>Ga0172367_10005312_pt1 | contig 15621 bp, 14 predicted proteins | sample Lak10m_FD_114542 | JGI IMG/M metagenome (GOLD analysis project Ga0172367, IMG submission 114542) | Freshwater microbial communities from Kabuno Bay, South-Kivu, Congo - kab_022012_10m | ecosystem: Environmental > Aquatic > Freshwater > Lake | place: Democratic Republic of the Congo: South-Kivu... | reverse complement strand
AATTATGCTCGATCCATTCACAGGGCTTGCCTGGCCAATGCGAATTGCAAAAGCCGAAGTAACTGCCTTGGAAGGGTTGCCGATTGGCAAGACCCACGACTGGGTCGACCTCAAGTTTGAGAAAGAAATCAAGGTCCCAGCGGATGCTTGGAGTGATTGGAATGCCAAAACTCAAACTTTCATTCCTGCTGGCGAGGGTAAGACCGCGAAAGTAAAGAGTGTGGTCACTTATCCCGCCGATTTGTATGATACAGTTAAATGGCATGACGGCAGTAAATTGTCTGCAGGTGATTTTGTGTTTTCTCTGATCATGTCCTTTGATCAAGCCAAGAAGGAAAGCGCCATCTACGATGAAGTTGCCGTACCGGCGTTTGAGTCCTTTATGTCCGCTTTCAAAGGTGTTAAGATCGCATCCACCAATCCACTAACGATTGAATACTACACGGACACTTATGCTCTGGATGCGGAATTGAGCATTGTTTCGCTGTGGCCGACCACAACCAATGGCGAAATGAGCTGGCATACATTGGCTGTTTCCAACCTGGCTGAAGCCGCTAAAGAACTTGCTTACTCTGTTGACAAGGCTGATAAGCTCAAAGTCGAACAAACCAGCTTAATTGGTGGTCCAAGCCTTGAGATCCTTAAAAAATATCTCGATCAAGCTGCTGGTGAAGCATATATCCCCTACTCCGCCACTCTCAGCCAGTTTGTCACCCCGGACGAAGCCAAGGCTCGTTACACCAACCTCTCCAAATTCTATACCGAACATAATCATTTCTGGGTAGGGACCGGTCCCTACGTGTTGGACAAGGTCTTCCTGACAGAGAAATCGCTAACGCTAAAGAACAACCCCGACTATCCGGATCTTTCTGACCGCTGGTCAAAATTCGGTCAACCCAAGCTTGCGGATGTTTCCCTAGATGGCCCCGGAATTGTAAAGATTGGTGAGGAGGCGGTCTTTAATATTGCCGTCACATTCAAGAGCGAACCCTATGCCAACGCAGAAATCAAGCAGGTTAAATACCTCCTATATAATGCCAAGAACGAAGTAATTGGCGTCGGTTTGGCAGTCGCAGGTGCAGATGGTTCCTATACTGTCACTTTGAGCAAAGATGTAACCTCCAAACTCGAGGCAGGTTCCAATAAGCTCGAGATTGCGGTCGTCCCGCTTACTGTCAGTGTTCCGACATTCACTTCGATGGATTTTGTGACAGCGCCGTAAAACCTGTCAGGATTTTGTTTAAAACTAATAGGGGCAAGGGATAAACACCCTTGCCCCTATGCACACTCACAACCAGGTATTGGGGTAATCCATACACAATGAGGTTGATTATGGCCACAGAAACCCAACAGGATTCACCAGAACCAAGAAAAAACTCCCCGGGCAGCACTTTTTTTCGAGTGATGAAATATTCAGGCGCCCGGATCATCACCCTGTTTTTGACTGTTGTCGTTGGAGTGTATTTGACCATCTTGATTGCCAATATGGGTGGGTATGTGGATACCATCATGCGCTCCGAGATCCGTGAGCGTTATTCGGCGATGATCCTGGCAAATCCTGCCAACCGGAATCTGACTGCAGATGTCAAAAAGAAACTGCTTGAGGAGACCATTGCGGCCGAAGAGAAGCGTATGGGACTTGATACTCCGGTGGCGTTGCGAACAGCGAATTACTTAAAAAATGCTTTATTGATGAACCTTGGTCGAGCTCAGAATATGTCCAGTGATAGTGGGTCGAGGTCTGTACGACTGATCATTTTGGAACGTTTGCCAGCTACCCTGTTGCTTCTGGGTTCCGCGGAATTCCTGGCGTTTTTTGCTAGTATTTTTCTGGCACTTTCCCTTTCAAGGCATTATGGTAGTTTTTGGGATAAGTTGATTATTGCCCTTTCACCCACTTCAGCAGCGCCAGGCTGGTTTTATGGAATATTCCTGATTCTTATTTTTGCTGCGATTTATAAAGTGCTGCCGTTCGGTGGGATGGTGGATGCTCCGCCGCCTGAAAACAGGATTGATTATGCTTTCAGCTTGCTGAAACATTTGGTTCTGCCAGTATCTGCCTTGTTGATCAGCCAGATTTCCATCAGTATTTATAACTGGCGAACTTTTTTTCTAATTTACTCCAGCGAAGACTATGTGGATATGGCCAAGGCTAAAGGTTTGACAGCTCGGGATATTGAATGGAAGTATATTTTGCGTCCTACCCTGCCAACCATCATCACCAGCTTTGCATTGTTGTTGATTGGCGTTTGGACGGGAGCAACTATTATTGAGACTGTTTTCCAATGGCCTGGATTGGGGCGTACCTTGTTCACGGCTATCGGTTTATATGACACACCTGTTATTGTCGGCTCAACTATTATCTATGCCTACCTGCTGGCGATCACAGTTTTTTTACTGGATTTTATTTATGCACTTGTGGATCCTCGGGTGAAAGTTGGGGGTGGTATTTAATATGAAAAACCTCAAAAACTCGTTCAATGATATTCTGCAGTATCCATCTGCTATTGTTGGATTATTCATCGTTTTTCTTTTGATCCTGTTAGCAGCGTATGCCATGGCAACCATACCTTATAACGAAGCGATACGTCTTTGGCGCGGAGGTGAAGAAGTCTGGTATCAGAACCCCAAGTTTGCGCCACCGGTGTGGATCAATTATTTTTCCAGCAAGAAACTGCCAGTCTCCTTTGGAGCCAGAAGTGCTGATGGAACCATTTCCAAAGTTGCCAAGTTAGGTGCTCAAAATACCACAACTTACAATTTCACTTATGACTTTCCTTATAACTATGATGGTTATCCCCAGGATATGATCTTATATTTCAAAACCAGCTTCAAAGAGAAAAAACCTTTCGTCTCAATCTATCTTCTCACACCCGATAATCGAAAGATCAGGATCGGAGATTTTGGTGTTGCCAGGACAATGACTTTTCGTTTGTCGCAAGATGAGAAGCTTAAGACCCGACTTAAAAGCCAGACACCCATGGTAGCCCTTTTTTCTGATCCGATAAATACCGCCGATCCCACACCAATTAAGGGAAAATACCAACTCGTGATCGATAGCGTAGCGTTTGAGCCAGATTCGAATATTGATGTCGAGTTTGTCTTTCACGGGCAGGTGTCAGGATGGGCAGGAACCGATCATGCCCGCCGCGATTTGATGGTCCCATTATTGTGGGGTGCGCCTGTTGCACTGGCTTTTGGGTTAATAGCTTCGTTGGGCACATCCATTTTGACCATGATCGTAGCTGCCATAGGTGCTTTTTACGGAGGCTGGTTGGATGAACTCATACAGCGTATCACAGAGGTCAACCTGGTTTTGCCTTTCCTGTCGATCCTTATCATGGTGGGCACATTTTATTCACGCAGTATCTGGGTGATATTAAGTGTCACAATCTTGTTAAGTATTTTTACGGGTGGGATCAAAGGGTACAGGGCGATATTCCTGCAGGTCAAGGAATCAACATACATTGAAGCTGCGCGGGCGTATGGTGCCAGCAATATGCGTTTGATTTTTGTTTATATGATCCCACGCATGATTCCACTGTTGATTCCCGCTCTGGTCACATCAGTCCCGTCTTATGTCTTCCTTGAAGCATCCCTGGCAGTTCTTGGTCTGGGAGACCCTGTTTTGCCCACCTGGGGTAAGATCATTAATGACGCTGAGGGAAATGGTGCGCTTTACAAAGGATTGTATTATTGGATATTGGAACCGGCTGTGTTGTTGATGGTTACCGGTCTCGGTTTCGCCATGTTGGGCTTTGCGCTTGATCGAATTTTCAACCCGCGCCTGAGGGAGATGTAGCCCATGACTGAGGAAAAGCTATTACGTGTCGAAAACCTGATTCTGCATTTCCGTACAGGCAGTGGTGTCGTACAGGCGGTTGATGGAGTAAATTTTGATCTGGGCATGAATAGAGCAGTTGTGGTATTGGGTGAGTCAGGCTGTGGAAAAAGCTCTCTGGCCAAGGCTGTTTTACGGCTGTTGCCGCGAAATGTGGCTTCCTACACAGGAAGGGTTTTCCTGGATGGTAAGGATGTCATGCCATTGACCGATGATGAGTTTCGCCAGAATATTCGTTGGGTTGCAATGTCACTTGTACCTCAGGCAGCCATGAATGCGTTGAATCCGGTGCTAACGGTTGGCGAGCAGGTTTCTGAACCGGCGATGGTACACTTGGGTGTGAACAAGAAGGAAGCATTGGAAATGGCTCGTAAGATGTTCCACCATGTGGGCGTTTCAGCAGATTTCCTCGAGCGCTATCCTTTTGAGCTTTCGGGCGGGATGCGACAACGTGTGGCAATTGCAATGTCGTTGGTCACATCTCCTGACCTGATCATACTGGATGAGCCGACTTCGGCGCTGGATGTTTTGACCCAGGCTAATATTTTTAATGTACTTAAGAGACTAAAAAGAGAGCTAGGCTTGAGTTTTATCCTGATTACCCACGATATTGCCACATCCAGTGAGCTGGCAGATGATGTGGCTGTCATGTATGCTGGTCAGATGGTTGAAATGGGTGACGCTGAAAGATTCTTTTCAGGACCTCTGCACCCTTATTCGAAAAAACTAATGGCCAGTGTTCCCAGGTTACGCGAAACCAAGGAATTGGAATTCATCACCGGTCAGCCTCCCAGCCTTGTAAGACCACCGTCTGGCTGCCGCTTTGCTGCGCGTTGTACCATGCGCTTTGAAAAATGTATCCAGGAACCGCCTGTGTTTGAAAAAGAAGAGCGCCGGGTGATGTGCTGGTTGTATCAATCTTGACCGGGTACTGGGATACGGTTCCGTGCATTATTCCATAACAGGAGCTGGGTATGTTTACCGAATTGGTAACAAAAAAGGAAGAGCGCAGCGAAAAACATCAACGTGAAGTGTTGCTTGCGATCAAAAATCTGCATGTATGGTTTGAGCTTCGCCGTTGGGGTTTCAGTCATGCCGGATACGTGCGCGCTGTGGACGATGTTTCGTTCGATGTTCACAAGGGAGAAGCCATTGCTGTGGTCGGAGAATCGGGATGTGGAAAATCAAGCTTGCTGAAAGCCATCCTTGGGCTCCACAAGCCAACCAGTGGCACGATTGAATATTACGATAAGAATATCAGCGAGCTGAATACCAAAGAATTGAAGTGGTATCGTTCGCAAGTTGGTTATGTGCAGCAGGACCCCTTCGGCGCATTACCGCCTTTTATGCAAGTGCGCCGGATATTGGAGGAACCTCTCATCATTGGTGGTATTTCTTCAGTCAGTGAGAGGTTAGACCGTATATGCAGGATGATGGAAGAGGTTAAACTTTCACCGGTCAATGATTTCCTTGATAAGTTTCCTCACATGCTGAGTGGTGGCCAACAACAGCGCGTGGTGATAGCGCGCGCCATGATCCTGGAGCCAAAGTTTATCGTGGCGGACGAACCGGTTTCCATGCTGGATGCATCCGTGCGCGTCGAAATATTGAAATTACTGCGCGGCCTGCAGGAGAAGCATAATTTATCGGTGATCTACATTACCCATGACCTTTCCACCGTTAGCTATTTTTCCGAGCGTATTTTTGTCATGTATGCAGGGCGCATGGTAGAGAAGGCCAGGGTGCAGAGCTTGCTGCGTAATGCAGGACATCCATATACAAATGCGCTTTTGGCTGGAACATCTGATCCGGATGCCAATAACGCAAAAACTTTTAAAGAAGTTCCGCCTGGTGAGCCGCCCAGCTTGGTAAAGCCACCGGAAGGGTGCCGCTTTTTTCCGCGTTGTTCTCAGATGATCAAGGGAGAGTGCGATGTGAATATACCTCCTGAGATTGAGATTGCACCTGCGCATCAAATTTCGTGTTGGTTGCATAAACAATCCCAATCAAGCGCCGGGATTATTCCATGATTCGGATCAACCCGCGTTACATTATCCTGACCGGTTTCATTTTGGTTTTTCTGGGTTTTCTCCTGCCCCTTTTGATGGTTATGAAGGTGATAGAGTCAACCTTCTTTTTAAATTTTTTCTCTTTTATCGCTTCCATGTTTGGCGTCATTCTTGGTTTAATTGGCTCTGCCCAGATCGCTGTTGAAATACGCCGGTCTCGGGATAAGTGAAGATTTTACTTGCGCCCATGACCCAGAAAAATTCTGGTAATTTGAATGTTAACCACGGAAGTTGGGGGCGCTTGTCTCTATTCGTTGCGCAAGTATTTTTCCAGTATAATTGCTTAAGTCCAACTAACGGAGAAACCCGGTGACAGAAAAAACCAAACAACCGCTTTTGGAAGTAAAAAACCTGAAGACCTATTTCTATACTGAGGATGGCGTAGTAAAGGCTGTTGACGGCGTAGATTTTCATGTCTTTCCAGGGGAGGTTATGGGTCTGGTAGGAGAATCAGGTTGTGGCAAAAGCGTCACATCACTCTCAATCATGCGCCTGATCAGTCCGCCAGGCAAGATCGTTTCTGGCGAAATCTTGTTTGAAGGTAAAGACCTTGTGCGCGCCAGCGAAGATGAAATGATACAGGTGCGTGGCAACCGGGTCTCGATGATCTTTCAGCAACCTCAGACAGCTTTGAACCCTGTGTTTAAGGTGGGAGACCAGATTGCCGAGGTGCTCAGCATTCACCAGAGCATGGGCAAGGAAAAAGGTCGCAGCAGGGCGGTTGAATTATTGAAAATGGTTGGCATTCCTGATCCAGAACGGCGCGCAGAAGCGTATCCGCACGAGCTTTCAGGCGGACAGGCTCAGCGTGTCATGATTGCCATGGCATTGGCGTGTGTGCCCGACCTCTTAATTGCGGACGAACCTACTACAGCCCTGGACGTAACTATCCAGGCGCAAATCTTGGATTTGATGCGCAATTTACGTCAGAATATTGGTACCGCGATTATATTAATTACCCATGATCTGGGGGTTGTCGCTGAAATGGTTGAGCGCGTGGCGGTTATGTATGCCGGTTACATTGTCGAACAAGCAGATGTACAGCCACTCTTTGAAAAACCATTGCACCCGTATACCCAGGGCCTGATCGGATCCATACCGATCCTCGGCAAGCTGAAAGATCGTTTGGAAGTTATCCCGGGTTCTGTCCCGAACCTTGTCAATCTTCCACCCGGTTGTCGTTTTGCGCCACGTTGTAAATCACGTAATGAACATGCCCTGTCTATTTGTACTGAACAAGAACCTGGGTTGTTTGAATACAGCCCGAACCATCTGGTGCGCTGCTGGCTCTATCAGGATTCTGACGGGCACCGTGCGCCGCTCAAATAATCACTTTTCGCGGAGCTTTTGATGAGCCAGACCTTGGTTAATGAACTAATTCAAGTAAAAAATCTTGTAAAGTATTTTCCTGTTCGCGAAGGTTTACTGCAGCGTGTTAAAGATTATGTGCGTGCGGTAGATGATGTTAGTTTTGTTGTTCGCGAGGGTGAAACACTAGGTATGGTAGGCGAATCCGGTTGCGGAAAAACGACAATCGGTCGAACTATGCTGCGTTTGATCGAACCTACATCCGGGTCGGTCATAATTGATGGCAAAGATGTCTTCAAACTGGTTGGGTCAGAAATGAAAGCCATGCGTCGGAACATGCAGATCATTTTTCAAGATCCTTATGCTTCCCTCGATCCGCGTATGCCCATCGGTGAATCGATCATGGAAGGGCTGAATATTCATCGAATAGGCACTTCCAGAGAACGTTATGAGATCATGCTGGATACGCTCAAGAAAGTTGGGCTGGAAGATTATCATGCCCGCCGCTATCCACACGAATTTTCTGGCGGCCAGCGGCAACGTATTGGTATTGCCCGTGCCCTGGCGTTGCGCCCAAAATTTATTGTCTGCGATGAACCCGTATCTGCATTGGATGTGTCCATCCAATCCCAGGTACTTAATATTCTCAAGGATTTGCAGCACGAATTCGGTTTAACTTACCTGTTCATTGCCCATAACTTAAGCGTCGTTGAACATATATCTGACCGTGTGGCAGTGATGTATCTTGGAAAAATGGTGGAACTTACCGATCGCGATGAGTTGTTTGCCCACCCAATGCACCCATATACTCGGGCATTGATGTCAGCTATTCCGATTCCGGACCCCACCCTTAAGCGTGAACGCACAATTTTGAAGGGGGATGTGCCCAGCCCACTCAATCCACCTTCAGGCTGCCGTTTCCATCCGCGTTGCCCTATTGCCGTCGAGCATTGCTCGCAGCAAGAGCCTCTTATTCGCGAGGTAGTACCCGATCATTGGGTGGCTTGTTGGGAGGCATAGGTCACTTTTCCGCGGAGTTCGATGATGCCAAAGCATGTATTAATTGTCGATAATCAAAGAGGTGATAGTCGTTTACTGCGCTCCGCATTGGAGACAATAGAACAAGGTCTGGCTGTCTCAGAAGCCCAGTCGGGGGAAGAGGCCAGCTTGGAGCTAATAGGCAATTCGATTGATCTGCTGGTTGTAGACTCCCGCCTGCCAGGCATAAGCGGATTGGAGTTAATAAAGAAATTCCGGGTCATGAATCCTCAAGGCAGGGTAATCATGACCTCTGGTTTGAGTGAAGATCCCAGGTTGTTCAAACAAGCCACTGAAGCAAATGTCGATGCGCTCTTTCCCAAACCTGTTCCAACCGGTGACTTTTTAGACGCAGTTGAAACCTGTCTTGGTCTTGCCCGTACTATTGTGCACCCAAACAAGGCAGAGGATTTTGCTCCCAATGTTTCATTTGAGCGCAAGAGTCTGGGAGAGCTGCTGGTGAATTTGCGCAAGGATTTGCAAGCAACGGCTGTGTTGTTGCTGAATGACAGCGGCCAGGTTGTGGCTGAGGCTGGGCAAATTTCTGACGCACAGGGCGCTGGTCCGTTGATTTCTGCGATGATGAATTTGTTCAGCGCTGCTCAGAAGGCAGCCAGCCAGATCGACCACACTCAAAGCCACCTTCACTTATTTACAGGTGAAGATCAAGATGGGATATTTTTACCGGTTGGTACGCAGCATGCTATGATTTTAACCGGCAAAGGTCTGGCTAAGCCCTATTCCATCGCTGCCCGATTGGAATTGTTGGATCAGGTACGTTTGGAGCTTTTAGACACATTGGCACGTGTTCTCATGGGAGATTTTTCTATTTCTCAGGAAATTGAGAATGCTCGGAAAGAATCCGGTGTTGAAACTCAATTACAAACCCCAACAACCAGTGGACCGGCTGAGTGTCAAACGGAAGAACTGTCCAACGATTTTTTGAATATTCTTGACCAGGCAGATAGCGAGTCTTTTGATGCCAATTCCTTCTGGGATTCTGCCGTGGAAAAAGGAACGATCTACTTAGAACCAGATAAACTTACTTATGAACAAGCTTCACGATTGGGTCTTGCACCAGATTCGGCGCAAGACAAATAATGTGATAAAATTCGACGCGCGAATTGGGGTGTGGTGCAATGGCAGCACATCAGCCTTTGGAGCTGAGTATCTAGGTTCGAATCCTGGCGCCCCAGCCTTTTCTGAATACCTGCCCTGTGAAGGGTGCCTTCCATGATAGGCTCTGCCCTCTTAACGGTGCAGAGCTTTTTCTATTTATTCCGAACCAGGTTCTGGGGTTATCCCGTGCATTGGTGACATAATAAACCCCATTTGTTGTAAGGAGATTCTTATGAAAACAACAGCAGTGGTCCTTGCCGCTGGGCAAGGCACGCGCATGAAATCAGATCTTCCAAAAATGTTGCATACCATTTGTGGCCAGCCACTGATCTTCTACGCACTTAATGCAGCCCGGGCCGCCAGTACAGAAAATCCTGTGGTGGTCATTGGGCATGGTGCTGATGCGGTTGGTAAGGCGCTCAAGGATTCTGCTATCTGTGTGGTACAGGAACAGCAGTTGGGTACTGCGCATGCGGTTATGCAAGCGGAATCCATACTCAGAGATAAGACTGATTATGTCTTGGTTACCTATGGGGATATGCCGCTTTTACGTTCGGAAACCCTTCAAAAGCTGGTAGCGGTGCAGCAGGCGAACGAGGGTCCAATCAGCATGTTGACTGTCGTACACGATAACCCGCGTGGATTTGGGCGTATATTACGTAAATCCGATGGCAGCGTGGCAGCCATTATAGAAGAGAATCAAGCCTCCCCGGAACAATTATTGATCAAGGAATTAAATGTGGGAGCTTATTGTTTTAAAGCCAGTTGGTTATGGGATAGCTTGCACCGTATTCAGATTTCGCCCAAAGGCGAATATTATTTGACGGATACCGTGGAATTATCGGTGAAAGATGGCTTGCCTGTGCAAGCCATTCTGGTGGATGATTTTTGCGAGATCATAGGGGTCAACACGCGTGTTCATTTGTCGGAAGCTGAGGTTGCCATGCGGGAGCGCATCAATGAAGGTCATATGCTGGCGGGTGTAACACTTGTGGATCCAACCTCCACCTACATCGAAGCCCAGGTCAACATTGACCGGGATACGGTGGTGTGGCCCAATACTTATTTACTTGGCAGTACAAGTATTGGGCAAAATTGTCAGATCGGACCAAACTCTCACATCCGCGATACGCACATCGGCAGTGCATGCAAGGTGTTTATGGCGGTTACCGAAGGTGCCGTGCTGGAAGATCACGTGGACATAGGACCATTTGCGCGCTTGCGCAAGGGCGCTCATCTGATGAATGGTGTCCATATGGGTAATTTTGGCGAGGTAAAAGATTCCACACTGGGACCAGGTGTCAAGATGGGGCATTTTTCATATATCGGGAATGCCACCATTGGGGTTGATACAAATATCGGCGCAGGCACAATCACCTGCAATTATGATGGGGAGAAAAAACATCCCACCACAATTGGAGAAAATGTATTCATCGGTTCGGATACCATGTTGGTGGCGCCAGTCACGCTTGGGGATGGTTCCCGGACTGGGGCGGGGTCAATCGTAACCAAGGATGTGGCAGCCGATACCCTGGTGGTAGGTATGCCGGCGCGCGCAATCAAGAAACTTGATCGCAAGCCGAAAGAATAATCATCTTGCCCGGCAACCTTTAACGTAAATTATCGTATTATTCTTAAGCAAAACATTCAAAAGGTGTTCGCCGTGACTAAAATCACATCAGAAGAAGCGCTTTTTCTCGTAAATGTCGCTGTGGAAGCTCGTCGCAGAGCTTATGCGCCTTATTCCAATTACCTGGTCGGAGCTGCCCTTCGTACGAGAAGCGGCCGTATCTTTACCGGCGTAAATGTTGAAAACGCAGCTTACCCTACTACCATGTGCGCGGAACGTGTGGCAATTTTTAGCGCAGTGGCGCAGGGTGAGCGCGAATTTGATGCCATTGCAGTGGTAACTTCTAACGGTGGCTCACCGTGTGGTGGCTGCCGGCAGGTGATGGCTGAGTTTGGTTTAGATACCGTTGTACTGATCGCTGATGCAGAAGGTCAGTTGTTTAACCAGACCACGGTCAATGATTTGCTGCCTGGTGCGTTTACTCCAGCGCATTTAAATACGAAACCGGCTGTTGAAGGGTGAGAGAATTGGAACATATTATTTACCTGGCACTCGGTACTAATATTGGGGAGCGCCTGGAAAATTTGCGCGAATCCATCAATCGGCTTGCGCCCCAGATCCGGGTCTTAACCGAATCGAGGATTTACGAGACCGAACCCTGGGGTTTTGCCGACCAGCCGGCTTTCTTGAACATGGCAATTAGCGCTGAAACAAACCTATCCCCCCGAGGCTTGCTTGATTGCCTTAAAGAACTTGAAACCCGCCTGGGAAGAGTTCCAAATTTTCGTAACGGGCCGCGTTTGATAGACGTGGATATCCTTTTTTATGATGACTTGATCCTGGATACCCCCGGGTTGGTGATTCCCCACCCTCGTTTACATGAGAGAAGTTTTGTATTGGTACCTTTGTTAGATATTGCACCCGAGCTGGTGCATCCGCTTTTAGGCAGAAGCGTGGCGCAAATTGCTTCAAATGCGGAAAAACGCGGTGTAAATCTATATGGAGTTTGATTCTCGCTCGAAAATTTTGTTATACTGGATAAAAATGTTTAAGTTTCTTAATGCATCAGCAGTGCAGACTCGATATATATCGCGGGTACTTCTTGATACAGATGGTGTCTTAAAGCAATCTCTTTAGTCAGATCACCGGAGGTTTGAATGGACGAATTGAAACCGCTTAACTGGATTTCGAAGCCCGGAATCGGCTATACTGTTGTTCGCCGCGCTGATGGTGGAATGAACCTTACTTTTACTGACCTTAGCGAGGCGACGATTGCTGATTGGCGCGAGTTTGCCTTTGAGCACCTGATGGGTTCTGATCGGCTGACGCGCAATCTGTATGATCTAAGGAATGTACCTGTTATTTCTGAAAAAGCCATAAAAATGGCCGTTGAGGTAAATAGTGACCCTTCTACTCGAAATTTACGCGTGGCAGTCCTTGTTGGCTCGGAAAAAGCCCGAGAGGCTATCCTCAACATCGCTGCCGAAGTTGTTGGCAGCGGAGCTGCCATACGCATTTTTACAAACTTGGGTGAAGCTGAGACATGGCTTGCAAAATCCATGGAGCAAATTGGGTAAATGGCAACACTGAATATCGGTCCTGTTTCTTTTGATTGGGGTGCCCGCACATATGTGATGGGCATTCTTAATATTACCCCTGATAGTTTTTCTGGAGATGGTCTATTAGCTGCTGTAGAAAGATTTGGAGTAGAGCGCGCGGTTGAACAGGCTGGTCGTTTCCTTTCCGCCGGGGTGGATATTTTGGATGTGGGTGGCGAGTCCACGCGGCCTGGTTCACAAACAGTCAGTGATGAGGAAGAATTAGAACGTGTGTTGCCGGTCGTGAAAGCACTTGTGAGTTACTACCCGCAAGCGATAATTTCAGTGGATACTTACAAAGCCAATGTGGCAGAAGAAACCCTGGCTGCGGGCGCGCATGTCATTAATGATGTCTGGGGTTTGCGCGCCGACCCACGTTTAGCTGGAGTGGTGGCAAAACACCAGGTTCCGGTCATTTTGATGCATAATCGCAGCGTACCCACCAATGCTCAGGTACAGGCAGTCCTGGGTGGACGTTATGTTGGCATGCAGTACAATAACTTGTTGGAAGATATAAAAAATGAGCTGCTTGAATCTGTTGCGCTGGCCAGCAAAGCAGGTATTCCGCGCGAGAAAATTATTCTTGATCCAGGTATAGGTTTTGGCAAGACAGTTGAACAAAACCTTGAGCTCCTCAATCGTTTGGATGAGCTCCACGCGCTAGGATTCCCCATCCTGCTGGGTCCTTCGCGCAAATCATTTATTGGTTACAGCCTTAACCTCCCGCCCGATCAACGCGTCGAGGGCACCGCGGCGGCAGTCTCCGTTGGAATTGTGCGCGGAGCTGATATTATCCGCGTGCATGATGTGGAAATGATGGTGCGTGTTGCCCGTATGACTGATGCGATTGTTCGACCGAGGAAGCTGTAACCAACCGAAATCTGCCCCCCTAATTCAACAGGATTCATATGCCATCAGATCATGACAATAATCTACTGCGTGAAGGGGTATTGAACTTAAGAACCGGGGATATTAACATGGCTCGCCATTACCTTGAGAGAGCCCTGGATGTTGCGGATGACATTGAAACGCGCACGCAGGCCAATTTTTGGATGAGCCAGATCTGTTCGGACCCGCTTGAAAAACGTAAATATCTTGAGAATGCCCTGGCAAACGACCCTGGTCATGCGGAAGCTCGCAAAGCCCTGGCGATTTTGGATGGAAAGATCAAAGCCATCGATATCGTTAATCCAGATGCGTTGCCGGATCAGGTGGCTGGAATGCAGAATGCAAAGGCAGACCGGTTTACCTGCCCCAAGTGCGGCGGTCGCATGGTTTTCGATGGCGATGGGCGCACTCTGATCTGTGAGCAATGCGCTCGAAATCAGAAGCTCAACAGCGCAGCGCCGCAGTTTGAGCAAGATTTCATCCTTTCGATAGCGACCGGTAAGGGGCATCGTACCCCAGTCGCGACAAAAATGTTCAACTGCCAGGGTTGTGGCGCGCAGTTTATCTTTTCAGCTCAACAAATTTCGGCAGTCTGCATATACTGCGGCTCGGCGCATGTGGTTGTGTTGACAAAGGAACTGGTCGAACCAGATTCAATTGTACCGCTTGCTTTCAGCCAACCACAGGCGGCGGCGATCTTGTATAAATGGATGGAAAAACATGATATCCATTTTGATGGCGCTCCTCCGGAGCCCGAAGGTCTTTACCTGCCAGTATGGACTTTTGATCTATTGGGTCAGGTTCCATGGAATGGCACAATTTATCGAAATAAAAAAACTGAGCATATCTCGGGCGAACAGAGTGTCGCATATAATGACATCATCATTTCCGGCGTGCGCAAGTTGGGTGAGCAATTCGCGAAGATATTGCCAGGTTTTGAAACATCCAACGCGCCCGCCTATGACCCGCGTTATCTCTCAGGATGGCCAGCTGTGGTTTATGAATTGGCCATGTCAGATGCATCGCTGGAGGCCCGCAAGCAGGCAGCAGAACGCGTACGCAGCAGAATCAATGCGGAAAAAGGTTATGTTTCCGATTTGAATTACAGTACTGCGAGTGTCAATATTTTATCGTTTAAGCTCGTTCTGGTCCCGCTCTGGCACTGTGCTTATAATTTTCAAGGTCATAAATTTCGGGTCTTCATCAATGGGCAAAATGGAACGATTCATGGAGAGATGCAAAAGCAGGGCTTTTTAGGTTGGCTTGATGATATTTTTGGAGAATAAACCGGTTTTGCTTGTGTCCGGACGGATGAACAAGCAGGTTCAGGAGATCTAATGACAGCACCCAGGCGCGATATTTACCTTCTCTCCCCCAAGAAATACAGCCCGGAAACCATCGCGGTTGCATTCGCCAAGACTTCTCGCGCCCCAGAATCCTTTCGTGAGATCGCGGCTGAATTGAATGATGAAAAATCCGCCCAGTTCCACGAGAAATGGGTGTTGGGCTACGGGCATTCCTCCGTGGCGGAACATGCTGTCTTGCACCTGGCGATAGAAAACGCTTCTCGCCTGGCAATGGAAGCTATTGAATCCAACCGGCTGGCCTCATATACCGAAAAATCTACGCGTTACCAGAAGTGGGATTCGGATCAATTTTATATTCCACCTGAATTGGAAAGCACGAACCCACAAGATCTAAACTTGCGTGAAGCGTATATCTCAACCTGTCGCCTTTTATTTAAGACTTACGCTGACGCGTTGGAACCGGTTCGTAAGCAAGTGGAAAAAACATCCCCGCGGCGCGAGGGCGAGAGCGATGATGCCTGGGACCGGCGCATCAGATCACAGTATGTGGATGTCTGCCGTTTTCTGCTGCCGGCCGCCTCCCTGGCGAATGTCGGAATGACTGCAAATGGTCGAGTGTTGGAGAGCGCGATCCGCAAATGGCGTTCCAGCCCGCTGGCAGAGGTGCGCGAAATTGGCGAAATCGTCAGGGCAGAGGCGAAGTCAGAAATTCCCACCCTGCTTAAATATGCAGAGCCACAACCCTACTTGTTGGAAACCTCCGCGGGTCTGGCCGAACTGGTTGGCAAGGATAATTCAAAAGTAGATGCGCTAGTAGATTGGGATTGGTGCACCCTGGTGGATTATGATCAGGATGGCGAGCAGCGTGTTCTTGCTTCAGCTT
>Ga0172367_10005310_pt1 | contig 15629 bp, 13 predicted proteins | sample Lak10m_FD_114542 | JGI IMG/M metagenome (GOLD analysis project Ga0172367, IMG submission 114542) | Freshwater microbial communities from Kabuno Bay, South-Kivu, Congo - kab_022012_10m | ecosystem: Environmental > Aquatic > Freshwater > Lake | place: Democratic Republic of the Congo: South-Kivu... | reverse complement strand
TGGAATTTTTGTCAATGTGTTGAGTGCAGTTCTCATTACGCTAGGGGTCTATTTCTATATGCCCTTTGTATTTGAGTGATTTCAATTTAGAATCTCATCTGAAGCATAAATTCTGTTCGATTCATTCCAAAGTTATCAGTTTTTATGAACTCTTGTGATAATTGCAAACGAAAGGAACCGTCCTTCAAGTGGCGTGAAGCACAAATTCCTGTGGCCGAAATCTCGGATGTCTTACTTCCATCAAGCTTAAATTCTGGGGTAATTGTCTGTTGTCTAACATCGAGGCCCCACCCCTTTTTGAAATATCCTACCTGAACATTCCACCCACGTCCCAGTGCCATGAATGTTGAGATTTGTCCGGGCCTCAAAGCGATTTGACGGGCTGCATCTGCAAATACTTGAGCGGGCAGTTCAGCACGAGCCACTAGATATTCATACAAAAAAGATGCCCCTTTGTATTTGGCTTGTAAGTCTATGCCCCACTTTTGGTAATCGGGTAATGACAACATCCCTGTTGAGTCATAAAGTGTGAAAAGATTATGGCCTTCTCCATAAGCATCTGAGGCACCTTTATTCAAGTTCCCATAGACACCGGTCAACACTTTAAGGGAGGATTCGCCCGTAATATCGATCATACTGCTTCTGTTCCCATCAGAGAATTCCCCAAAAGGGTACCAATCTAGTCTCCCTCCATATTTCCAACCACCTTGATCAGTATCTCGTGAGTCAACACCAAAGCTATTTCTGCCATCGCCTGAAGTCATGGCAAATGAGGACAATACAGGACAATTATTGCCAATTTTGCTTTGTATAAACAGTCCGAATTCCCGACCCGTGCGTGAGAAGGAGCGACTTAACATACTTCGGTCGGTGAAGGTGAGCGCATCCTCACGATAAAGCATCTCGCGGTTATTGGTCGGTGATTGTTTTTGACCGAATGAAATCTGGGTTCGTCCCGATGGTTTCCAAAATACATAGGCATCCATAAGGGGTGAAGTTTGTGAAAAATCGGCCTGCATCGAAAAACCAACTTTTTCTTTGCGCGATATTCCATTCATGATGAAAAAAGCACGACGCGCATTCCAGAAAGACCTGTTTGCCGAAGAATCGCTTTCAAACACCAAAGTGGGTTGAACAAATCCCCCAATAGAAAATAGATAGGCTGAATCGGAGTAGCTCAGCGTTAATCCGGTTGGCGGGGCATAGGTAAGTTCTGAACCCGTTTGGCCGAACGCAAGGTTATCGGGTAAAAAAGAGGCCAGCCCGACGGCCAAACAGTTAAGCAGTAAGATTCTGAGGATCATATTAATAATAAATTAATCATGTTATTTGACAATACGGTATAGGGGTAATTGAGTGTTTGGTGCAACCCCTACAACAGAAAAGCGAAACAGGCTATTCGGCGCATCCGGCTCTAAGAGTTCTGGAATAATCAGAGACCTGGGTTGATGCATGCTGAATACCACCCAGGGCTCTGAGCTCATTAGGCTGGTATTTTTGGTTTGGATCGAAAATTGTTGGATTCTTTGCTTTTCGTATGGAATCGGGTCCAGAACTACATCACCCGATGTGTAGGTTTCAACATCCATTCTTGTACCTGCTGGTATGGTATCGCCCTGAAGACCGAAGGCAAACAACCTTTCGAGGATTTTTGATTGACTCTTAGGTATTGCATAAGCCTGCGGACTTTTTCTCCTTAATTGAACCTGTTGTACTCGAGCATCGTCTAGTTTTACGGGTACTCGAACAAATGCGTTTTGTTCAATATCGAGGAAGGTCAACGTATCATTCCGCAGTAATCGTTTACTCTTAATGGCTAAGGAATCGGGTATGATTAGATTTTCTCTATGAACTCTTAAATCGGCCGCGTGCCGATTGGCCTGATTCAAAAAGGTATGGGCCACCAAGTAGGTGGTATACAGACGTCTTCTCAGCGAGGTTCTACCCAAGCCTACGCCCCGAACCTCCACCAGCGTTGATATCATGCCTTGTAATGCGAAATTACTGGCACTAGAGCGTGCATTGTCGGATCCGATTCGGAATACGGTTTTTCCATTCGATTCCTCGGGAGTGAAATAATCGTGGTGGGTGATGCTCATTCGATCGAGCTCGCTACGCAATGGTTCTATGAAATTCGACTCTCTAAAGTCCATCCAGTTTTGTGGCAGGTTGGGATGGGTTGAATTGAGGAGCATCACATCATAGGCACCACATACCCCGAATGCACCCATATGCACATAATCGCGTCGAAACGGGCGATACTCGTGAAAGTCAACGGCAACATGGGGGCGAATGCGGGCCATATGCCGCTTTAAAGGTATACTCTCTGTGGCCATCAACTTTGTTTGATCACGGTTGAGGTCTAGGCCCTGTGCATTCTCACGAACTTGAACTTCATATCCATCTGGATTAACCATTGGCACTACGTTAAGCGCCAGGTCAGCCTTGGAGTATAACTGATCCCAAGAGTGAACACACTGATAAAGTAGATACAAAAGTCCTTCGGTGCTTGCCGGTTCATCACCATGTAATCCACCTTGCATCCATACTTCAATCGGTGGTTGTAATCCAGGGTCTGTATGAATTTTCTTTCGGTGGATGCGTACATAAGGAATGGGCTTGCCTTGGTGAGACTTTCCTAAAAAGCTGATTTCAACCAAATGAGGGTCAAATTGCTGAAGTTCGAGCAAGAATTTCATCATTTCATCGTAGCGGGTGTAGCCTTTTTCCTTCTTCAAAGCAGGTGTAACAGGCTCAATCTGAAAAACGTCGGGAAAATATTTCTCAGTCATTTTTCTAGGCTGCGGATCCGAAGAGCGCATTGACAAAAACACGAGCAATAGTGATAAGGTGAACAGCGAATGGTTTACTCTGAAAAAAAAACCGCTCTGATTTCTATCCCGAAGAGATGGACTGGAATTTCCGCTGTTGTTCATCAGAAAGTATAGGTTACCATAGTTCGAAATACCCATTCCTGAGCCTGAATGGCTATTCCTTGGTTGTTGTTAATTCCGCCATTATTTTTCACCCGCGTGATGTCGGCTTGCCAACGAGCTCCATAATGCCGTCCTGCTAGTCGAGAAATACCAAGCGTATAATAATGTGGTCGGTTATAAAATGTGCCATTATTCATAAAGGAATGTCGATCGCTCGTCAATCGATTGAAGCGGGCATCAATAGAAATTCCTTTCTTAAACACATAGCCCGCTTGCAGATTAATGGCCGAACCAAGCATCATGCGCCCTCGAACGTAAGCATCTGTATTGTTTACTCCATCAACTAAAAAGTCTTGAGCAATCGAACCATCGGTTCTTACCCTTTGTGTGATTGTGTTGGGCACAGTGGCGCCGCTTTTCATCCATTCACCTAGGAGGGAAAATCCCTTTAATTTAAAAAGGAAGTCTACACCAACCCGAGCGTAGTCGGGAAGTGTTTCTCGCCCATTGGCGTCTAAATAGATAATTGTTCCGCTTTCACGGCCTCTTCGGTCGCTTATTCCAGAATTATAACTATATACAGTTCCAAATACGAGCTTTGGTGTGCGCTCTCTAATAACATCCATTTGGTTGAATTGTCCCATGGCGGTAAATAAACCAAAAGGAAGTACATCCAAACGTCCTCCCCATTTATAGCCACCTTTGTCGTGCCCCCATACATTCGGCCCGTCTCCATTGGTGATGGTCAAGTATGGTTTTAAATAAACTTTACCCGGCAAACGAATGGTCGCTTCCGAAAAAAAACCAAATTCACGGATGTTGGCGAAGGCTGATGTAAGTCTGCTGCGCTCGACCAATTGTAGGCTGTAGGAATTCATCCAAAGCTCACGGTTGTCTGTAAAAGGTGCGCGTTGTCCGAATTGAAATTTCAAATTGCGGGTCGGTTCCCAATACACAACGGCATCGAGTAAATAGGTGCTGTTCCCATCAAGCTCCTCACCTGTTCCGCTCAAATCAGCTTGGAACCGATATCCGAAGCGTGGGTCGGTTGCTTGTCCTTCCATCCTCAACCGAATTCTTCTCATCCGAAAGCGATGCGTTGTTTCAGATAGGGTATCCCCTTTCTGAAGAGTAGTAGTGAGCGAAGGTTGTAGGAATCCTGAAAGCCTTATGCTGTGCCCTGATCGGCTTTCTAAACGTATGCCGTTTCCAGGCCGGTATTCATTGACCTGGGTGTCCTCGCCGGTGTTTTGTGCAAAAAGATGATGGCCGATCATGCTGGAGCATGCAGCCAACATGAATATCAGCCGACACATCAAATTCCTGTAGTTAAGCCACATAAATAGTCGATTTAGATAATCTCTTCGGGTCGGATGGGCATTCCGTCTTTATAAATCTTGCCCAGGGCCATGACCGCATTTAGGTTAAGTCGGTCATCGAAAAAGCAGAGATCGGCATCGCATCCAACCGCAATTCGGCCTTTGTGTTTTAAACCAAGATTTTTAGCCGGATTAAGGGTTACGGGCAATAAGGCACGTTCAATCGGAATGCCTCCCTCTGTTACGAGAAGGGTCATTTCCCGCAAATTTTGTGCGATCGGTGCTGTGGATTGACCACCGTGCAATTGGGAAACTGCTTGTGACAATCCAGCGTGCCCATCAGAACTCATCGTAAGGTTATTTTCAGGTACTCCAGATTCCCATGCCCGGATGACACTGCGGAATGGAGATTCGAAACGACTGGCGCCTGTAGTTATGTCGATGCACCCTCCTGCTTTAGCAAAACGAATACTTTCAGCGAATAACGACGCATTTCGGTTTGTATGCGTGGGTGTTATGTGTTCGATCGGGTAGTGATATTGCTCGACCAGCTCAAACAAAGGATTAATTTGATCCGGTAGCGTGCCCAAGTGAACATGAAGTATACCTTTTTTGAGCGCAGTTGCGCCACCAAGTTTGATTTGTCGAAGGAGCCGTACCAATTCAAGCGGAGTGGGTGCAGAAGACCGGATATCGCTTATGGCAATCTTGCAGCCTAATACGGGCTCGATGAGCAGCATATCAGTTTGAACTGATCCAGTTAGGGTGAGGCTATCAATTCCATAGTAGCCTGAATACATATAAGCGGAAAGACCCTGTTCCCTTAGCCCCATTACCTTGGCATAAAGACCCGACAAAGACCGCAAAACCCCATCCGTGCCCAGTAAGCCGATAGCGGTTGTAGTACCACAAGACAATAAATCTTTAATTTTCACCTCTTCTGTAAGAGAAGAAAACCCATTATTACCTCCAGCACCGGCCAAATGTATGTGTTGATCGATGAGACCTGGGGTAGCTATCTGACCTTCCGCATCCCAGACAAAGGATTTAGCGCGGTAACTATCGAGATCGGTTCCGATTTCTAATATCTTGCCAAAAGCGATCAGTAAATCAACATGTCCGACCGGGTGGGGTGCGTATAATTTGATATTTTTAATGAGGGTGAACATAGGCTATAAAACAAAATGCATGAGCATTAATAGAGCTAGGGTTACAACAACAGGTAAAAGGTTGCGCTTTGCGAGTGCCAAGGGATCAATTTTGGCATGTGATGATACGGCAATTAAAACGCCAGAGACAGGAGATATCGTCCGCCCCAACGATGCGGCCATCTGCATGGGCAGCAACAGAAAAGTACCGCTGCATGACAAGCCAGTAGCAATACCAGGAACTAATCGGCCAAATGCAAAAAATGCGGCATTTCCACTCCCCATCAGAGCAGCTGCGCCAAAAATGAGAAGTGTTAATATGCTGCCAATTCCACTTGCTTGTAATCCAATTGTTGCACCGATGCGCACCAATTCATCAATAAACTTTAGTGCTATTAGGCCTTCAGCAAATAAATCAGCAGCAATAACAAGGCTCACTACACTCATCAACATTTCTGACATGCCTTTCCAGAATACGCTTATGTTGGTCAGAAGTGCGTTCAGGTCGCGATGCACAATTATTTCACAAAATAGCGTGATGAGGAAGCTCAATAACATGACCTCCGTAGTGTCGAAATTACTTTCTTTAGCCCAAGGGTTGATCCAAGGCGATAGAATCAACAGCAAGCCGATGGGCAACAGAGGGAGAACCGCATAGACCTTTGGTGTATATCTTGAAGCCATCTGCACTTCCGCATTTTTTTCCTTTTCATTCATTTTTTCATGAATATCCTCCCCTTGCTTGCCATTTGTTGTTTGATTCCAATTTAATGACTTATCGGCGTGCCGGTTATAGAAATAAAATACCGTGGCCATGCATAAACTCGAAGGCCATACCAGCGGAAGTTGATCTTGAATAAAGTAAGGGACAGCCTCGAGCGAGAGAACAGACATGGCGCTTGCTGTAGTGGCACAAGCTGGCCCAACACCGAATGCAGTAGTTGCCGTTATTACTGAAGCGGCTGAAATCGTACTCACCCCCATGCGGATCAAAATGGGGTACACGGCGCTCATCCACAGCAAGGCAAAACCCGCAGCCGATGGGATGGCCATAAACAAAACCTGGCCAACTGGTATCGTTAGTGAAGCCAGTAAATATGGATTTCGTTGGAAAGGCCTCAGTGGAACTAGTGCAGAATCGACCAGAATTCGGCTAGCACCACAATGATCCATGTATTTGACAAAACCACCGATCACCATGATCATCAACCCAAGACCGCCCATTGTGTCAGAAAAAACAGACTTTAAATGGGTAAGCAGTCCCTTGATTAAAAAAAGGAGGCTGTATGACGACCGTATGTTTTGGGTTTCCTCAGGACTAACGAAATATAAGGCGGTGATCCACATGAGAATGCCTCCAAGCATCAGTACACTTTGGGCGTTTGCTTTACGTGCCAAAAGCAAGGCCGTGCATACAATAAAAAGGAGGGAAATAAGAAATGTCATGAGCTACCAAACAGGATGCTTATCTTGGAAGATCGAGTCGACTTCCTATTAAGGGTTGAAAGGGGTCCCATTAATCCGGAGGCCTGGAGAAAAAAGAGCGCCTCCAGCTTCCGGTATTGCGGAATGAGGCACAAAATTACCCCTCAGATCTGGATTTCTGGTGTAGGCTTCGTTTGGATCGCCAGAATACTGTGCGATATCGAATCGGAATATTTCAGCACCGGCAGCGTCCTTCAATATGCAGAAATCGCCAGCGTTGTTGAGATTGAGCTGACCACTCGATGCCACCACAACCTGAGCATTTCCAAATGCACCCTGGGGTGGGTTACCGCCACCGAATACGACCACGAGGCTGTTTTGGGGTAAAATTGTTCCACTCGCAAAAATATGACGAACCATGCTTGCATCCGAAATGGTGAATCCGCTCAAATCCTTAGCTGGACCATCATTGTAGATTTCAATGAATTCATCGGCCAATGGGTCACGAATACCGTCTTTGTTGGCATCGCCTGCCAAATCAGCAGGGGGGTCGTACAAAATTTCATTGAGAATAAGACCGGGCCACGGGCATCCGTTATTTTCACTGGGTCCTGGTGTATCAGGACATTCATCTACCACATCTGGTATTCCATCGTTGTCTGTATCCAGATTGACATCAATGATGGGGATGGAGACCTTAGACGGAGTTCCGATATATATCCCTTCCATTTGTTGTAATTCAATTTGAATAACGACCGAATCTGTTATAGAAAGGGGGATGCTTTGAAGGGTAATGATTCCCGTGTCCGAGCCATGATTGATTTTAATGGCTGGTGAACTTCCTAAAAAATGAACACCGGGAAGGGCAGTCCCGGAAAAAAGGATGGGTAAATTTATTTCGCGATTGGTAGGGCCGTTGAGCCGCGCTATGATATTCACTTTTTCGCCATTACTCCCCAACCCAGCTGAACTACGCTCAATATGGGCTACAGGAAAAACGTCGCGTGTCGCGCAACCACCTAAGGTCATCAAAACGGCCGTCAAGAGGACAATTGTCGACTGAAGATTAATGTACGTGAACGTTCTCATGGCACCCAAATTTTTTGATAAGCATTTTGCCCGTCTTGTTTTTGGGCCCGCAGTATATATAAGCCAGGTTTCAATCCATCAATTTCATAAAAAAGAGAATTCGTTTGCCATTGATATTTGGTCATTCCATCGATGCCCATCATTTCAATTAAATACAGTTGTTCATCAGGAAATTCTACCCGCAACTTACCTGCAGTCGCTGGATTGGGATAGGTTTTGAAGGTGAAGGTATTCGATGGTTTGAAGAAAGCACCTGGGTTGCTCGAAACAAGATTCCAGTTTCGAGCACTGTATAATCCATCCACTCGGACGCTTTGGCTGGAACTATATTGCCTCCATGCGATACCTTGTATGGCAGTTAAATCACGCGCTGTTCCAGTGAGTGGACCGAGCGTGGGAGTAAGAGGTTCTACAGCGATACTGTCACCATCTTCAAACAAGTAAAGTGAAACATTGTCGTTGTCTGCTCCTGGAATAACCTCATACTTTAACACAGCCAAATAGGTGATGCCTGTATCGAGCGGCCCAGTAAGGTCTATTCCCTGATTAGAGGGAACGCTGGCCGAATTAAATGCAAGACCTAGTCGAAAAGTGGCCGGTGTATCACCCCGTACTAAATAAGTTCGTGCACGGTGTGCAGTTGCAACAGAGGTGTAAACAGGGGTAGTGACTGAATTATATTCGATATAGTGGAAAAAATAGCCTTCAGCACTGCTGTCTACTGCGCCCTCTACTTTAAATAAAAATGAGCTGTAAACCGATCCCGTATCTACGTTTGTAGAAAATGGTCGATTTTCATCGGACCCAGTATTGTTTACTGCCAAAGATAATCCTTGGCCACTACCTCGGTATGGCGTTTGTGTCCAAAATAACCCAGGCCCAGAAACGGCAAGTGGGTTGGTAGATGCTGCGCTGTGTGCATACCAACCATGATCGCGAATCAAGGCCCCTGCCGGCAGGTCAAATTGTTCTTCCAATAGTGACGTCTGTGCCTTGGTCGCCAACAATCCAAGGATGCTAAATGATAATAACAACGCGCAGGTTAAGTAAATAAATCTAGATTTTCTCATGGGGGCTGAATTAATCGACACAATTTTCTTTATTTATGATGGGGTAAAACATACCGGGTTGGTAAAAAAATACATACCAGTTGTTTGTCTTTTAGAAAGAAACGCTCTACGATGGCCTTTCAGAGTCAATTAAAAGAAAAAAGCCATCCGGTGGGATGGCTTTTTTGTTGCGGTCTCGTAGGGATTCGAACCCCAAACCTTCTGATCCGTAGTCAGATGCTCTATCCAATTGAGCTACGAAACCAATAGAAGCGCAAAGATAGCAAATATTGACTTTATCTGTATGAGAAAGAACCAATCAAAGCAAATTCTGGCGAATTTAGCCTTATGTGTGGTCGTTATACACTGGTGAGTTCCATACGGGTTGTAGAAGAGCATTTCCAACTGCCTGAAGGCGGGGCTTTGTCGCATTTTGAAGGTGTGAACGCTGGCCCCGGTTCGCTTATGCCTGTTTTGAGTAGTGGAAATCCCGATCGACTCACCCTGATGAATTTCGGCTTTGAAACCCAATGGTCTGGTTCTTCGCGACGCTTATTATTCAATGCACGATCAGAGGGTGATCACAATTTAGAGGATGACCCGCGCTACAACGGTGCCCTCGGTATTTTTGCTAAGCCCAGTTTTCGCTCAGCGATCCGAAATCGCCGTTGTTTGGTGCCTGCTGATGCTTTTATAGAAGGGCCTAAAATCGAAAGGCTCAACAGACCCTACTGCATCTTCCCCACCGATCCTCCTGGAATATTTGCTATGGCTGCGGTTTGGCAAGAATTCCCGCCCGAAGAAGGAGGACGATTCTCCCGATTGGGGTTTGCCCTGATTACCACAAGCGCACGCGGCCTTGTTGCTGAAATCGGACATCATCGCGCACCTATCGTATTGAATCCGGCCCATTATCGTGATTGGCTGAACCCCAACAGCAGCATACAGCAACTTGCCGAGATGATGTACAGCAGCGATTCCCGTGAGTGGAACGCCTACCCGATCGATTCGCGCGTGAAAAGCCCTGGCCAACACGCAGCTGGGCTTATGAGGGCTGTTGGGCCGATGTTGTATCCGCTTGAGCAAACGAAGGTCGAACAATCATGGATCGTAAACGGATTCGGTTTCAATAAATCACTGCGGCCAGGTGGATACGGCGTACAGAGCAGTTTGTTTGATTGAATGATTAGGCTGCTTGTTGTGGTCCTCCGCTCCCGATTTCCTTCAATTCTTCCTCGTGTCGACCGGATCGGACAAAAGAAGGAGCAAAGCCGAATCGTTCGCGAAAACGTGAGCTGAAATAAGAAATACTCTTGAATCCTGTCATCATAGCGATTTCGGAAACATTGCCTCTTTTACTCGCCAGTAGTTCATAAGCCACCTGCATTCGATATTCTCGTATATATTGATTCGGCGTTTGTCCGGTTAGGCGTGTTACGCGGCGGTCGAACTGACTGATGCTCATCGCCATCTCATCGGCTACATTGCTCACATACAAGTTGATTTCTCGAATGTTGTTTCCCAAAAATCGATTGACCTTCTGCATGAAAAATTCATCCTCCATGACCATACTTGAATAGGAAGCGGGCAATAAGCTCCGCCGACGAGCGTGGGCGTATGAGGCCTCCCGATTGCGCAGAAGAGCGGCCACCAACGGGTTTAACTGTGCAAGACCGAATGGTCGTTCGAGACAGGCATCAGCGCCGGCTGCATAACAGGCTGTTTGTATTTCACGAAATGGTTGACCAGCCAATACAAGTAGGGGAATGTGCTGAAATTTCAGGCTTCTTTTATATTCTTGCAGCGATTCTACCGATCTATGGATGTCGTCGGGAAGGGAAAAAATGAACAAATCAGGCTCCGATTCTTCCATCATGCGAACTGCTGTGGAAAAACGCGAAAAATCGCGGACATAATAACTTGAGCGCAGATGCTCCGCCAAAATACCGCGAAAGGAATCGTGTGACTCTGCAATGTAAATGGAGTTGAGTTTCATGGGGTATGGGATTTAAGTGAATGGAACAGCCAATTTCATACCTTCGATCTTTCGCACAAAATGTTGTGAACACAACTTATCCCAATTTATCCACATGACTTTACACATCTGTAAAGTGAGCATTGACAAAAGACTGACCGATCTCGATTTCAATAGACGGTCGCATGACTCGAGTAGACAAAAACCCGACAGATTCAGTTTTTTGTATCGTTTTTCTTAAATGAAACGCCCCTTAAGCATGACGCGCAAAGGGGGAATTTGACCAAAATGGTAGGCTAAAGTCGACCAGTCTTTTAGACCGGATAGGAACAATAAACTGGCTTCTTTCCCTTTTCCAATCGAGCCCACACGATCGGAAAGTTGGAGTGAACCCGCAGCGTGTATGGTCATGGCATTCAAGGCCTCCTCAGGCATCAATCCCAACTTTAGGCAAGACAGGCTAAGTGTCAAGAACGGGTTAAATCCAGGTGCCGATCCGGGGTTGTAATCACTCCCCACCACCACGGGCAACCCGGCATCCGCCAATTTTCGACCAGGGGCATAGGGAATTCCTAAGAAAAAAGAACAACCTGGCAGAAGAATGGGGTATGTTTTCCCATTTTTTAAGGCCTCCAAATCAGCGTCATCCAATTCCTCCAAATGATCGACACTGAGCGCACCACCTTCAACAGCCCTTTTCACCGCGCCCATCACAGAAAATTGATTCACATGAGCCCGTACAGGCAAACCCAATCGATGGGCACATTCCAACAAGGCATCTAAATGTTCAAGTCCAAAATAACCGCGCTCGCAAAAAATATCAACAAAATCAATGAGCCCTTCTTCCGCCCAAACGGGAATCCATTCTTGTGTGACTTTTCTTACATAGGAGTTTGCATCTTCTCTATATTCAGTCGGAATGGCATGCAGTGCAAGACAAGTCGAATGGATATTCATATCGGGGTACTCATGCGCGAGCATCCGCGTTGTTCGCAGCATCTTGCTTTCTGAATCAAAATCTAAACCGTAGCCGCTTTTGATTTCTAGACTCCCCACGCCCATGGAGCGAATAGACTCCAGCCGAATTCGGCTCTCATCCAACAAAGCCGAAAATTCGGCTTTCCTCAGGCTGCGTACAGAATGCATGATTCCACCGCCAGCCGCTGCTATTTCTTGGTAACTTGCTCCTTGAAGTCGGGCTTTCCATTCTTGTTCACGCGTTCCGCTGTGCACCAAATGGGTGTGCGGGTCAACAAATGCGGGCATGACCCAGGCGCCGTTGGCGTCCCAGACTTCTGTTTGGGGTGGAAGGCTGGGCTCATCGGACATGGGCCCCCATTCGATGATGTGTTTTCCTTCCACAAGGAGCCAGGCATCTTCTGTTGACGACCAAATCGATCCTTGATTTCTACCGTTTGTAAATAAATTTCCACCGTGTGTAAATAAATTTCCACTGTGTGTAAATAAACTTCCACCGTGTGTACGTGCCTCCTCTTTCGATATACCTCCTATATGGCCGATGTTCCTGATTTGAATGCGATTCATCTAATAACCATTTGAACGAATCAGACCGCAAAGCAAACGCGACCTCATCGATTATTGACCTTGAGCGAGGGAATACCCCACATGCCCATCAAACAAATATAGGTTTTCGCTTTTGATGCAGTCGAGTCCGGCAACATGAAAAGCTTCCATTTGGGCCAGAACCTTCCCAAACTCGATCGTAGATCCCTTTTCAATGGCTTCGAACCGACAGCGCCAATGATCCGTACAAAACGTATCGGCAAAGCCATCGGGATAAACCTTCACTCCGCGGTTGGAAACCACCACCAATTTTAAACCCTGAATGGTTAATGAATCCAAGAGGGCACCTAAATCATTGGGTTTAATGTTGGGATAATCTAAAAAAATATCAACCCCTGTCAGTGTTTTGGTTTCAGTTGCCATCCGAAGGTTCCAACTCGATGGTTGTATCGGTTTTATTTGCTGGGTGTAGGTTACCGCCTCTCTTTGGGTTGGTATGGTACCCAGTCGCTCAATCACGGCATCTGCGAATCCCTGTGTTCCAACCCGAATGCGGCTCATTCCTGATTTATATATGTCGCCCGTATGAATGCCATCTTCTAGTGTTTTTAACCATGCATTGTGAAGGGCGGCAGCGGGTTCGGGCAGGTTAATGTGCACCAACATCATAATCGCGGAGAGGAGTAAACCTGAAGGATTGGCAAGGTCTTTACCCGCCAAATCTGGAGCAGAGCCGTGAATCGCTTCAAACATGGCACATTTATCGCCCACATTGGCACTTCCCCCAATTCCCACTGACCCACTTAATTGGGCGGCCACATCCGAAATAATGTCGCCGTATAAATTCTGGGTTACGATGACATCAAAGATTTCCGGGCTATCGGCAAGGCGGGCCGTGCCGATGTCTATGATCATGCTGTCCGATTCAATTTCAGGAAATTCAGCCGCCACACGATCGAATACCCGATGAAAGAGGCCATCGGTCACCTTCATGATGTTGTCTTTAATCAAACAGGTCACCTTTTTGCGTCCGTTGTTTCGGGCATATTCAAAGGCATATCGAACAATCTTCTCAGAACCTGGTTCGGACACCAATTTCAAAGTCTGATAAACTTGTCTGGTCTGTCGGTATTCGATACCGGCATATAGATCCTCTTCGTTCTCCCTGATTATTACCACATCCATCTGGGGAAATCGGGTGAATACAAAAGGAGAATAGGAAATGCACGGACGAATATTGGCAAACAAACCCAAGGTTTTCCGGGCTGTAACATTCAGTGATTTGTAGCCCCCGCCAAATGGCGTGGTGATGGGACCCTTTAAGAAAACTTTTGTTCGAAAAAGCGATTCCCATGCTTCCGATCCAATTCCTGAAGTGTTGCCAGATAAATATAATTTTTCACCAATCTCTATGGTTTCGATAGCTATAGGTGCACCTGATGCTTCGAGCATCCGAAGGGCAGCACGCATAATTTCGGGGCCAATGCCATCGCCATGGGCCACAGTAATCGGAATAAGACTTTGGTGGTTTTTCATGCGCGCAAAAATAAACCATGCAGGGCATGGGCGAGATAATCGACAGGAATTTTCGTGGGTGGCGAACAAAATTTAGGGTTTATTCGTTTTGGGGCTGAATGAAATCAAATCCTAATGAAAAAGACGTTTTTAATCGGTGCAATCCTGGCATTTATGTTACTCGCTTCTGTAGCCGGCTATATAGGTGGATCATTAGCCCAGAGGAGGTGGCAACTGAACGGGTTGAAGTTGGGCATTCATGAGCCCACTGATGTTGACGCTACTCCGTGGTTCGCTGCTTCTGAACAAATTGGTTCATCATCCAGGCGCTACAATAGTATTTTAACGGGAGCATCGGGTACACCTCCAGATTTTGTTTTGGCTTCTGAACAAAGTACTTCTGCGGTTGTGTACCTTAAAACAACGGGTACAGCGGCGCAGCGTTCGTTCAATGACTGGTTTTTTGGGGATTTTTTTAACCAGCGACAAGAAGCGGTGGTGAATTCTGGTTCGGGGGTTATTGTATCAGCCGATGGATACATCGTCACCAACAACCATGTGGTTGAAAAGGCGTCTCAGGTAGAGGTCGTACTCACCAACAAAGATTCGTATATAGCTAAGATTGTTGGAACAGACCCCTCAACGGATTTGGCCCTTTTGAAAATTGATGGCGAGCGATTGCCTGTCATTTCCTTCTCCAACAGCAATCGGTTGAGCGTCGGTGAATGGGTATTGGCCGTGGGAAATCCATTTAACTTGACTTCCACGGTAACGGCGGGCATCGTGAGTGCCAAAGGAAGAAATTTAAATTTGGTGAATAATCTCTTTCCCATAGAAAGTTTTATTCAAACGGACGCTGCCATCAACCCAGGAAATTCGGGCGGGGCATTGGTGAACACGCAAGGCGAATTGGTGGGGATCAACACGGCTATTATTTCGCGTACCGGAGCCTATAACGGCTATGGATTCGCCATTCCCTCTAATATTGTTCAGAAGGTAATCCGCGATTTGCGCGAGTTTGGATCTGTTCAGCGGGCATTTTTTGGAGCGGATGTTATAGAAATCGATGCGCGTGTACGAAAGCAAGCGGGTCTCACATCAAATGCAGGGGTTATGGTGGGCAGTATGTCGAGTTATGGACCCGCCAAGGATGCAGGGATCAAGGAGGGCGATGTGATCATAGCATTTGATGGCCATACCATTGATGGCAAGTCAACTTTCGATGAATTGCTGAGCTACCACAGGCCTGGCGATGAAGTTTCTCTCGTTTATGAGCGATCGGGCAAACGACAAACGGTACACATTAAACTGACCAATACGGAAGGTGGTCTGGGTGCGGTTAAATCTGAAAAGTATTTCTCTGCTGAACTAGGCGCGCATTTTGAAACAGTCAGCAAATTAGAAAAAGACCGTTTGGGTATATCAGGAGGCGTTAAAATCAGTCAATCCGGTCAAGGTAGTTTAAGGAGAATGGGCCTGAGAGATGGCCTGATCATCGTACAAATAAACCGAACGCCTGTTACAGAAATTGAGCAGTGTATTGATCTACTCAAACACAGCCGGGGTCAGGTAACGGTTGAAGGAGTCGACCAAAGTGGTCGAAGATCCTATTTCACCTATTTTAGTTACTGAGGAACCTATTTTTTCGT
>Ga0172367_10005309_pt1 | contig 15630 bp, 9 predicted proteins | sample Lak10m_FD_114542 | JGI IMG/M metagenome (GOLD analysis project Ga0172367, IMG submission 114542) | Freshwater microbial communities from Kabuno Bay, South-Kivu, Congo - kab_022012_10m | ecosystem: Environmental > Aquatic > Freshwater > Lake | place: Democratic Republic of the Congo: South-Kivu... | reverse complement strand
TGTGAATGAAACCATCCCCGTTTTGCCGTCGGACGAGCGCATTATGCGTTTTAAGTTTGTGAAGTTTGCCAAGTCCGATGTGCCGGAAGCCGTCATGCTGAAAGACTTATCGGATGGTGAACACCAGTTTCTGCACAGTCTGGGGCTTTGTTTGCTATTTAAAAACACCAATAGTTTATTTTTGCTGGACGAGCCGGAAACCCACTTTAACCCCGATTGGCGTTCCAAATTTATCACCCGTCTGCGCGATTGCTTTAAACATGGTGATAAGGATGTCCAACGGGAAATGCTGATTACCACGCATACCCCGTTTTTAATTTCCGACAGCAAGCCGGAACAAGTGTTGGTGTTTACTAAAGCGAATGGCGAAGTGGCGGTTAATCGCCCTGGTTACAATACCTTAGGGGCTTCCATCAATAAGATCACCTTGAACACCTTTGGCAAAAAGGAAACCATCGGCGGTTACGCGCAACAGCAAATGCAAGCATTAAAAAATCGTTTCGATCAAGGCCGCTATGCCGATAACGATCAGGCCAAACAAGCCTTGATTGATGAAATCTATCAGCGATTAGGCGATTCGGTGGAAAAAGTGTTGTTGATTAAAACCATTCTGGACAGCATGGCAAGTAACGAAGGAGCGGAATAATGTTATTTCCCTATACCTATGTGCCGCATTCTATGGAGAAAATGCAGGGATATATTGACTTCATCTTTTATCAGGTGTGGTGTGAGGCGGCAGGTAAGGATTACGACATTGATGTACTGTTTTCTGATAATGAGGAGCTAGGTGACATTATTCGGGAATTGCATTACAGCCAATTGAAAGGCGCGGAATTTTTCTTAACCGGATTGCAGCAAGTTTTCGAGGATTTTAAAACACTGCAAGCTCAGGATGTTAGCCATTTAACCGCTTGGTATTATGCAAATAACCGTGTCGATTTGCTGTGTGCCAATGACCCTTCTACGACTCCGGCAACCTACGATGACGTTGCTAAAATTTCGGCTGATCTCAGCAAACATCTAAAAGGCTTTTTTAAAAACCTCTATTCCCAAAGCTTTCTTTCGCTGGCTTCAATTTCCAAAAGAATCGGGAAAATAGAAAGTCATTACGCCGATTTTATGGGCAAAAATACGGTCGGCAAATGCCCGTTCTGTGGCATTAACGACGTGAAAGGCATTTATCAGAGTAAGCGCGAGGCTTATGACCATTATTTGCCTAAAGGGATTTATCCGTTTAATTCCATCAACTTCCGTAACTTAGCCCCTGCTTGCAATGAATGCAATAGCTCTTACAAACTCGCCAAGAACCCGCTTTTAGCGGCAACGGGAGGCAGACGGAAATCGTTTTACCCTTACCAAACTAATTCTTATCAAATTTTATTGGAGATTAGCTTAACGTGTCAGGATTGGACTCAGATTCAGCCCGATGATATTCACCTCAGCACCGAGCCGCAGCACTTAAGGGAAGAATTGGATACTTGGCTGGATGTGTACGGTATTGAAGAACGTTACAAAGCCAAATGCTGTTCTGAAAGTGACGGCAAGTATTGGATTGAGCAGGTGCTGGACGAATGCCAAAACGACGGTAAAACCCCGGAACAGTTTTTCAGCAAATTAACCCGACAGGCAAAGCTAAAACCCTATGCCGAGGCTAATTTTTTGAAAAATGCCTTTTTGGAAGCTTGCCACCAATCTGGGTTATTTGAGGTAAATGGTGCGTAGATTGGCAAAAAAACTAACTGCTGCCTAACGTTTTAAACAAAGGTAAGGTGGACTTGTGAATTTTCACTCGTTCCCAAGCTCTTGCTTGGGAACGCGGTTTCGGAAGCTCCTGCTTCCGGTGTTCTCGAAGCCAGAGCTTCTTGGATTTGAGTTCCCAAGCGGGAGCTTGGGAACAAGCACAAACAAGCACAAGCACAAGCACAAGCACAGCACAAAGCACAACCCCCCAACTTAAAACGATAAAAACCTGCATCCAACTGTCATCTCCCCGCGTATAAACCCATGCCATGCGAACCGACGCAAGGCGCCGGCTGAACTCAACGCCGCCGGTTTATATTCACTTTAAGAGAGATGAACCCATGACTATCCAACACAAACTCGCCATCGCCGCGATGGCCGCCGCGCTATCGACGGGCAGCTTCGCCGCCAGCCACCGGGAAGCGCCGCTGATCGCGCTGGACCCCGCCGCCGACATCACCGACGTTTACGCCTTCCGCAGCTGGGAAGACCCTAGCAAGCTGGTGTTCATCATGAACGTGATACCGGCCCAGGAACCCAGCGCGGGCCCCAATTATTTCAACTTCGACGACAAGGTCGCCTACGACATCCATCTGGACACCAACCAGGATGGCAAGGCCAACGACATCGTCTATCGGGTCCGCTTCAGCACGCAAATCCGGCCGCCGTTCGATGACTTGCCGGTCGCTTACGCCGGCGTCGACGGTGTACCCGGACTACCGCCGTCGATCGGCGCCTTGAAAGGCCCCAAGGCCACGGGGTTGGGCTTGCGCCAGTCTTATTCCGTCACCGAAATCCGGCCCGGCCAAGCGGCGCGGCTTCTGAATAAAGGCTCGCAATTCGCCGTGCCCGCCAATATCGGCCCGCGCACGGTCGCCGATTACGAGGCGTTAACCGATAAAGGCGTTTACCCGCTGGAAAACGGCGGACGCGTGTTTGCCGGCCAGCGCGACGAGACCTTTTACATCGACTTGGGCGCCACCTTCGACACGCTTAATTTCCGCGCGCCGCCGATTTTAACGGCGGCCCAGGACGCCGACGATAAAACCAACCCGTTCGGCAACGACATGCTGTCCGGCTTTAATGTCAGCACCATCGCCATTGAAGTGCCGATCGCCGAAGTCACCGAGAATGCCAACGCCGTCATCGGCCTATACGCCTCGACCAGCCGCCGCGCCACCACGACCTTGACCGGCGACGGCAAGATACAGACGGACGGCGGTTTCGTGCAAGTCTCGCGCATGGCCAACCCGTTGGTTAACGAGCTCTTAATCGGCACCGGAGACAAGGACTTATGGAACGCCACGGCGCCCGGCCAGGAAGCCCAATTCCTTGATTATTATCTGAATCCTCGCTTGGCCGGCGTTATCAACACCGCGTTCGGTACGCCGTTTCCGACCACCGGCCGTAGCGATTTGGTCGCCGCCTTGCTGAAATATCCCGGCCAAGACCCCAAAACCTGCACCAAGACCAATCCTTGTTCCGAACTGCTGCGCCTGAATGTCGGCACCGCGCCGACCGCGCCGGCTTCGCAAAAACGCCTGACCGTGCTGGCGGGCGATGCCGCCGGCTTTCCGAACGGCCGCCGCCCTAACGACGACGTTACCGACGTCGCCTTGCGGGTGGTCGCCGGCGCCTTGCTGGGGCCGGTGCCGAATCTGGGCGACGGCGTCAACTTCAACATCGGCGCCCAAGGCGGCCATTTGACCGACAACGGCATTTACACGGTGTTTCCGTTCTTGCCGACCGCCCACGACGGCCGCGATCGCCGGCATATCGACTGCGGCGAAAGCGGGGCCAACGCCTGTTGATTGACCGGCAAGACCGGGAGTTCGCTCCCGGTCAGCCCGGCGTAGGGTACGCAATGCGTACCATTTTGGAGTTTGCATAGCCACAAATTGAAAAGGTACGCAATACCCTAAAGGGCATAAATGCGTACCCTACTCAAGCTTGCAATTTAAAGTCATCATTCGGACATATTAATGTTAAATGACTTATGAGCGGCTACTTAATGAACAAAGCAGAACACATAACCCGCACAGTAAACTAAACTGATAAAGTCCAAAAAAAAACCCTCTCAGCCATTACCAATAACTGTCCGTCATCATGCGTCTATTGCCCAAATCAGCCTGCGTGTTTTTATTCGGACTGGCCGCCGCCCACGCCGAGCCTTTCCTGCCCGCGTCGCCCGATGTCGTGGTCGAGCAATTGCCGTCCTCCGCGGGTCCGGCCGATGCGGAACTGCGGCGCTTGCGGCGGCAATTGGCCGAACAGCCGGACAACCCGGCCATAGCCGTCCGAGTGGCCGACGAGCTGATAAAAACCGCCCGCAGCCAAGCCGACCCCCGTTACTACGGTTATGCCGAGGCGGCTTTGCAGCCTTGGTGGTCGCTGCCGCGACCGCCCGACGAAGTGTTGCTGCCACGCGCCACGATACGCCAGCATCGCCACGATTTTTCCGGCGCCTTGGCCGATTTACGGACGCTATTGACGGCGCAACCCGCGCATTTTCAAGCCCGGCTGACCGAAGCCGTGATCCTGGGCGTGCGGGGCGATTACCCGGCCGCCCGGCGCGACTGCCAGCTGCTGACCCGGCTGGGTAATCGACTGGCGGCGGCCACCTGTCTCGCCACTATCGAGAGCCTGACGGGACAAGCTCTACAAGCCTACCGCTATCTAGCCGACGTTCTCGCGGGCAGCCCGGCGGCGGACCCCGAGCAACGCGTCTGGAGCTTGACCGCGCTGGCGGAAATCGCGGAGCGTCTAGGCGACAACGAGGCCGCCGAACGGCATTTTGCAAACGCGCTAGACTTGCCGCAAGCCGATGTCTATTTGCTTAGCGCTTACGCCGATTTTCTGCTGGACCGGCAACGCCCGATCGAAGTCATCACCCTGCTGCAAGACCGGCACCGCGCGGACGGCCTGATGTTGCGGCTGGCCTTGGCGGAACAGGCCGTCAATAGCAAAGGCTTGCCTCCGCATCTGGCCGAGCTTAAGGCCCGCATCCTCGCCTACCGTCAACGCGGCGACGCCATCCACCAGCGCGAGGAAGCCCGTTACACCTTGCATTTGCTCAAACAAGCCCGGCCGGCCCTGGAATTGGCCTTGGCCAACTGGCGGGTCCAGCGCGAACCCGCCGACGCCCGGCTGGTGCTGGAGGCGGCCCTAGCTTGCGGCGATAAGCCGGCGGCCAAGCAGGTGCTGGACTGGCTGAAGGCCAACAAACTGGAAGACCGGCGCTTGCAAACGCTCGCCAAACAACTGGAGCCGTCATGATTCGCTTAGGGTTATGCTGTTTCCTATTGCTGTTCGCTGGCGCCGTCTCGGCGCACAAGCCCAGCGACAGCTATTTGACCGTCGAAATCGAGGGTCGGGCGATTCAAGGTCAATGGGACATCGCCCTGCGCGACCTGGAATACGCCATCGGCCTGGACGACAGCGGCGACGGGCAAATCACCTGGGGCGAGCTTAAAGCCCACCACGACGGCATCGCCGCCTACGCTCTGGCCCGCTTGACGATCGCCGGCGACGGCCGGCCCTGCGATCTACGGGCGGGCGAGCAGCTGGTCGAGCGGCACACCGACGGCGCCTACACGGTGCTGCGCTTTCGCGCCTCCTGCCCCGGCGCGCCGGACACGCTCGAAGTCGGCTACCGCTTGTTTTTCGACCTGGACCCCAGCCATCGCGGCCTGCTGCGGTTGGTTCGGCAAGGGCAAACGCAAACCGCCGTGTTCGGCCCCGAGCAACCGAGGCTTGAGTTCGACTCGGCCGCCGCCTCGCCGTGGCGCGCCTTCGCCGATTTCGCCCGCGAAGGCGTTTGGCATATCTGGGTCGGTTACGACCATATCCTGTTTTTGCTTAGTCTGCTGTTGCCTTCGGTGGTGTCGCGCCGGGGCCGATCCTGGCTAGCGGTGGCCAGTTTCCGACCGGCGCTCATCGAGGTGTTGAAAGTCGTCACCGCCTTTACCGCCGCGCATTCGATCACCCTGAGCCTGGCGGCCTTAGGTTTCGTCAACCTACCCTCGCGCTGGGTGGAATCGGCGATCGCCGCCTCGGTCTTGCTGGCCGCGCTGAACAATCTGTATCCTTTAGTAACCAGCCGACTCTGGCTGTGCGCGTTCGGCTTCGGCCTGGTGCACGGCTTAGGTTTCGCCAGCGTATTGGGCGATTTGGGCTTGCCGAAGGATTCGCTGATAACGGCGCTGGTGGCGTTTAACCTGGGCGTGGAGGCCGGGCAAGCCGCCATCGTCGGCCTGTTTTTGCCGCCGGCTTTTTGGCTGCGCGATTCCTGGTTCTACCAACGCCTGACTTTGGGCTACGGTTCGGCACTGATCGCGGCGGTGGCTTTGTTCTGGTTGATTGACAGAAGCCTGGCGCTGGGCTGGCTGGCTTAGTCATATAACGACTGCGCGTCCTCAAAGGACGGGCAGTCGTAGTTGCGGTTAGTTGAAAACCCCTTTGTCTTACTTGTCTCACTCCCATTCCCAAGGTCATCATGAAAACCCGTATCAATAAAACGCATCGCCTCTGCTTAAAAATCGGCCTGCTGTTGTTGCCCGGCACTTTGGCTTACGCCCATCCGCCCGCAGAACAGAGCGACACGGACAAAACCATCACGCTGGACAGCGTCGAGGTGCAAGGCCGCGCCACCGATTTGATCGGCATTGCCGAGTCGGCTTCTTCCGGCGTGGTCGGGCAGCCGGAATTCCAATACCGACCTTTGTCGCGTGTCGGCGAGCTGGTCGAAGTCGTGCCCGGCGCGCTGGCCACCCAGCACAGCGGTTCCGGCAAGGCTAATCAATACTTCCTGCGCGGTTTCAATCTGGACCACGGCACCGATTTTTCGGTGGCCGTGGACGGTGTGCCGATGAACATGCCCAGCCACGCGCACGGCCAGGGCTATCTGGACTTAAACAGCGTCATCCCCGAGTTAGTCGACCGGGTTGAATACGGCAAGGGGCCTTATTACGCCGAGACCGGCGATTTTTCCGCCGCCGGTTTCGCGCGTATGCACACGCTGCACAAGCTGCCGAAAGGTTTTTTCAAATTCACCGGCGGCGAGTTCGATTATTACCGCACCGTGCTGGCCAATTCCCAGCGCTTGGGCGACGGCGATTTGCTGTATGCCGGGGAAGCGAATTTTTACAACGGCGTCTGGCAACAACCGGAGGACTTGGGCAAGTACAACGGCATGATTCGCTATACCGTCGACCATGAAAACCGCGGCTGGTCGGTCAACGGCAAGGCCTATCATTCCGGCTGGACCGCCACCAACCAGATTCCCGAGCGCGCCATAGCGAACCGCGCGCTGGATTTATACGGCACGATGGACCCGTCCGACGGCGGCCGCTCCAGCCGCTACAGCATGTCCGGCAACGCCTGGTCGCGCGGCGATGCCTACAAAAACGACGCGACCGTTTATGCCGTCTACAGCGATTTGAACCTGTATTCCAACTTCACCGGCGCCATCGACACCGCGTACGGAGACCAGATTCAGCAAACCGAACGCCGCGTGCAAGCCGGCGGCCAAGCCGAACATGCCTTTTTCAACCGGTGGCTGGGCTTCGAGGTCGACAATACCTTAGGCCTGCAAGTCCGCCAAGACGACATCACCGGCTTGGCGTTAAACCATACTCAGCAGCGCAATCCGGTATCGACGGTACGCCAAGACGAAGTTAACGAAACCAGCGTCGGCCTGTATCTTAAAAACGAAACCCATTGGCTGGAAAAATTCCGCAGCATCGCCGGGCTGCGCGCCGATTTTTTCGATTTCAGCGTCGCCAGCCAAACCCTGGCCGCCAATTCCGGCAACAAGGGCGCGGCCTTGCTCAGCCCCAAACTCAGTCTAATTTTCGGCCCCTGGTCGCAAACCGATTTCTTCGTTAACCTAGGCTACGGCTACCATTCCAACGACGCCCGCGGCACCACCATCCATATCGACCCGGTTAGCCTGGGCGCGGCCGATAGCGTGACGCCGTTGGTCTGGTCGCGCGGCGCCGAAATCGGCGCGCGCAGCCGGGCCGTCGAGGGCTTGAACTCGACGCTGGCGTTCTGGTTTTTGGAAAACAATTCGGAGCTGGTGTTCGTCGGCGACGGCGGCACCACCGATCCGTCCGGCAAGTCCGAGCGTTACGGCGTGGAATGGACCAATTATTACCAGCCCACCGACTGGCTGACCTTGGACGCCGATTTCGCGTTCACCCGCGCTTATTTCGTCGGCGTGCCGGAGGCGGAAAACCGAGTGCCTAATTCGGTGGGCCGGGTTATCAGCGCCGGGGCGACGGTCAACTGGCCGTCCGGGCCGTTCGCGAGCCTGCGCCTTCGCCATTTCGGCGACGTGCCGCTGGACGAGGCCGGCTCGGCTTTCGCCGGCGACACCACCGTGGTCAATTTGGGGTTAGGTTATCAACGCGAGGCTTATAAGCTGGAGCTGGACCTCTTCAATCTGTTCGATTCCACCGACAACGACATCGCCTATTTTTACGGCTCGCGCTTGCCGGGCGAGGCGCCGGGGCCGAATCCAGACGGCAGCACGGACGGCGTTTTGAAACACCCGATAGAGCCGCGCATGGTACGGGTGACGGCGACGCTTGCGTTTTAATGATGTTGGCGCGGGAGATTCGTAGGTTTAAGCGAGAAGGCCACCGTTTCGGTTGAAACGGTGGCCTGATTTGACGGCGCGCAATGTTAAGTAGGTGCGCCAAGGAAGAGGGCCTTAAGCCATTTGACGATTACGGTTTCAGGAACTGCAACACACGATTGTTATTAGTGTCGCCGACATAAAGATTGTCGCCGCCGTCGACGGCGATGCCGTCAGGCCAGCACAGAGTGCTGGGGCTGATAGTCCTGCAACCGTTGAGAGTAAACAAATTGCCTTGACCGAAAACTTTATCCGCGGTGCGGTTGGTGGTCAGCGGTTTGTTGTATTTCAGAACCCGATGATTATCGCTATCGGCTATATAGACATCGCCAGTGCTGTTGGCGGCCACGAAGCGGGGATGGCATAGGCCATCGGCCGTCACGCCGCCGTTATTGCAGGTGTTGGTCGACATAAGGTTGAGTTGCCCGAAGACAAAATCCGCGGTGGTGTCGGTGGCCGGCAGTTTTTTGAACACCAATGCCCGATTGTTACCGAAATCAGCAACATACAGATTATCCGCCGAGTCCAGCGCAACGCCGTGCGGGTTGCATAGAGAGCTGGCGCTAATAACCCCGCCTTGATTGCAACCGTTGCTGGTAAAACTGCCGCCTTGCCCATAAACCTTGTCGGCGGCGGTGTCCGTCGAAAACGGCTTGTCGAATTCCAACACTCGGTTATTGCCGTGATCGGCCACATAAAGATTATTGACGCTATCGACCGCCAAGCCTACCGGTCTGCAAAGACTCTTGTCATTCAAACCGGGTTGATTGCAGAAGTTAGTGGTAAAAACGCCGGATTGCCCGAACACAATATCGGCGGTGGTATCGGTAGTGAACGGGGTTTTGTAGCCCAGAACGCGATGGTTTTCCTGATCGGCTATATACAGATTACCGGCTTTATCGACGGCAAGCCCACGCGGATAGAATAGCGTCGTGCTTTTTACGCCGCCGTTATTGAACGTATTGGTATAAGGATTAGGCTGGCCGAACACCAAGGTGGCGGGCGCATGGCTGGCGAAAGCGGCAAGATTGCTCCAAGCCAGGACACGGTGATTGGGATGGTCCGCGACATAAATGCGGTTAGGCGTTACGCTGCGGTCAAGGGCCACCGTGCCGCCATTACCGGCGGACAGGGCGAAGCCCAAGCTGTCCACGGTGTCGACTGTATTAGCGGAAAACAGATATTGGCCTAGAACGCCGCCGGCCGCTTGACCATTTTTAATGATTAATTTCGGATCGGCCGCCGATGTTTTAGTAGGCTTGTATTGCAATACCCGGTTATTGGAGGTGTCGCTGACATAAAGCCTGGGACTATCGCCGCCGGTTGCCGTATCCACGGCGAGACCATCGGGATTACAAAGGCTTTTGTCGTTGACCGGCGGCAGAGTACCCCCTCCGGTGTTGTTGCAAATATTGGTGGTAAGGGTTTTAAACTGTCCCAATGCCAGCTGGGAAGCGGTTTTTCCCACCTGAAAACCCAGCACCCGATGATTGCCTCGGTCGGCAATGAAAACAGTGCCGGGCTGAGTGACGACAACCGACGTCGGTCCGCACAAGGTCCTGCCGTTAATACCGCCGTTATTACAAACACCGGTGGTGAAATTATCCAACTGACCGTATACTCTGTCGGCCTTGGTGCCTAAGGTTAACGGGTTATTGTATTCCAGCACCCGGTTGTTGCTGAAGTCGGCAACATAAATGTTATCCGCGCTATCGACGGCGATATCAACAGGGTTGCAAAGGCTGTTGGCGCTAAGACCTGTATTATTGCAGGTATTGGCGTTAAGCACGTCGAGCTGGCCGAACACCGCGTCGGCCGTGGTATCGCCCGAGCCGGCCTTGGCGGTGATGGCAAGCGGCGAATAAAACACGAGTACGCGGTGATTGCTGAAATCGCTGACATAAAGATTGTTGGCGCTATCCAAGATCACCCGCGCGGGACCGCATAAGGAATTGGCGGACACGCTGGTATTGTTGCAGTAGTTGGTGTAATAACTGCCGTATTGACCAAACACCTCGTCGGCGACGGTATCCGTGCCATAGGGCTTATTGTAAAAAAGCACGCGATTGTTGCTGGAATCGGCGATGAAAAGATTGCCGGATTTATCGACGGCCACGCCGCTGGGTGAACAAAGGCTGCTTGGCGTGACACCGTTATAATTGCAGGTTTTCGACGAGGGATTAGGCTGGCCGATGATAAGATCGGCGGCGGCATGGGTGCTAAACGCATTAATGCTTTTCCAACCCAGCACCCGATGGTTGTCTCGGTCCACGACAAAAACCCGATTAGGGCTGGCGTTGGTGTCTACGGCGATATCGCCGGCAATGCTTGAATTGGTGTGCAAGCCGTGACCGTCGATAAAGTTTTTATCGCCGTAATTAAAATCCAATTGCCCGAGCACCGCGTCGGCGGTGGTGTCGCCAGTCCCGCCCGGAGCCAACAACGAAACCGGCTCGGCGGCCGACGCGAAAGGCATTGCCCCGATCAGCAACACGCCGGTAAATAATGAGATTAAAGATTTTGAATGGTTGGAACATAGCTTTTTCATTGTACAACCTTCCTTACACTGTCAAGTGCGGTTTTGATTAAAATACCATCCGGTTTAGGCGGATGGGTTCTCGGTTTTATTTAGCTATTTTGCAGATTACAAACGGCGGGTAACAAATAACTTACGCGGCATTAATTAAGTCGCTACCCTCTCGATTCAAAACCTGTCCGTCATGGCTCCGGCGCCATTCGGTTCAACAACTCACGGGCATGCTCTCTAAGTTCTAGGTATGGACTTTCCAGGGCTTGCTTCACGCTGTCAACGGCATCATCCCCCTTATCCCCTAGAAGATCCAAGGCCAGTCCGCGAACCGTTTCATCTTGGTCGCGCAATGCCTCGGCCAACAGGGGAATGGCGGCCGGGGACGATTGATTGTGCAGTCCCAATACGGCCGATTGCCTGATGCTCATATCCGGATCGGCGAGAGCGGCTCCCAAGGTGGTCAACACGCCTTTACCGTCTAGCTCGCCCAGGCTTTGCACCGCGGATAGGCGTTTTGCCGGATCGTCACTACGCGCGGTTTCAGCGACCAAGCTTATCGCCTCGGCGGGATCCTTCCTTGCCAGCAGCTTGATGGCGATGGCCAGGGCGGCGGTATCCCCGGCTGTTGCCGCCTCGCGCAAGGATTTGACATCACCTTGCGCCGCCAGCGCGTAAAGTTTTCGATAAGGCTCGGGGACATAACCGACGCTTGCGGGTATTTTAAAAGGATGCGCCGACTCGGTCTTTCGACTGGCGCCGGTCGCGGGCGAGGGATAAGAGATTACCGACAAAACATAGGGCGCCTGCCCGGGTTCTCCCGATTCTTGCAGGGAATAATTCGCTTGCTGAAGAAGGACTGCCAGCCCTTCGTTAAGTGGCAGCTTGGAAAAATTTGCCTGCACCTTGCCGGTCAATTTGTCCATGCCGGTAATTTCCATGCCGGTTTGCTCGGCAACGGCGCTGATAACTTGCGGCAGGTCGATGTTGGTGGCTTGCACACTCAAACGATGGTCTTGCCATCGCACGAACCATTCCGCATCCCCAGTGTTTTGCATGCCTGACGATGAGGAAGCAAAACAGCTCGACATAACGATGAGCGATGCAAAAAGCAATAAACGCTTCATAATTCCCCCTTGCGGGCAATCCGATTCGAATAATTTCGCGGATTAACAGTATAAAGGTTATACCATAATCCGTTCTTTTCACAAACCGCCCGCCCCGACCATGTGGATAGGGGATTTTTCAGTGCGTTAGTTGGGTGGGTTGTCGATGGCGAGTGAATCCATCGGTTCGTTCTATTTCTCAACATCAACCCGCGTCCGGCTCTTCCGTCACCGCCACATTCTCAAATAGCTCGGCCATAGGCACGGCAACACCCAGGCTGGTGAACGCGCAGCTTTCATCGCCGACGTAATCATGCAACAACCAGTCGTTTTCCGGGGTGCGGCGGTAACATTCGACCCGGCGAGCGGGAATGTCGATGACGACGTATTCTTGCAGCGTCGCCAGGGTGCGGTAAGCGGCAAATTTATTGCCCCGGTCGAAGGCGGCGGCGTCCGACAAGACTTCGACAATTAACGTCGGCTCCGACAAATACTGCTCGGCCCGATGGTCTGCCGCGGAATACGACACCATCACATCGGGATAATAAAACGCATCCGCTTGTTCCACGCGCAGTTTCATGTCCGCGATATAGGCTTGGCAAGGGCCGCCGCGCAAGGCTTGTTTTAAGGCGGCGAAGGTATTGCCGGAAACAACCACATGCTCGCGCCGCGCCCCGGCCATCGCAAAAACCTCGCCAGCGATATATTCGTGTTTTTCGCTTTGAGTTTCTTCCCAAGCCAAATACGCGGCGGCGTCGAAAAGTGGGGGTTTCAGTACAGTGTTCATAGAACAAGACCTCCATTGCTCGGGCTGATAAGGGAGAGGCAGAAAATCGGAACCGTTGGCTAAGGCAGCCTTAGCCCGCTTGCTCCCGATGGGCGATAAGCGCCTCCACCACCGACGGATCGGCCAGCGTCGAGGTATCGCCCAGGCTGTCCAGTTCGTTGGCGGCGATCTTGCGCAGAATGCGGCGCATGATCTTGCCGGAGCGGGTTTTCGGCAAGGCGGGCGCCCATTGGATGACGTCTATCGTGGCGATAGCGCCGATTTCCCGCCGCACCAGGTTAACCAACTCCTTCTTCATGCGCTCCGACGGTTCGATGCCGGCATTCAAGGTGACGAACGCATAAATGCCCTGGCCCTTGATTCCATGCGGAAAACCCACCACGGCGGATTCGGCGACATGCTCGTGCAAATCCAACGCGCTTTCGATTTCGGCGGTGCCCATGCGATGGCCGGAAACATTGATGACGTCATCGACTCGGCCGGTGATCCAGTAATAACCGTCGCTGTCGCGGCGCGCCCCGTCGCCGGCGAAATAATAGCCGGGATAAGCCTTAAAATACGTGTCGATAAAGCGTTGATGATCGCCGTGGACGGTGCGCGCCTGTCCCGGCCACGGGTGATCGAACACCAAAATGCCTTCCGCCGCACCTTCCAAGCGCGTACCCTTGCTGTCGACGATATGCGGCCTGACGCCGAAAAAAGGCAGCGTCGCCGAGCCCGGTTTCAAGGCCGTCGCGCCCGGTAGCGGCGTTATCAAAATGCCGCCGGTTTCGGTTTGCCACCAAGTATCGACGATCGGGCAACGGCCCTCGCCGACGATATGAAAATACCATTCCCAAGCCTCGGAATTGATCGGCTCGCCGACGCTGCCTAAGATGCGCAAACTGGTGCGCTCGGTACGGGCAACCCAATCGTCGCCCTGCGCCATCAGCGAGCGAAGAGCCGTCGGCGCGGTGTAAAAAATGCTGACCTGATGCTTGTCGATGATGCGCCAGCAACGGTCGGCCTCGGGGTAAGTCGGAATGCCCTCGAACATCAGCGTGGTCGCGCCGTTGCATAAAGGCCCGTAAATCACATAGGAATGCCCGGTGATCCAACCGATGTCGGCGGTGCACCAATAGACCTCGCCGTCATGGTAATCGAACACATATTTATGCGTCATCGCCGTGTACAACAAATAGCCGCCGGTGGAATGCTGCACACCCTTGGGCTTGCCGGTGGAACCGGAGGTGTAAAGGATAAACAGCGGGTCCTCGGCGTCCATCGGTTCCGGCGGGCACTCATCGGAGGCCTCCGCCATGTGCTCGTGATACCAAACATCGCGGTCGTCTTGCCAGTTAACCGGATTGCCGGTGTTTTGGATAACGATGATTTTTTCAAGATTCGGGCACTGCGCGGCGGCGGTATCGACCGTGGCCTTGATCGGAATGATCTTGCCGCCGCGGTAACCCTCGTCGGCGCACACCAGAAACTTACAATCGGCGTCGAGGATGCGGTCTTTCAGCGATTCCGCCGAAAAGCCGCCGAACACGATCGAATGCACCGCGCCGATCCGGGTGCAGGCCAGCATCACCGCCGCCGCTTCCGGTATCATCGGCAGGTAAATGCAAACGTGGTCGCCTTTGTTAACGCCTTGCGCTTTCAATACATTGGCGAATTTGCAAACTTCGCGGTGCAATTCCCGGTAAGTAATCCGCTGCACATCCGCCGGATTATCGCCCTCCCAGATAATCGCCACCTGGTCGCCGCGCGTCTCCAAATGCCGATCCAGGCAATTGACGCTGACATTCAACTGACCGCCTTCGAACCAGCGGATATGGGCGGAAGGATAATCGTAGTCCATGACCTTGTCCCAGCGCTTGTGCCAATCCAAAAAAACCACGGCTTGCTCGGCCCAGAACTGTTCCGGCTGTTCAATGGATTTTTGGTATAGCTTGCGGTATCTATCGGCGTTGATATGGGCCAGGTCGGCAATTTCGGGATTAACTGGATAAACAGGATGCATGGTCATGATGGGCGTATCGGGAAATAGCGAGTAACAGGGTGAATAACATAGTCAATCGGTCATCCGATTGCACGAAAAATATTCCTCTTGCTTAGGTCTACCGGCCTTTGCGTTCGTGCGCTCGTAACTAATGAGATGTCGGCGGCGGTAAGCCATGTCTGCGGCAGTAATCGACTGCGAACCGTCATGGCTTCAATCCGGCCATTGATAATCTGGTAATGGTTAAACTGAGCTGTTCAAAAAAACGGATAGAGACACAAGGTAGGGTACGCACCGCGTACCTTTTAAGCGTTTCTCCATATTGCCATCCTTGGAAAAGGTACGCGGTGCGTACCCTACCGGTTTGGAACAGTTGGTTATTAACCACTACCGATAATCTTTGTCGACAACGGCCGGGTTGAACATAAAGCGCGCGAAACAAGGGCAATAGCCTATAACGCGGATGTTTCCTTAATATTAAAAAGTCGGTAGCCATCCGGAAATAGTTCACATTTTTCCTATCGAAACGAAAACCAGGTTTTTCACGCTATAAAATGCCCGGAGAAAATACATCGCCGGAAATAAACCGCATACGCGTTTTCTTAAACAAGAACTAGGCGCAAACTCCCTTTTAACCATACGGAATATATGGTTAAATCCCAAATCCGTTCAATAAGCTACCCTTCAACCGCTTCCTAAAGAGAAATGTTTTATGACCGCAGCCGCCACGCCTACCCTCGCCGATAGCCTCCCAGTCCCCGCTCCATCCGAAGCGAACCCCGGCACAACCGAAATCGTCTTTATCGAAGACAACATCGCCGATTGGGAAACGCTGGCGAAGGGCGT
>Ga0172367_10005306_pt1 | contig 15634 bp, 12 predicted proteins | sample Lak10m_FD_114542 | JGI IMG/M metagenome (GOLD analysis project Ga0172367, IMG submission 114542) | Freshwater microbial communities from Kabuno Bay, South-Kivu, Congo - kab_022012_10m | ecosystem: Environmental > Aquatic > Freshwater > Lake | place: Democratic Republic of the Congo: South-Kivu... | reverse complement strand
TCGGCACGGTGCCGGTGGTGGATTGCTCTGGCTGGGACGACACCAAGCGCAAGGCCTACATTTTGGCTGACAACCAACTTGCACTTAATGCAGGTTACGACATGGAAATGCTCAAGCTGGAGCTGGCTGATCTGAAGCTAGAAGGCTTCGACCTAGATCTGTTGGGTTTTGGTGACCAACTCACGGACTTGATGGACCCGGATTTGCTCAACGAGAAAGACCCAGATGAAGTGCCTGATGTCCCAGAAATAGCGCACTCCAAGTCCGGCGATATGTGGGTTTGCGGTCCACACAAGATCATTTGCTCGGATTCCACGTCCCCGGCGACATGGAGTACGCTGCTTGGTACCGAGATGGCCGACGTGGTGCTGACCGATCCTCCTTTTGGGGTGAGCTACAAGGCCAAAGGCAAAAAGGCCATTGCCAATGATGATCTGACGGGCGACAAGCTGCGCGCCTTTTTGGTGCTGGTGAACAAGTGCCTGTTTGACCACCTCAAGCCAGGGGCGTCAGCCTACATCTTTCATGCCGACTCTGAGGGTCTGGCGTTCCGTCAATCCGTGCTGGATGCTGGGTTCAAGGTCAGCCAGTGCCTGACGTGGGTGAAAGACTCGCTTGTTTTGGGACGATCCAGGTACCACTGGCGGCATGAACCGGTATTGCTCTGTGACAAACCGGGAGGCAAACAGCGCTGGTGGGGGGGGCGCAAACAGACCACCGTGCTTGAATCCGGTGAAGGCTCGCCATTCACGCTGCAGGACGATGGCAGATGGGTGATCAAGGTTGGCGACGAAACGCTGATTGTCTCGGGGGAGGCCACCTATGAGCAGGCCCCTGGCAGCATTCTTCGGCACCCGAAGCCCAAGCGATCGGATCATCACCCGACTCAAAAGCCGGTATTGCTACTTGAAAGAATACTCAAAAATTCTGCGCGCCAGAACGATCTGGTGCTTGAGCCTTTCAGTGGGTCCGGGTCAACCCTGATGGCTGCCGAGCGTCTTGGCATGTGCTGCCGCGCCAGTGAGCTGGACCCTGGCTATGTGGATGTCGCTGTGATGCGCTGGCAGGCCTGGACGGGTCGTTCTGCGGTTCACGCCGTTACGGGTGAGGCTTTTCCTGTTTCACCGGCTGAATGCCAGAGGTTTTGAGAATGGGACGACTCGTTGATCTTTCTGGGAAAAAGTTCGGCCTGCTCTCTGTGCAGTCATATGCTGGGCTCGATGGCGGTAAAAATGCTTCATGGCACTGCCTTTGTGATTGCGGCACGTCATGCGTTGTCCGTGGTTCGCGCATGAGAGAAGGGACAACAGCATCGTGTGGGTGCCTGATCACAACCCCTGCTGCCCGAATTGGTGTGGTTCGTGGCGATGGCTCGCTTGGTAAAGGTGAGGCGCACCGGGCCACCTATGCCACATGGACTTCAATGCGTGCCCGCTGTTTGAGTGCCAATCACCCGGTCTATTTCCGGTACGGTGGGCGTGGCATCACCATTTGTCTGCGCTGGCTGGATTCCTTTGACAACTTCCTTGCCGACATGGGCATTCGCCCGTTCCCTGGCGCGGAGCTTGACCGAAAGGACAACGACGGTCCCTATTCGCCTGACAACTGTCAATGGACCACAACCAAGGTGAACAGCCAGAACCGGCGCAACGCCAGGGTGATCGACACACCCATAGGGCCGATGCCTGTCTGGAAAGCTATTGAGGTGTCTGGCATTAACAGAAGCTGTTTTCAGTCTCGGGTGCATAACAAGTGGCCAGCGGCGCGTTTGTTTGATACGCCTCGCAAGTCACCTAAGAAGGCGGCATGACCATGTCGCGCCTAACTCAAGACCAATGGAAGGCCATTCGGACGTGCTGGGAGTACGACCCGGACGAGCCAACCTACAACCAGGCTGCCGGACGGGCGTCCGAAAAGTTCAAGTTCCATGCTCCTGGCAAGACAACTATCGAATCAAGAGCTAAGAAGGAAGGCTGGGAAAGGCGCGGGAGCCTGAATGGCATCAATGCGGCGGCCCAGAGAAAAGCCGATGCGATGACTGACTCAGCGGGAAATCGGACGGCTTCGGACGGCAAATCGGACGCGTCCGATCCAAAGCTGGCCCATTCGTCGCGTGAGGATGCTGAGAACAAGCGCGCCGAGGTGACTGCCCGGCACCGCACGGAATGGGCAAACGTGGCCGTGCTGCGCCAGGAGGCGCTGAACATTCGCAACTCAAACCCAGATGGGGCCATGGTCAAGATCAAGCTGGCTAAGCTCACCGCAGAGACGACTGCCATCCAGCAGGCTGGCGAGCGCAAGGCTTGGGGCTTGGATATTTTGGTGGACCCTGGCGCACTTAAAGACCTGAGCGACGCGGAGCTTGAGGCCATCATCAATGGGAAATCGACTACCTGATGGCGACGACCGTATCAAGTCCTGCCGTCAAAGCGGCGGCTGTATTGGAGGCCCGCAGGCGGCAAAAGCTCAGAATCGAGGCGGCTGGGCTCATGAACTCCATTCCGGAGGACATGACTTTCCGCCAGTGGTGCGAGAAGTTGGCGCGCGGCACTAAGCCGGACGGCAGCGACGGCATGAAAGTGGACGGGAAGCCCTTCAGGCTGGACAATCGTCCCGCGCTGGTGCCTGTCTATGACGCCATTCCGACCACCAAGGACGAGGCGTTCCGCAAGATACTGGTGATTCAAAAGGCTACCCAGCTCGGCCTGACCGTCTGGGAGGTTCTGGCAAACATCTACATGGCGATCAAGTGGGGGCCGGTCACCATCGGCATGTTCATGCCTGACCAGGCGACGGCATCCTACAAGTCAGAGCACCGGTTCATGCGGATCGTTCGCTCCGTGCCAGAGATTTACCAAGCTATGACCTCGGCGGTGCGTGGGGGTGAGAAAAAGACGGTCGGCGAAGGCAATGTGCTGACTCGCACGCTTGGGGAGTCAATTTTCCTGTTTCTGTGGACCTCTGGCCGGGTGTCCACCGAGTCTCGCCCGATGGATGTGGTGACTCTGGATGAAGTTCAGGAGATGGACCTGGCCGAAATTGACAAGGTGCGCGCCCGTACCGGCGACTCGGATGTGGCTTACACGCTGCTGCTGTCCACCGCCAACATGCCGGACCTGGACATCAATTTCTGGTATCTGATGGGCACGCAGGAGGTCTGGCACACCGAGTGCCCGAGCTGTCATGCTCAGTCGGACCTGACGGAGCCCGCTGGCATTTTCCCTGGAAAGTCGATTAGGTACAACACCGGGCAGTTCCCTGGCGCGCCCATGAACGAGTATGTCTGGACCTGCCCAGAGTGTGGCGGATACATTGCTGATCCGCAGATTGGCTCGTACAAAGTGCTCAAGCCCGGGGCTCCGTATCGCTCGTTGATGCTGCCTCGCACCATTTCCCCGCGAATGACCCCGCGAGAGATGATCGAATCGTATGGTCGGGCCAAGACGGGCGATCAGAAAAAGTCGTTTTACAACCGCACCCTGGCGCGCCCCTACATTGATGCCGACCAGTTGCCGGTGACGATGGCTCACTGCCTAGCTGCAGTGGAGGCTGGCCGCCTGGCGGGTGTTGTCTGGCAGTCGTCGGGGGTTGGCTGCTACATGGGCATTGACCAGATGGGCGGGTTCAATGCGGTTGTCATCAAGAAGCGCATGCCAGATGGCCGACAGGCCGTTGTGCATGTGGAGGCCGTGTTTGCGAATCCAACGCCTGGGAACCCCAACGCGTCGCCGTTTGACCGTTGCACGGTGCTGATGGGGCTGTATGGCGTTGTGGTGTGCGTGATTGAGCAACTTCCCAACGTCAACGATGCGCGCCGGTTTGCCAACAGGCACCCAGGAAAGGTGTTTCTGGCTGGGTATTCCGATCTGAAGGACGACCAGATGGTCTGGGGCGACACGCTTTCCCGCTCCGACATCAAGACGTCCGAGGACGACCGGTCGCGTTACTCTGTCAATTTGAACCAGTACAAATGCATGCAGACCGCGCTGTATCGCGTGCGCGATGCGTTTTGTCTGTTCCCGCCGCCTGAAGAGCTTGAGCAGGATGTGTTGGAGGATGGTGTTCGCAAGCGCATTGTCTTGTTGCGCGATTGGGTGTTCTACCACTTTACCAAGACTGCTTTGATCGTTGAGGATCACCCAGAAACACGCAAGCTAGTTGCCAAGGTCAAAAAGGTGGGTATCGACCCGCACTACAGCTACGCCAACATGCTGTGTGATGTGGCCTGGGCTCGCCAGCACGGCACGTCGTCTTTTATCTTGCCGCCGACCAAAGAGGTGCCTATGAGCGATGGTTCTGCTATCAGTACTGTTCCCGCTCTGCTGCAAGGGGTGATGGAGACCATTCTGAGCACCCAGCCAAGCCTGGACGTTTGTGGCCGCTGTATTTCGTTTGACAAAGACCGGAGTTATTGTGCCGAAAACAATTTCTCTGTGCAAGCCAAAGATCCGGGTTGCGTGATGTTCATCCCGGTCGAGTCTTGACGATCGGCGGGTTAAGGCAGCTTGTTGGCCCTGCACAGTAGGCGCGGCGGTCGTGACTGCACCATTGCAGCATGAGCCAAAATACCACCGCTATCACCGCTTTCGATCAAACTGCCCTGGCAGCAGAGCGCTTTGATGCGCAGTTGGAGCTGCAAAAGTCTGCCATTGACCCGTCATCGGTGATCCCGTCTGAGAACATGCGGGTGATCATCGACGCCATCATGCGCCAGTCGCAAGAGCAGGAGCTGATGAAGTCAAACGTGGTTGTCCCGTTTCCGTCAAAGAACAGCGGCAAAAAGGGCATTCAGTCGGTTGTGCTGGACGACCTGAACTACGGAATCACTGGGGACTACATTGAGCGCCCTGGAGCGATGAACTTCAACGTGCTGCGGTCAATGGTCGAGCAGACCCCAGTGCTTTCTGCGGTGGTGATGACCCGTGTGCGCCAGATGCAAGCGTTTTGCAAAATTCAGGAGTCGGGCTTTGGGCCTGGCTTTGTGGTGCGGCACGCTAATGTGTCACACAAGCTCACAGACGAAGAGCGCAAGACCACCGAGTTGTTGCAGCGGTTTTTTTTAAACTGCGGCTGGGAATTCAACCCTCGTCAGCGTAAGCGCCTCGGCCGCCAGTCGCTGCGCCAGTTCGTTGCGCTGTCGGTGCGTGACTCGCTGTCTATGGATTCTGCCCCGATTGAGACAGAGCTTAAGCGCAACAAAGCCCTTGGTATGGATGGCTTTTACGCCGTTGACGGAGCCACGATCCGGCTTTGCACGGAGGAAGGCTACCGTGGGGATGATGAAATTTTTGCACTGCAGGTGGTCCAGGGCAACATCCGAACGGCTTACGACTTTAATGGCCTGATCTACGAGCCGCGTAACCCGCGATCAGACGTAATGTCCGCTGGGTATGGTCTGTCTGAGACCGAGCTGTTGATCAAGGTGGTGACGGGCTTCCTGAATGCCATGACCCTCAACATCCGGGGGTTCAGCGACAACTCCATCCCCAAGGGTGTTCTGCACTTGTCGGGCAACTATTCGGAGGCTGACCTGGCCTCGTTCAAACGCTACTGGAACGGGATGGTTAAAGGGGTGAACAACGCCTGGAGCGTGCCGGTGCTAGTGTCAAAAGATCAGGAGTCAAAAGCGGAATTCGAGAACTTTGGGGTCGAATTCAACGAAATGATGTTTTCCAAGTGGATGACCTTTCTCACGTCCATCATCTGCGCCATCTACGGCATGAGCCCGGCGGAGATCAACTTTGACTCGTTCTCTGGTGGCAACACCTCACCGCTAGGCGGGTCTGATACCGCTGAAAAGCTGGCCGCCTCGAAAGACTCAGGCTTGCGCCCGCTGTTGTCGTATTACGAGAGCATTTTCAGCGACTACATCTTGGCCGACTTTGGCGACTCGTATGTGTTTCGCTGGACTGGCGTGGACGCCGATGATGCTGATAAGCGCCACGAGCTGAAAAAGCTCACCATGTCGGTGAACGAAATGCGCGCTGAGTTGGGTATGGATGCGCAGTCTGCATCATGGGGCGATGCTCCACTGAATCCGTCGCTGATTGGGCCGTGGACGCAGGAGCAGCAGGCCGCCCAGCAGCCTGGGCCTGACATGCAGTCGCATGAGCAGGAGCCTGGGTTTGATGGTGGTGATGATCCTGGTGGTGAAGCACCTGATGGACAGCAGGAAGACCAATCAGATCAACAGGTGCGCGGTGGTGGTGAAGGCCAACAAAACGCGCCACAGTCGTCCGATGGAGGTGGCGATGGGCAACCGGGCCAGGGCCAGAAACAAACCGATCCTGGGTCCGACCCTGTTGATCAGAATGCGAGTCCTGGTAAGCCATTTGGTAAGTCGTGGAACTTAATGAAGGCCACAGAGCACGATCTTCTGGGTCGCTTCACTTTTTCTCACGGCGAGCGGGCCGGGCTTGCGTCAAAGATCGCGCCACTTGTGAGAGTCAACCCAGACGGCGCTTTCGGTTCAGACGACCACAAAATTCTGAAAGACGCCGCCATTGCAAAACTTCGCAATTGGCCAAAAGACGGCGAGGTCAATGATGACACCGGCTTTTCTCTGGTCGTTGGGCGCGATGATTGGTACAAGATGGCGAAGTGGGACAAGCAAACCATCGCTGGCTTACAGGCAATCGGTGGTCTGGAGTCGATTGTCCACAACGCCATTCGTGCAGAGACCCATGCTGACAAAAATGGCAACCCGCACGTCTTTGCTGTTCACCGGTTGTACTGCCCTGTGATGATCGGCGCGGTGTTCCATCGGGTCAAGCTGACCGTGAAGGACTACCTGTTTTCAGACGGGGTTGAGCGAAAGAATCTGCATTCGCTGGATGCTGTGGAATTAGAAGGCCCAAGCGAGTATCACCAACGTGACCCCCAGGGGACGCTCATCGCGGCTCCACCTGGTCAAGCGCCTGGGCTTGGTGTAAGTATGGGCCAGCTGCTTTCTGGTGTCAAGCGTGATGGCGATGGGTTGAACTTCGGCACCGTGCTCGCTAAAGCCATCCCTACGTCATCCATACCGGCTGCCGCCAAAAGGACTGAAGATAACGAGGAGCCAAAGCCGCACCCGTCCATCTATGGTGTCGGCATCCACGACCATGTGTTTTTCAACCACCCCAAGCGCGGGGCCACGTCCGGCAAAGTGCTGGCCTACGGCAAGGACGGATTCTTGGTTGACCATGCAGAAGATGGCCGAATAGGTGTTCCGTGGAAGGACTACCTTGGCCATAAGGAGCATGCAGAGCGGGTGTTTGAGACCGTTGAGACCGGTGAGGGCGGCCAGATCGTGCGCGACGGCCTGACCGGGCGAAGTCACTTCTTGGCTGGCGATTTTGCCGAGTTCGACGGTGAAGACCCCGAATTTGATCAAGAACGTGCATTGATTCTTGGCAACGACGAGGAGGGTGAAAAATGAACGTAGTCCTTTTCGTCCGCGAGGACTTGCTCAAGGCAACCCACAAAGAATTGAAGTGGATTCAGGCGTACACCGACAAATATGGCCGCGTGCATGCGACGCACCAGAAACACGTTCTTGTTGCAGATGATCATGACGACATGAAGGTTTCAACTGGCCATGGCTCGTTTTATCAGAAGATAGCGCACAAAAACGCGATAGCCGACATCCCGAATTTCCAGAGCTTGGACATCGATCACCAAGCCAACATCATCCTGCATCATGCAACTGAGTTGCAAGCCGCCGCCAGCGCATCTGCTGCCGTGTCCGGATTTAAGGCCTCAATGCTGGCAGGCAAGGTTCCAACCCCGGCGCAGTACCAGGCCATGCTCGATGCCGACAGCAAGACCCAGGGCAACCTGGCAGACGCTATCGCAGCCAAGATCGGGGTGGATGCCTACGAAAACTTGATCACCCAGGCCTCTGCCAAACTGAGCAAGAAATCCGTAACCAAGAAAGGAAACCCTGATGAGCCTCAAGCCGCTCAAACCCTCGAAACAAGCTCGCAAGGACAAGCACAGGGAGCCGCAACTGCCGATCTTGCAAAGCCCGCAGAGGCTGCAAACCCCGGCCCCACGGCTCAAGCCAAAGTAACGGACGAGCTTCCCCCAAAGATCAAAGCCAAGCTCAATGATTGGGCCACTGACGGCTATGTTGATCGCTTGAAGGACGCCGCCAGCGATCACGGCAGCAGCGAGGCCTATGCCGCCTACGCCAAGAAGCTTCTGGAGCAGTTTGATCCGCCTGAGTCTGACGGCCCCTGGCAAACGCTCAAGGACTGGCCTGGCACCAAGTACAAGCTCAACGCTGACGGGAAGTGGGAGGCGCACGGTAACGGTACCAGCTTGGGCCATGTCGCCATTGAAGGCCCCGAGCTGTCAGCTGCTTTGTTCATCAAGCAAGGCACGCCGGTACCGGCTGATGTGGTCGCCAAGCTGTCGGATAAGTCCAAGGCGGCCATCGTCAAGGATGCTGCTGCCGAGTTCGGTATGTCGCCGATGGATGTGCAGGCGCTGCTGACGGCCAATGAGAAGCCGATTGCTCCGTCCGTCAATCCGACCGTGGCCGTCGTCACCAGACCGCTTTCCTCTGACCAGCTCATGGCCGTTCAGTCAATCCCGTGGTTTAAACTGAAATTGTCTGAATCGAACACCAACGCCAAGAGCCACAACGCCGCCATTTCCAAGATCGAGGCCATGGCGCACGCTGGCGATGTGGCCGGGCTACAGGCGTTTGTGGATGCCAAGGCCGGTGCCAAGCAGACCTATGCCAAGAAGCAGGCCCAAATCGCCCATCAGGTGCTGGCAACGCTTAAGTCTCCCAATCACCAGGATAGCCAGCCAACGCAGGCGGCGACGTCGGACACTGTGACGCAGTTGACCCCGGCTGAAATTAAGGGGCTGCATGGCTGGATCAGTGCTGGGAAGCCGACCATCAACAAGCCGGGGTCATGGTCGGTGCTTTGGTCCAAGCTGTCACCTGGCATGAAGATGGCCGTGAAGACCGAGATGAACGCCGCGACCATGATTGGTCTATCTTCGGCTCAAGCCAAGATAAAGGCTGATGGTGTTGCCAAGATGAAATCGGTGGTGGACAGCATGTCGCTCGCTGAGCTGGAAGCCATCAAGGATATCAGCATTTTGCCATCCGTCTCCAAGGCATACATCGTCCAGAAGATAGCCGAGTTGAAGGACGAAGCGAAGGCTTCAGTAGCCAGTCAGACGCCGCTGGCAGGGAAACCTGCCTATGACCATCTTGCCCATGCCGAATCGGACGGTGGCGTCCACAAGGTCATGATCGAGGTAAAGAGCTGGCTGGCAGCCAATCCTGGCAAAGAGAAAGAACTGAACCAGGCGGTTGTTGACTTGGGCTACTCCAGTCTCAAGGTTCCGGTTTCTGGTGCTACGCTCGTGAACGAGGAGAAGAAAAAGCTGAGTCCTGCGCTGCAGGATTTTGTCATGATGTTCAAGTTCCACGGCGGCCCGGTCGCAAATGGCATGTCAATTGACCAGATGATGGAAGGCCCTGATATCGCAGCATTTGAAGCAGCAACTCCAGATGAAAAATCCACGGTGGCGGCTGCCATCTCGTACTATGGCCCAGACAAACTGAATTTGTTCATGCAATGGGTGAGTGATCAAAATGCCAAAAAGCACGCGGCTGCACAGTCCGCGCTAGTGCCTGTCACGTCCAACGTTTATGTCAACAAGACACCCGGCCACAACAAGTTCTGGTCGGTGTCGGTGCATGGCAACCAGATGAAGACCACCTACGGCAAGTTGGGCTCCATGGGCTCGACCACCACCAAGGACTTTGCTTCGCCTGCGGCTGCTGTCGCGGCTGCAAACAAACTCAAGGGTGAGAAGGTCGCCAATGGCTACGAATACGGTTACACCGGGGTGCATCAGTACGATGCGCCGGTCGATCACAACCTGGCCAGCACGCCAGCGGTGTCGACATCAAGCTATGCTGCGCCGCCAGAGTCAGCTCCAAAAGATGGAGATACCAAGCAGGGATCGGACGGCACGCTGGTGTTCAAAAATGGCCGCTGGCACAAGCAGGGTGTGGTCATTCCTGATTTCACCAAGTTGACCGATGGCAAGTGGGGAGGTCTTTATAACGATGTGGCGGCAGCCTTGAAAAATGCTGTTGACACGGGTGGTTTTGATGCTTTGAAAAAGCATATCACTTATCACAAAGATGGTCGCATCTCTGTTTTTGCAGCTAACGTAAAACTGAAGAAGTTGTCATCTGTTGAACCGCAGTACATGGCGGAAAAGAAGAAGCGGCGCGAGGCCATGCACAAGCTTGTAATGGACCTGACCGCTGCCGCCAAGAAATTGCCAAAGGGTAAAAAGGTCGTTTTCACCACGGGATCACCAACTGCTACACCAACTCAGCCGACCGCTGCCGCCAAGCCTGCACCCGCTGCACCAACCACAAATGCCAAGGTATCTGCGCCGAAAGTCAAGATTGTGGCTGGCAAGCCACCGGTGACAATCATCGACGGGTGGCAGCAAACCGGGCCACAGAAGGGCTCCAACCCGGGTGGAAAGTTCAAGGACAAAAACGGCCAGGAGTGGTATTGCAAGTTCCCGGCTGACGTGGACGTGGCCATGAACGAGTTTCTGGCGGTCAAGTTTTACGAGATGCTCGGTGTGGCCGTGCCCAAGCTCAAGCTGGTGGAGCAGGGCGGAAAGATCGGTATCGCTTCAAAGTGGGTTGACGGAATCACCAAAGGAACATCGGAGCAGCTTGCCAAGGCTCCGGGTGCACACCAAGCGTTTGCCCTGGATGCATGGCTGGCAAATTGGGACGTGGTTGGCTTGTCCAACGACAACCTAATGCTTGGCAAGGATGGCGCTGCCGTCCGGGTCGATGTCGGTGGCTCACTGGTGTACCGCGCGCAGGGCGGGACCAAGGGTGCTGATTTCGGCGACTCTGTTCCCGAACTTGAGACGCTGCTGGATGCCAGCAAAAACGGCAAGTCGGCAGCGGTGTTTGGCAAGATCAAAAAAGGCGACATGGCATGGGGGCTGACCCAACTCAACAAGATGAAGCCGTCGCAGATCGAGGAACTGTGCCAGAAGGCCGGTCCGGGCTCGGATGCCGATAAGGCGGCTCTAGCCAAAAAGCTGATTGCGCGCCGGGCTTACATCCTGGAAAAGATGGGTGTGCGTGACCAGTGGGCTCACGTCAAGGAGCTGGACCCATCCAATCTGCCGGTGAACCCCAAGGACTTGCCAAAGCCGATCGACTTTGCCAATCTGCACGGACCGGGTAAGGGGCTGTCATCAAAAGCGCACGTTAACGCGCAAAACACGCTCGACAGCGCCAACATGATCGCTTTTGCGGCCAAGGGCAACCTGACCGCTCTGAAAAACTACCAGTATGACGCGGTTGACAAAGATACCGGAAAGCCGCTGGGCAAGAAGTCCATCATCGATCACCCGTCGAGTCAAATCAAGAATCAGTGGGCCGGGTTGATTGAGACGCTGCAGTCCATTTCCACGCCTCCTCTGGACACCCTGAAAATGCCTTCACTCGGTGCTGCTGGTAGCGTTGCTGAAATATCAGATTTAGCCGGTACATTTGCGCCAACGGATCGGGTTGAGACCGTTTCAGCCGAGCACCGAATGGGATTCTTTATGGCCGTCAACCAGATTGACGACGTACACAGCCTGGTTTCTCGCTACAAGTGGTCCTATCTCACGTCGACCAGCAAGTTTGTGGAGGACGCAAAAGCAGGCTTTAAGAAACTGAGCAGCGCAGTTCGAGCCTACATCAGTGCCGTGCAGGCTTCTGGCTGGATCAATCACGTGTGGAGCCAGGGCAAACCGACGGTGGATGCTTCCGGCAACAGTGGCAGCTACTCTGGCGGCGTGCAGACCTTGTCAGCGAAAATCTACGATGACGCCTTGGAAATCCCGGAAGGCACAACGCTGACCCGTGGCATGTACGACACGACGGCAGGAAAGAGCATGACCAAGCAGTTACTGAATGCAACGCCAGGCCTGGTGATTCAAAACACTGACTCGATGTGTGCCTCGTATAAGGAGGGTTGGGGTTGGGGCGGTGATGTGGTTTTAACAATTCGCTGTGGCGAAGGCTGCAAAGGTACGCCGTCGTTTGCCAGCGGCCACTTCGGAAGCGAGCATGAAATCACTACACTTCCAGGGCAACGGTTCGTGGTTTTATCCTCTGAACAAAAAGGAAAGACTGTCCATGTTGAGTTGCTTATGCTTCCGCCACATGATGGCTATGTGGTCGAACTTGGGAAGCTGGAGACCTTGGGCAAGGCCATTGTGGTATTTTTCAAAAGGATGATGTGATGGGCATTCAACATGAAGAAGTGGTACCTGCATCGTTCGTTGATGCGTTCTCAGAGAACTACCTTGGCAACCCGGATAACGTGTCTCGTCTTGTCGCTGAGTTCTGCTCCAGGGCAGAGGCGACCATTATTGACTTCATGGCCGGTCGGGTTGATAAAGACCTGTTTGACCCTGCCATCAAGAATTTGATACATCACTATGCGGACATCTTTTCAGGACGCCGCGCGCCTGAGTATGGGTTTGTCAGTGGGTACAACGATTTCACTTTGCCAAACAAGCTAAAAGCCGATCTAGGGGACTTTTGGCGGCAACGCCGGGCTCGTTGGGATGACGATGCTGTGTGTGTTCTGTTTGAGTGGCTGACTTTGCATCTTGTGGAAGCTGTAAAAAAGTGGCCTGACGAAGAAGACGATTGGGTCAAAGAAATTGACCTCAAGCCGTCCATTCAGTACACCGTCAAAGTCCTGCTTGGTATCGAGGAAAGGGCCACGTCATGATCGTCTTACTGGTATCAGAATCCCTCGCCAAGTCCCACGTTAAAGGCTACACCAAAGCTGACGGCACGGTGGTCAAACCGCACGAGGACAAGCGCACCAAGGCCACCAAGCCACCGGCCAAATGGTCATCTGGCATCGGTGCGTCAGTGGGCGGCACGATCAAAGCTCCGCAGTACGGTGTCAGCAAACCTCCACAGTCGTCGTTGTGGGGCGGCCATGGGGGTTCGTCTGGTTCGCTGTTCCAAGACGCGCCAAAGCCTGAACCGAAGGCTTGGCACCACAAGCTTGACGACAATGGCCAGAAAGTCGGCATCTACAGCCCGCACGTCCCGGATGTTGGTGCGCTGTCAGACCCGGCTGCAATTGCCACCATCACACCTGGGTGTGAAATGCCAGAGTCGCTCAACGGCATTCCCTTTGCGCCGTGGACACCGCCAGAATCAGATGACCAATGGGATTACGTCGAAGGCGTTAATGATGACCTGGTGGAGCCGCACATGCACGTCCCGGAAGGCAAGTTGCCTGCGTCTGGCCTGGTGATCGTGGAGACGGATGGACGGGTTTGGGTGGTGTCGCCCACGAACAAATTCGGGGGCTATAAGACCACGTTCCCTAAAGGCAAGGTGGAAGAGGAAATGTCCTTCCAGGCCAACGCCATCAAAGAGGCATGGGAAGAGGCCGGAATCAAAGCCAACGTGGTGAGCTATCTGGGGGATGTGGAGCGAACCACATCAGTGACACGCTACTACCTGGCGCGGCGTGTGGCCGGGAATCCTGCTGATGCAATGACCTGGGAGTCACAAGCGGTGCACCTGTGCCCGATCAGCAATCTGACCGAGTTTTTGGACGCGAAGGTTGACCATCAGGTGGTGGGCTTGCTGGCTGGTTGATCGATATGGGCGCGGTCGCCTTGTTTGATCGGTTCTTTCATTTTGGTGCTTTCGTGCATTCGTGGCAGTGGCACTTGACCCCAGCCAGCTTTTGTTTCATTCCGGTCCGGTATGCCTCATCGGCAACCGGCTTGCTGATTCTGTGTTCGCAGAACAGGCGCATCATGGTCTTCTGGTCGTTGTGGTACCCAGCGATGCGCATGTGCGCGAGTGCGTCGGCGCGCTTCATGGTTAGAACAGGCTGCGCTCGCGTGGCTTGGGTGACATGTTTGACTGGTGGCGATATGCGACGTTCCAGACTTGTGCGCAGAAGTTGTGGTGTGCGTCATCTGCGATGGAGTTCTTGAAGTTTTCATAACCAAGTTCCATGATTTGGTCGTGAATGGCTTTGGCCACCTGTTCGCGAGGCACCTTGGCGCGATAGGCGTAATCTGTGCCGCCACCGGCCTTTTCCTTTGCGCCTGGGAAAACGCGAGCAATGTCGCCTTTGACCCGTGCGCGGACGGTCAGGGTGTCGATGTCGTCCGGCTTTTGAACGATGCTTACAAAGCCTTGATTGGTGAAGAGCCACATGGTGTTTTCCTTTTGTTTTGTTGTTGATGTAAATATTTTAGTTTCATTTCAGTGCGAAGTAAAGCGTTTTCACGACTTTCTCACAATGTCGCTGGAGTGCGTGCCGAGCGCCACGTTTCGCCCGCTGACGTGCCAGGTGGCAAACTCAGACCGGATGCCGCGCGCGGTCCGGTGCTCAATGTGGCCAGTCGCCGAGAAGGTGGGCGGAGGCGTGTTGGGTGCGCTGTTTTCCGTCCTGATCTTGTCCACGTAGGCAGTCTGGCCCTTGCGGGTGGTGTAGCGGCCGGGTTCGTCGATGATGACGGGCAGGTCGCTGAATGCGCCGGTTGGGTAGTGTTTCATGGTTGGTCCCTTGGGTCGTTTTCAAACTCGAAGTTGATCCGTGGAAAGGAGGAGACCAGTGTGTCGAGTAGATGGTTGTAATCGTCAGAACACATCTTTTCGATGATGGCTTCGGTTTCGTCGTTTGAAAGGCCCATGGTCTTGGCGATTAATTTGGCTTTGCCAATCAATGCAAAGGCATTGCCTTCTGGGCCGGAGAGGTCGATCTGCAGGCTCATGGTGTTTCTCCTTTGGCTTTGAGTGCTGTCTTGATTGCCAACATGCGGATGACGCGCATGTCGTGGTAAATGTCTTTCCCATCGCGGGAGGCTATCGTTGCGATTCTCTGGACGGCATCGAGCAGGTCTGGGGCCGATGCGATCAAGTTGGCATTGGCTTCGGTCCGGCCCGGCACTGTACGGAGGTAAACGCAGGCAACATCTACGATGCCAACGCAGCCATTTTCCGGGTCGTTTTCCATGCCCATAATGTCGCCTTGGCCTTCGTGCATCCATGGGCCAGCCGTGTGATTGCTGCTCATACAAGCTCCCCCGTTGCGCTGGCGATGGCGGCGCGGGCAATGTGCGCCAAGTCCGTGATGTTTGCTTCATCGCCGCCGTAGTCCCCCTCTACCAACTGCTCACTTGTGATGTCGGGGATGTAGCTTGGGTGATCTTCCAGCCTGGCTGCAATTTCTTGGAGGGACTCCAGCATCTTCGGCGCGGCCCCATACACCGGCTTGAGCGCATAGTGGCCTTTCGTTGGGTCACACACCTCTTTGATCAGCATTTCGCATCCCATGACGATGCGCATGAATCCGCCCCCGATCTGATTGAGGCGACAAATGATGACCATCTTGCAGCGCTGCGACCGGGTTTTGTTGTCAGCCCATTCGAGGTTTTGAATCTGCCGATAGATGCTCAACATGCGTCGGAAATCTTCTTTTGTGGCAATGGCGAGATTCATACCAGCTCCATCACTTTCTTCATGGCCTTTTCCTTGAACTTCGCCCCGACACCGAACCAAGCCTTGTCCAGCCGGTTGTCTGGCAGCCGACCCTGT
>Ga0172367_10005305_pt1 | contig 15634 bp, 16 predicted proteins | sample Lak10m_FD_114542 | JGI IMG/M metagenome (GOLD analysis project Ga0172367, IMG submission 114542) | Freshwater microbial communities from Kabuno Bay, South-Kivu, Congo - kab_022012_10m | ecosystem: Environmental > Aquatic > Freshwater > Lake | place: Democratic Republic of the Congo: South-Kivu... | reverse complement strand
TATTGTGGCAGGTTGGCAAAAAAAGCAAAACTTGGCGTTTGGCTTGGCAACTGTGTCACATATTTAATTTTTACGAATTTGCCTTTGATGGATGGTGGCGGATAGGACTCCATAGCCTCCTGCATCACCTCATTCAATTCCGAGGTCTTTATCTTTTTCGTACGGTTCTCATAAACTTCAACCGCAGTTTCCAATGCTTTCAGAATTCGCTGTTTGGTGAGTGCCGAAATGAAAACGATTGGCACATCCACAAACGGGGCAATCCGCTCTTTGATGGCTTTCGTAAATGCGATGGTGCTCGAATTATCTTTCTCCACCAAATCCCACTTATTCACCAAAAGAACCACTCCCTTTTTGTTCCGCTCAATCAAATGGAAGATGGAAACATCCTGCGCTTCCATGCCTCTTGTAGCATCGAGCATTAAAATACAAACATCCGAATCTTCGATAGCCCGGATGGAGCGCATAGTCGAATAAAATTCAACGTCTTCCTTCACTTTGGTGCGTTTGCGCAAACCGGCCGTATCTACCAGGTAAAAGTCGTGACCGAATTTGTTGTAGCGGGTGTGAATCGAGTCGCGGGTAGTTCCGGCAATGTCGGTCACAATGTTGCGGTCTTCGCCGGTAAGCGCGTTGATGAACGATGATTTTCCCACGTTCGGGCGACCGATAATGGCAAAGTGCGGAATATTTTCGACGATTTCTTCCTCTACTTTCTCCGGAAACTCGGCAACGATAGCATCGAGCAGATCGCCGGTTCCGCTGCCGGTCATCGACGAAATGCAAAACAAATCGCCGCCCAGTCCGAGCGAATAAAACTCGTGCGAATCGATGATCCGCGAATTGTTGTCCACCTTATTGACCGCCACAAATACTTTTTTCGAGGAGCGGCGCAAAACAGAAGCCACTTCCTCGTCCATATCAGTTACACCATTTTCCACGTCCACCACAAAAAGGATAACGTCGGCCTCTTCAATGGCGATCATCACCTGTTTGCGAATCTCCGCTTCAAACGAGTCTTCCGAATTTACAGCATAACCACCGGTATCAATGATCGAAAAATCGATGCCATTCCAAACTCCTTTTCCATATTGGCGGTCGCGCGTTACGCCCGACATTTCATCGACAATGGCTTTTCTCGATTCGGTTAAGCGGTTAAAAAGGGTCGATTTTCCCACATTCGGACGACCTACTATTGCTACAATATTGCTCATTTACTTCTTCTTTCCTTTTCTGAAATATTATTTTCTCTGATCATCTTCCTGTTTTGCCAGTTGCCGGTTGCCAGCTACTGGCGGCTAGCCGCTGGCTTCAGGCTATTCCATATCGTACCCGAACCCACTCAGCGAGCGGTCTTTTTCGCGCCAGTCTTTGTTCACTTTTACAAACAACTGAAGGAAAACCTTTTTCTGGAAAAACTCTTCCATGTCGAGCCGGGCTTCCATTCCTACCTTTTTCAAGGCTTTTCCCTGATGACCGATGATGATTCCCTTTTGGCTGTCGCGGTTCACATGAATGACGCACATTAGGTTCAGGATTTTATCTTCCTCATTGAACTGCTCCACTTCCACCTCCACCGAATATGGAACTTCCTTGTCGTAGTTCAGCAGAATTTTTTCGCGGATGATCTCGCTCACGAAGAAACGCTCGTTGCGGTCGGTCAGCTCGTCTTTCGGGAAATAAGCCGGACCTTCGGGCAGTAACTCCAGAATACGGTCGAAAATGGGGCCGGTGTTGAATTTTTCGGTGGCCGAAATAGCGTAAACGCTGGCCAGCGGCAACTTTTCACTCCAGTACTTGAACAACTCCAGCACTTTCTCCTGTGTCGATAGGTCAATTTTGTTGATCAGCACAATCACCGCGGCTTCCGAACTTTTGATGCGTTCCACGTATTCTTCATTCTTTCCGGGCGACTCAATCACATCAGTCACATACAGAATTACATCGGCATCAATCAAAGCCGTGTTTACAAACTTCATCATTGTTTCCTGAAGTTTATAGTTGGGCTGCAAAATTCCGGGAGTGTCGGAATAAACAATCTGAAAATCATCGCCATTCACGATGCCTTTAATGCGGTGACGGGTGGTTTGCATTTTCGAGGTAATGATCGATAAACGCTCGCCTACCAATACGTTCATGATGGTTGATTTCCCGACATTGGGGTTTCCGATAATGTTTACGAATCCGGATTTATGAGCCATTTGTTTCTGTATGAATGTTTTAAAAACCGGCGCAAAGATATACAATTTAATCGGTTATCGGCAAAAAGGGCCCATTCCGGAAGCTTAGATTAATTTTTTGGTTCGGGAAGCAGAGGGTTGATTCATTTCATGCATGTGGCAGAATGGGAACTGGGTCGCAGACGCAAAACCAACATCCCCTCGTTAATACTGCGTTAAACGAGGGGCAGCGGCGGGGTTTGGATGGGATAAATTTGGGGAAATGGTTGCTGGTGATAAACGATTATCGTACCTTACCTTAAGTTTCAAAATATTGCTATATGTTTAGCTACAATAAAGAACTGGTACATAACAAGTACTACGAAATGAAAAAAGCAGGTATAAATGTGGATTTCCTTGACCCGGTGTTTGGGCAAATAAAAATCTACATAAACGCTGTGCCTGAGGATGAATTTTTTTCTGTAAATATCGAAGGCGACACTGTATCTGTCGGAACTGATTAGGTTTTTGTGTAAAAAAGCTTCATTGTTTATTTCAGCTGAAATGAAAACCATTATTCAGACCAAAATTATAACCCAGCTCCTATGGATGTGCTCCTACAGTAGGCTTCGTGCGGCTGGTGCTGATGTTGTAGCCTAGTTGTTTATTATATTTCACTTATTACTTTGAACTCTTGAATGATTTTCGTTCCATCCATCTTTGGCTCCTTTAACAGCATTTTTCCAATCCCGAGCTGCCACAATCACCAAAATGATAAATATCACGAGAAAAACATAATGTCTTGCATTCTCCTTCATATTTTTTGTCAAATCCATCTACTCTTTAATTTATCGATTTTTTGTCAAATGGTGAAAATCTGTCACCGCCCAAATTGTCAGCGGATTCTGTGTCAGACCGCAAAACTCTCCCGAAAGGCGAATCTGTGATCCGTTTTCTGCTCTAATCCTTTCATAAAACTTTACTCCCTTTTTGAAATCTCATAAATCGGCGTTACACCCCCTCGTTACCACTGCGTTAAACGAGGGGCAGCGGCGGGGTTATTTTATTTCCGGGTACAAACTGATGAATAAGTACCAACGTTACTTTTACCACACATGTTAATCTGAACGGTTCCAATTTCACTTATTTTATTATCTCGAATTTCACCTTGGCTTGTAATTTCTTCTGTCCCCGAATTTGTACCATCCCATAAGCTGATGGAGTATTTACAACTAAATGTATTTCCATCAACAACAGCCGTAATTTCCCTTGCGCCATCCCATATTAAAATTCTTCGTTTGTCTGAGTTATCTTTCCTAATAAGGTAATCTTTAATGTGGGTGTCATTAAGTCCAAATTCGGTTATGTTGAGTGTTTGTGTCACGTCCCATTTCCCTATAAATTGATCGCGCACGTCAATCTCAGGTTTTTCGGATTCTTGTATTTCATCTTTTTTACAACCATGCATAATAACTGCAAGTAGTGCTAACGCAAGTATTACATTTTTCATGACGCTATTTTTTAATGTGCTTAAATCTATATTTCTTTCTAACCAATTTTATTAATTATGGCACTGATTACAAATCCGCAAAAGCCAGCGGCAGCAGCGATGTTTTGTTTTTATCTCTTTTGTTTTCATCATTTGTTGCCTTTTGCTCTATTGTGAGTTTTACACAACATTTCACAATTCTTAATATCTGTTGCACCACCTTTGCTCCATGCTGTTACATGATCTGCATCCATTTCTGAAAGAGGCCATATTTTAGTCTTATTGGAATCATGACCGAGTGCGCAAAGAGGACAATTTGATTCACCTTTTGCTTCAGCTTGAGCAGTCTGGGTTTTATACACTGATTTCTTTGTCGCTTCGTCAAAAACCCTTACATCGAGCAATTTGGTATCTGTTGAGCCACCAAGGATGTATTCAAAAATTCCTTTACGATTTTTTACATAGGGGTCACCATATAATTCTTGTACTTGTTCCCATACTTTTTTCCTGTCATATGCTTTATTGTGGTATGTTTCATAAAGTACTCCCCATTCAATCCCGCACATTTCCCTTTCTAATCCTGAGAATACGCTGGAAACCCAATCGATAACGCTGTTAAAATAAGTTTTTAATTCATTAATGTTGGTATCCTGACGATGGCTGGTCATATAATCCTGAATCGAAATATTTCTGGAACTGCTGATCCAATCCAAAGCAGTGTGTAAAAAATCCTGGCGTCTGACTTTGCCATTGATATAGGCGCTCCATTTTTGAACGTTTGAATTTTGACTATTGCTGAATTCAGCTTTCGCGAGAGTAACAAACGGACCAAAATACACAGCATTGTTTACTTCCTGTTCATTAAGCGGTATGCCTGCTATGTTAATGGTTTCAAACCATTTCATGATTTCTGTTTCTGTTCCCTCACATTCATAAATCAGCAGTTTTGTATTTTCAATTTTAGCCCTTTTTTCTTTAGCAAGGCCATCAAATTTTTGCGGATAACCATTTTCATCTTTAATTGAAAATTTGAGTGTTAAAAACCGCCCTATGCTTGTGATGCGTTGTTGTCCATCCAGAATTTCAAATTTGTTGTTATCCACTTTATTAAAGTAAATCAAACCAATTGGATATCCTTTGAGAATAGACTCAATAACACTTGCTTCTCTTTTTTCCTCCGCATAAATGTAATTGCGTTGATACTCCGGCTGAATGGTCAATTTGCCCGATAACCCAAAAAGCCCTTTGCCTTCAAAATCATTGTAAACAAAGCCTTCGCAAATGTCTTTTACTGTAATATCTGTTCTTAATATTGTTTCCATTAACTACTTCTTTGCTTAATAAATACTCTCTTATATATTTTATTACCGTTTACCAATGGTTGTGAAATATTACTGTTTTGATCCCATAATCCTTCTGAAAATCCTTTTCCTTCACTTTCTGTCGCGCCCAATATTGCAAACTGTTCAGGATTATATTTATCTAAAAAAGTAATGGGTACTCCCATAACACCATCATAATCACTTGGAATTGCATCAGTATAAGGAACCTCAATTGCATCGTAATTATCGTATTTTCTGTACTCTTTGCCCTTGATTTCCTTATGTGAGCTGAATTTAATGTTATCACTCATGGTCATCAATGGTAATGGCTGATGTCTTTTACCATGATCCAAATTAGTAAACCAAAGACAATTATTTGTGGCAACAATTCTATTTCCATCTTCATCAACCCGGGCTTCCGAACCATAAAGTTCGTATGATTCAGGAACAATAAAACCAGATATCCATCGGCCCATTCCAGTGCCAAGCCATATTTTGTTTTCTTTAATTAAAGGAAAAACTTCCTTGTATGTAATTGCATTAATGTTAGCGATGATTAAGAAATTTTTATCATGGTCAACAAGTTGTTTTATATAATCACGGAACAGACTGAATGGCGGATTGGTAATTACAATATCAGCTTGTTTTAATAAAGCGACAGATTCCTCACTGCGAAAATCGCCATCACCGTTTAAAGGTTCCCATTCATTGTGCTTATTCCCCGTTAATTGTAATGCCACATCTTTTAAGCTGAATTCGCCATCACCGTCTATGTCGCCAACTTCGTTTATAATGATTTTGTTGGCTGTGATTTTCGGACGACCTTTTTCTTTTGGCAGGGTCCCGTCATCACCAAATAATTGAAGTTGTGTATTGGCTACAGGCGAAGGTTTGTAACTGGTTGTAATAAGCTGTTTCAAACCAATTCGTTTAAAGTTTAAAACGAAATACCTAAAAAAATTGCTCTCGAATGGGTCATCACAATTACAATAGACCACTTTGCCACGAAATACATCAGGGTTATATTCTATATATGCTTCGATCTCTTTCTGAATATCGCTATATTGTGTATAGAATTCATCGCTTTTTGATCTTTTTGCATTGTGTAATAGTTTGTTTGTTGCATTTCTTGCCATATTATCCTATTTCATTTTTAAAGTCATAAAGTTACTATAATAATGACACCTTTCAATTAACCGCTGTCGCCCTTACACTTTTGCATAACTATAAAATTTCCTCAAATATAAAGTACTTTCTCCAATAATTATTGATAATCTGGCTTAAAAGAGGAAGTGTGCCGGGTAAGGAATTTAGCCGTTCGAGTTAAAAATATGGCGTCCGAGTAAAGAATTTGGCCAAACGAGTTCATGATTTTGCCAGGCGAGTTAAAAATATACCTCACGAGTTATTGTTTTGGCCGTCAGGATTAACACCTATCATTCAATTGGTATTTCAGCCAAAAGCAAAAAGCCCCGCCAGTTTCCCGGCGAGGCTGTTCTGAAAAGTGCAAGTACAAATGCTATTTTTCCAAAATTCCTTTCAGATTGTCCAACCCGTTTTGCAGGTCGGGAGCCAGCATAGCTTCCATATCCATAAACAACATCATCAGGTTCATCGGGTATTTCATTTCGCCGTTGAAACCCCATTTCACGATGGTTACCGAATCGTTCACCGCGGCAAAGCCCAGGTAGGCATAATCGGTCGATTCAAATGGCTCAATAAAGTGGAGTTCGTAATCGATGCGTTCTCCATCTGCTATTTTCGTGATCTTCTGCTCGCCTTTTCCGGCTTTGGGGTTTTCGCTGTCCCAGGCCGAAACAAAACCAACGGTAGCGTCCTCGCCACGAAATTCCTTTTTCATATTTGGATCAATCTTCGCCCAAACGCTAAACTGATCCTGGTTTTTCAGGTACTTCGCGAAGTCAAAAACTTCCTGCTTTGGCTTATTGACGATCACTTCGCGTTCAACCGAATACTTCCCGTTCACAAACAGGGCCACGATTAAAACAAGGGCAATAATCCCGACAATAGATAATCCAATAATTTTCAATGCTTTCATAAGATAGGGTTTTGAGTTTTTAATTTGATTTTGAATAGGCAAGTTTAATCCAGGCAATGACTTCGGGGGTTATGTCGGCTTCCGACTCCAGCTTTATTTTATGCGAACACATGGCATTGGCGGCGGTTATCGGTTCCAAAATCCCCTCCGGCTCTTGTCCCTTCAAATTTACCCCAACTTCGAAACGTGTTTTGGTAACAGGCTGCAACATCGAAAACTGGCGTTTCCGGCGCAAACTCACATAGGCATTTTTGGGGGCAACTTCAACATCGTCGCCAAACTTCCGGATTTCTTCCATCAATCGGTTGTAAATCGGGCGAAGGTGCTCTTTCCCTGCGTATTGTTTTTCAATCAGATCATCAGCGTTTTCGGCCGATCCGGCGTCGGTGCCCAGTGTTTTGTGTGCCACCAGATTGGCATACCCATACGTGAAAGCATGTTGTTCTTTCAGAAATTTCTGAATTTCACTGTGCTTCAACAGGTTGGCCTGTTTCACCACTGCAATCCATTCTTCGAGCGACTTACCTGTATTTTTCAGCAGGTTGTCCATCATTGTTTTTTCTGCCTGATCCATACTGCAACTATTTTTTGATAAAATTTGATTCGTAACAGTTTATCCAATCGGCAACCTGCATTTTCCCGGCAAGTTCGCCAATTAAACCAAAAGGTATTTGTGTTGGGTTTTTAAACCGGATACAACTTTTGCCCATGTCGAGTTTAAGCTTTGAATGTTTGGGGTATTCGCTGGTAAACCAATCCAGCAAACGGGCATCGGCATAAATCCCCATGTGGTAAAGGGCGATAAAATTTTTTTGAGCAGCAACAGCTAAAAAGGGCAACGGAAGTTTCGGGTCGCAGTGGTAACCTTTGGGATAAAGACTGTGCGGAACCACATATCCCATCATGCCATAATTCATTTCTTCGGAAAAGCCTTCAGGAAGATTGGAAAGTATCACCTCGCGCAATTGGGTGATTGCCTCACGTTGGAGGTCAGGAACCTGACTGATGTATTCGTCAACAGTTTGGGCATTCGACTGCATAGGGATTGGATTTTGCTAATTACCCCAGTAACAAACTGATTGACTGAAAGGTTCAACGAGCAAAACAAGTTGAATCGAAACCGATTGGAGTTCCCGATTTATTCGGAAGCAATTTCCGATTCGTCGAGTTCGTTCAGCGTATCGTTGAGCGATTGAAGGTAATTTCCGTAGAGTTTATTGAAACCCCAACGCAGGATAAAAAACATTAGTGCAATTAGTGGAACAAGAATCAGTAAGCCAATCCCAACGGCCGACAGAATCTGGGATAGATTAAGGTTTGAAATTTCAAGGTTTTGGGCGTCGGCTTTGATTTTTATCCCCAGATAAAGCCCGGCAGCAAAGCCAACCACCATATTCAGCAGCAGAATGATTACTGCCAGATAAAACATTCTTCGGTAAGTTTGGAGCGTTTCGAGGATACCTTTCAGCAAATCTTTAAGCTGAAGATCAATTGAAAAATTCCTTTTAACTTTTATGTATCGAATAACAAAAAACAGGTAAGTGGTAATTATCAGGAAAGTTGAAAAGACATCAATCGGGACCAGCCATTTGGGGTATTCTACCGTTTGGTCAACTATTGTTTCGGGCAGTTTGGTAAGAAACAATGAATCAACAACCACATAAGTTACAAATAACAGGATTACACCTATGCCAATCCTGATGTTCCGGTCAATGCGGTCAACCAGCGATTTGGTGCGGTTACGGAGCAACCCCAAAATAGTCTCCTTTCCCAACCGGTGTTTGTTCACCTCCTGAGAAGAATATGTCTCCCACGCCGATTTTAAATCCTTTAATTCCATCTATTCCTCCACATTCATAAACAACTTCAACTTCTTCTTGATCCGGTTCATTTTCACCCGCACATAATTTTGGGTAATCCCGGTTATCTCTGCAATTTCCTCGTATTTTTTGTCTTCGAGAAACAACAGAATAATCGATTTTTCAATTCCCGTCAGGTTCGATACCGCTTTGTGCAACATTTTAATCTGGTCTTCCACGGCCGTATCGTACAAATCTTCGGCAAGCTGCAAACTCTCATACGCAACACCCGATTTGTCGGGCTGCCGTTTATCTTTCTTGAAACTTGTAATAGCTGTATTTAACGCCACGCGATACATCCATGTCGAGAATTTCGACTCTGACCGGAATGAAGGATAGGATTTCCACAACTGCACCAAAATCTCCTGAAACAGGTCACGGCGATCTTCTTCCAAATCGCAGTAAATGGAACAAACCTTGTGTATTATTCCCTGATTCTCGGTGATTATTTGTAAAAATTCCTTTTCCAACGTGTGAATATTAGTATCTGAAAGCGAATTTCATTACATCAACTCATTTTTAAAAAATTGATCTCCTGCAAAGTCAGGAAACGATAACGTCCGCGCGGCAGGTCTTTTTTGGTCAGTCCGGCAAATAAAACGCGGTCGAGTTTCACTACCTGGTAGCCCAAATGATTGAATATACGGCGTACAATCCGGTTTTTTCCTGAATGAATTTCGATGCCCACCTGCCGGTCGTCGTCCGGATCGATCATCTGCACATCGTCGGCAGCAATAAAACCGTCCTCCAGCTCAAAACCTTTTTTGATGCGAATCAAATCGTCGGGCGCCAAATCTTTATCGAGCTGAACATGATACACCTTTTCGCGCTCGTAGCTCGGGTGGGTCAGTTTTTTGGCCAGTTCGCCGTCGTTGGTAAACAGCAGCAGCCCGGTAGTTTGCATATCGAGCCGTCCAACCGGATAAATTCGTTCCTTGCAGGCCCCTTCCACCAGTTGCATCACGGTACGTTCAACATGCGGATCGTCAACCGTAGTGGCAAAACCTTTTGGTTTGTTGAGCAACAGGTAAACTTTTTTTTCCGGGTTCAGCTGTTTTCCGTCGAAACACACCTCGTCGTCGAGCGAAACTTTGCGCCCCAATTCAGTCACAACTTCCCCGTTAACAGTCACCAGCCCCTCCCCGATCAATTTATCGGCATCGCGACGCGAACAAACCCCGGCGTTCGAAATGTATTTATTCAGCCTGATCAATCCATCATCCGCAGATTCAGGTTCAGCTTGATTTTTCTTCAGAACTATGATTTTTTTCTTTGGAGATTCCTTCATCTTTCTATGTAATAGTGCCGCAAAGTTCGCAAAAATTATGAAAGTCGCGCTCAATGACCTTCAGCCTTGTAGATTTTATATTGCTCGCGGATGGTTGCACGAACATCGTATTCGGTTGACATGTAATTCAGTAATCCTTTGCTGTTGATGTACAGCATAAAATCATCCGCTTTGCTGTCGCTTAAACCTGTCAATTCCATTACCAGTTCCTTTTTGTAAATCTGCGACAATACTTCCCATTTTTTCTCTGTCAGTATGGCGGCCCGCGTTTCGCGCTTCTCCCGCTCGCTTTTGCTGATGTAATATTGCAGGAAGCTGGCCGGATTGAAAAATGCGGCAATTACCGGTGGTTTTTCGTTGTAGGCATCACCACGCAATTGCGGATCGATATCCACTTTTTTGGCAGGCGGAACACCATCCAGATTTACTTTTTGCTGATCGCCCTGCACTTTTACCTCCGGAAGGGCAAACCGTACAGGCTTGGCGTACAGAAGCAGCACGTTCATTTCGTTGTAGTTGACCGGAATTTTGGCGGTTGTCTTCGTGAAACCGAGGGAAGAAATTTCAAGGCTATCTACATTCAGCATGTCCATCGTAAAACGGCCCTGCTCATCAGTAGTAATCCCGGCATGAGTCCTGAAATTCAGGACAAATGCAAACGGAACCGGCTGTTCATCTTCCAGATTTAAAATTTGTCCCCGGAGCTTAACGGGCATCGGGTCAACCTCACTGGTTTCCTGAGCCAAAAGGGGTTGCATAAAAATCAGGAAGAACAAAAAAGCAAAGAAGAACCGATGCAAATTCCGGAGCACGGTCGTCTGACTTCCGTCGCCTGTCTTCCATTTCCAATTTACCTGCTGATTTCTGTTTTTCATGGTTTTATGCCGATCAAGGCAAAAGTATAAAATTACATTCAATCCAAAAGACTGACATAACATTCGTTAACGGGTTTTAACAGACATAAACAAACCAACAAAGGCAAAAGGGAAAAGTTAAAAGGCAAAAGGGGGAAATGTTTCCGCAGGAATAGTTAACTTTAAGTCAGCAAAATCCAGATTAATCAACCTAAAATACATCCCATGAAACGAAAATCAGGAAGTTCAATAGTCAAAAAAATTGGTTGGACCATAGTCATCATCCTGGTGGCTGGAATTGGCTACGGCGCCTTTTACATCAACACGCTGCTTCCGATCATCACCGGCTACCCGGCCAAATTCCTGTGTTCGGCGGTGTTTGTTTCAGGTCGGGAACAAAAAGAAGTGGAAGAAATGGATCTTAAATTTTCATTCATCCAATACACCAAAAATACAGTCGATTTTCAGGATTCGAGTGTTACAAGTACGTTCCTGTGGGGTAAATCGGAAGCCATATACCGAAATGGTTTTGGTGCGACCCTTCTTCGCGGTGTGGAGGAAGCCGAACTCCGCAAAATTAAATTTCCGGCCACACTACAACCTTACAATCAGGACACACTAAAATGGCCATTGGGAAACATTCTGCCCGATACCACTACCAATATTGACAAAGCTGCACTGGCCGAAATTACCGAAAAACTGATGGACGAAGATGGCTATAATGGTCATGCTTTTGCTTTTATGGTGGTACATAAAGGTATTCCGGTGGCAGAAGCTTATCAGCCGCAGTTCAATGCAAAAACACGCTTCCTGAGCTGGTCGATGGCCAAAAGTTTCACCAACACGCTGGCCGGAATCATGGTAAAAGACGGGAAATGGGATATTAATCAACCTATGAATATTCCGGAATGGCAGGCCGACGACCGCAAACAAATTACCTACAACAACCTGATGCAGGCTGAAAGCGGATTGCTCTGGAACGAAGATTACGGCAACCGCTCGGATGTGACGGTGATGCTTTATTGCGAGAAAGATTTTGCGCGCTTCGTGTTCGACCAGCCACTCGAAGCCCCCGTCGGCAGTAAATGGTACTATTCGTCGGGCAATCCCAACGTGGTGACCTACCAAATACGGCGCACTTTGGGCAACGATCAGGAATACTATCAATTTCCAAAAACACGTTTGTTCAACAAAATTGGAATGCCCGATGCACTTTTTGAAGTGGATGCTTCGGGAAATTTTGTGGGTTCCTCCTACATTTTTGCCACTGCCCGCGACTATGCCCGCTACGGTTTATTGCATTTGCAGGATGGGGTTTTTAATGGCGAGCGAATTTTACCTGAAGGATGGGTTTCCTATAGTACTTCGCCAAACAAAAACAGCAAAGGCGAATACGGATCACTGTTTTGGCTGAATAACTTAACCGAATTCACTTCAGTACCTAAAGATATGTACTGTTGCAGGGGTTACGATGGTCAGCGGATATTCATGATCCCATCGAAAGACCTGGTGGTGGTGATTTTGGGATTCTCGCACAAGCCCGATCACGTGATGGATTGCAACGCGCTTTTGGCCGATATCATTTCGACTATCCAATAGCACAAAAACGAGTCAGGGCTTCACATCAAAAGTGAAGCCCTGACTTTAATGGTACTCCCTTCGACAAGCTCAGGGAGCGGTGCTATAGACAGATGTCGTTGCCTGAGTAGCGAAGCGTATCGAAGGCAAAATATTTTATTTCAGATTTTTGATTCTTTCCATTGCTTCGTGAACGTTGGCGCGATCAGCAAATGCCGAAAAACGGAAATAACCTTCGCCGGAAGGGCCAAATCCTGAACCCGGAGTTCCAACCACATTGGCTTCGTTCAACAACTTATCGAAGAAATCCCATGATTTCATATTGTCCGGAGTTTTCACCCAAACGTAGGGTGCATTCACACCGCCAAACACGCTGAAGCCAGTTTCTTTCAGGCTTTCGCGCATAATACGGGCATTTTCCAGATAATACGCAATTACTTCTTTCACCTGTTTTTTACCTTCTTCGGTATAGATGGCAGCAGCAGCTTTCTGCACCGGATACGAAACACCGTTAAACTTGGTGGTATGGCGGCGGTTCCACAGCGGTTTCACTGGATGTGCATTTCCATCGCTGTCGTATGCTTTCAATTCCTTCGGAATAACTGTAAATGCGCAGCGTGTTCCGGTAAATCCGGCAGTTTTTGAGAAACTGCGGAATTCCAGAGCTACTTCTTTGGCTCCTTCAATTTCGAAAATAGAATGAGGAATAGACGGATCGGTGATAAATGCTTCGTAAGCTGCATCGTAAAGGATAATGCATTTGTTCGCACGGGCATATTCTACCCATTTGGTCAGTTCTTCCTTCGAAGCCACAGTTCCGGTTGGGTTATTCGGGAAACAAAGGAAAATCAAATCCGGGCGTTCGGATGGTAACTCAGGAATAAAACCGTTGCCCTCGTTGCAGGGCATGTAAATAATTCCTTCAAAATAGCCGTTGCTCTGAATTTGTCCGGTTTTTCCCGACATTACAGTAGTATCGGCATAAACCGGGTAAACCGGATCGCAAATAGCAATTTTATTTCCCGCGCCAAATACTTCCTGTATGTTTCCGGTGTCGCACTTCGACCCATCCGACACAAAAATATCGTCAGCCGAAATGTCCACTCCGCGACTCTGGTAATCGTTTAGCGCAATTGCTTCACGAAGGAAATCGTACCCCTGTTCCGGGCCATAACCCTTAAACGATTCGGCATTGGCCATATCGTCAACTCCCTCATGGAAAGCAGCAACAACAGCAGGAACCAGAGGTTGGGTAACATCGCCAATTCCCATACGGATCACTTTTTTATCCGGATTGGCTTCGGCAAATTCGCGTACTCTTCGTCCAATTTCGGGGAACAAATATCCCGCCTGAAGTTTCAGGTAATTCTCGTTAATTAATGCCATACTATGTTTTATTAAAATAATTTCAGCCTCAGCCCACTTTTGGGCGCATCAAAGTTACAAAAAAACAAAACCCGACCGGAATTCAGAAACCGTGAACAGAAAAATTGAGCAATCACCCTTATTTGTTAATCTACCGAACACTTTGTTTAATAATAGTTGCAAATTTCTAAACAAAACTTGCAAAACGCGGTTTGAATACCTACAAAGAAAATTTAGAGTCATGATTACATTTCGTTCACATTCGGGCATTTATACACTGGAAGTCAGGCAGTGGCTGAATATTCCGCTTGAACTGGCCTGGGATTTTTTCTCTTCTCCTGAAAACCTCGCTAAAATTACCCCTCCACACATGGGATTTAAAATCACTTCAGGAAAGCCGGGGAAAATGTATGTTGGACAAATTATCTCCTACAAAGTAGCACCTTTCCCCGGATTAAAAACCAATTGGGTGACAGAAATTACGCATGTTTCGGAAGGACGGTTTTTTGTTGACGAACAGCGGTTTGGCCCTTACAGGATGTGGCATCACGAGCACCACTTTGAAGTTGGAAACGGAAAAGTATTCATGACCGACCGAGTTTCGTATAAACTTCCGATGGGTTTTTTAGGTAGAATTGCCCACCGTCTTTTCGTAAAAAAACAACTGGAACAGATTTTTGAGTATAGGGAAGTGACATTAGAAAAGCTGTTTGGATAAAAAGATATCGGGAACTTTAATGAATTACTTCGCCCAAAATCACCGATAAAAATATTGCTTACATTTAAAGCAAAAATGGGAATTCTTTCCGCAGTACTTATTTTGTCGGTGGGTATTTTGGCCATCATATTACTGACATCCATTTTCAAATTCAACACCTTTCTTTCGTTGCTGCTGGTAAGTTTGGCAATGGCATTGCTCACGCTTCCTGCCGATTCAATTGTCCCGGTACTGAAAAAAGGTTTTGGCGGTACGCTCGAATCCATCGGACTGATCATTATTCTGGGAACAATCATTGGCATTATTCTCGATCAAAGTGGAGCTGCTCTTAGCATCGCACGGTTTTTCCTTTCTCTGTCAGGTGAAAAAAGAGCTTCGTCGGCCATGGCGGTCACAGGCTTTGTAACAGGCCTTCCCATTTTCTGCGATTCAGGATTTATTGTTTTAAGTGGTATTTGCCGCTCTCTTTCCAGAAGTTCAAAAACCGTTATTACCATCATGGCGCCAGTTTTGGCGATTTCGCTCTACAGCGTTCACTGCCTTGTGCCGCCGCACCCCGGAGCAACCGCAGCAACGGGAATCATCGGCGCTCCGATAGGGATAGTAATATTGACCGGAACTTTGGTGGCTATTCCGGCTACCGTTATAACCTACTTTTTCATTTTATACCGCTCCCGAAAACTTTCATTCAATGCGAATTCCGATATTCAGGAAAACCTGAACTTTAATAAAACACCGCAAACAACACTGGCTTTTTTGCCAATACTGGTTCCGCTGGCTTTGATTACTCTGAAGTCTGTTTTCTTCATGCTGAACCAAACGCCCAACCAATCTCTCTTGAAAACCGTAATTAGTTTTGCCGGAGATCCGGTTATTGCACTTTTAACAGGCTGTTTTGTTGCCCTTCCTTTGCTTAAAAACTTTACCATTAATCAATGGAATA
>Ga0172367_10005303_pt1 | contig 15639 bp, 20 predicted proteins | sample Lak10m_FD_114542 | JGI IMG/M metagenome (GOLD analysis project Ga0172367, IMG submission 114542) | Freshwater microbial communities from Kabuno Bay, South-Kivu, Congo - kab_022012_10m | ecosystem: Environmental > Aquatic > Freshwater > Lake | place: Democratic Republic of the Congo: South-Kivu... | reverse complement strand
GCGGGGAGTACCGCACCCGGGAGTTTGTGGTCCTTGCCGGCCAACCTGCGACGCTGACCCATGTGATCGAGCATGGCCGCACGTTCACCGTTGACCTTGCCGGTGCGTACTTTTCTGCCCGCCTCTCAACGGAGCGCCAGCGGGTCCTCGCCCAGGTCCGGAACGATGAACTCGTTCTTGACATGTTTGCGGGAGTGGGACCGTTTGCAATCGCATTTGCGGGGAAGGCAGCGCTCGTGGTTGCGGTGGATCTCAATCCGCGGGCTGTCGGGCTGATGCTGGAGAACCTTACCCGGAACCGGATTAAAAATGTCCTCCCGATGCTTGCAGATGCCCGAAGGCTTCCTGAAATCCTGCCATGGAGGTTCGACCGGATCGTGATGAACCTGCCCCTCGCAGGAACGGAGTTCCTTCCTGAGGCATTCCGTCTCTGTAAGCCCGGAGGTGTGATCCACTTCTACTCGCTGGTTGCCGCAGAGGGCGAGCACGGTGCCCGCATACGGGAACTTGGCGGCACGGTACTGTCCGAGCGGGAAGTGCGCTCGTACTCGCCCGGGCAGTGGCACGCAGTGTACGATATCCGCGTGAAATAGGGACATTCGGCCTGCAATCCCGGAAAAAACCACCGGTACGGCCGATTTTACCGAATTTGAAGGAAACACTTCAGGATGTCATGTGAACAGAAAAGAAGGGAGCACGCCGGTGACGGGCTCATTGAAAATAGGTATTATTCCACCGGCACGAACTTCGTGCCATAGTGGATGATGCCGCTCTCACCATCGGTGGCGATCCTGCGGAAGGCGCTCTTGACGCGCATGCCGATCTTCGCTTCCTTCGGGTCGCAGATGACCTGGGTGGTCATCCGGGGATCTTCGTCGAGCTTGATGATGGCCAGCACGTACGGGCCGGGGGAGGCGAACTGGTCGGGCTCGGTCTGGATCACCGTGTAGGTGATGACCTTACCGAAGCCGGAGAACTTGTGGTCAACGATCTTGCCGGTCCTGCGGCAGTCCGGGCAGAATGTCCGCGGGGGGAAGAAGTGCCTGCCGCATGTCTCGCATTTCGTTCCGATCAGGCTGTACCGCTGGGGGATCTTTCTCCAGAATCGTGCAACGGTCATATCAGACCCTCCCGAGGATGTGTACAGCAACGGTGGCCCCGGTGCCGCCCACATTGTGGGTCATGCCGATCTTTGCGCCATCGATCTGCCGCTTGCCCGCGGTCCCGCGGAGCTGCTGAGTGATCTCGCAGACCTGCTTGATGCCGGTCGCGCCGACAGGGTGGCCGCAGGCCTTGAGGCCCCCGCTCGTATTGACCGGGATCTTCCCGCCAAGAGCCGTCTCGCCATCGGCAGTAAACTTGCCGGCCATTCCCTTCCTGCAGAACCCGAGGTCCTCGATTGCGCAGATCTCGGCTATCGAGAAGCAGTCGTGGACTTCGACCATGTTGATGTCCTTGTGCGTCAGCTTCGCCATCTTGAACGCCCGCTGCCCTGCGGCTACGGTGGCGTCAAGGGTCGAGATATCGCGCCTATCGTGGAGGGCGATGGTATCGCTTGCCTGCGCCGTTGCGAGCACCTTGATCGGGGTATCCGTGAACTCCCGTGCCCGTTCGAGCGGGGCAACGATGACGGCTGCTGCCCCGTCCGTAATGGGTGAGCAGTCAAAGAGCCGGAGCGGTTCGGCAACCATCGTGGATCTCAGGACGGTGTCAAGCGTGATCTCCTGCGGGAACTGGGCGATGGGGTTCCGGGCGCCGTTGTAATGGTTCTTGACGGCGACCTGCGCCAGCTGCTCGCGGGTCATCTTGTACTTGTTCATGTAGTCGGTCGCGATCATTGCATACAGGCCGGGGAACGTTGCGCCAACGAACCCTTCCCACTCGCGGTCAGCCGCGCCGGTCAGGGCATCGGTACTCGCGCCGGGCTCGACATCGGTCATCTTCTCAACGCCTGCTGCGACAACGATATCTTCCATGCCGCTTGCAACGGCGATGACTGCCTGCCGGAAGGCGAGACCGCCGGATGCGCAGGCTGCCTCGACACGGGTTGAGGGGATGTGGCGGGAGGCCATGCCGGCGTAGTCTGCGATGAGGGCGCCGATGTGCTCCTGTTCGATAAACCGTCCGGCACTCATGTTGCCGACATACATCGCATCGATCTTCTCGCCGGACATCTGGGCGTCCTCAAGGGCGAGGGCCCCTGCCTCGACAAACAGGTCGCGGAACGACCGCTCCCAGTGCTCGCCGAACTTGGTGCACCCGATACCGATAACTGCTACGTCTCTCATGCCTGCATCACCAGTTTTCCCTTGTGTTTCGCATACTGTGCATAGTCCACGTAGATGGGGTTTTTCAGGAGTTTTTCAACGCTTGGGGCAGCGCTGCGGTTGATCTTGCCCTCGATCGCATCGGTCACCGTGATGTCGAAGGCATCGCTGCCTGCACCGGAACCGAACGAGCAGACAAAGATGGTGTCGCCCGGCTTTGCGATGTCCAGCGTTGCTGCAAGGCCTACGGGGGATGCACCGGAATAGGTGTTCCCGAGGCGCGGGACAACCAGGCCCGGCTTGATCTGCTCGGCCGAAAAGCCGAGGTCCTTTGCAACTTTCTGCGGGAACTTTGCATTGGGCTGGTGAAAGACCGCATAGGTGTAGTCCTTTGCCGTCTTCTTCATCTGCTCAAGCATCAGGGTGCTTGCTCCCTTGACATGCTTGAAGTAACCCGGCTCACCGGTGAACCGTCCCCCGTGGCGGGGGTAGTCCTGCCCCTCGCGGCGCCAGAAGTCCGGCGTGTCGGTCGTGAACGAGCAGGTATGGTTGAGGGTCGCGATCGGGTCATCGTTCCCGATCACGTACGCTGCCCCGCCCGCTGCAGCGGTGTACTCGAGCGCATCGCCCGGCGCACCCTGCGAGACATCGGAGCCGATGGCCACACCGTACTTGATCATCTTGCTTTTCACCAGGCCCATGCAGGTCTGGATCGCTGCGGTACCCGCCTTGCAGGCAAACTCATAGTCTGCAGCCGTCATGTTCGGCGTGGCGCCAATCGCCTCACCTACCGTGCATGCCGTTGGCTTGACCGCGTACGGGTGGGACTCGCTCCCGACGTACACGGCTCCGATCTCCGCGGGGTCGACTTTCCTCCGCAGAAGGGCGTTGCGTGCCGCCTCGACTGCGATGGTTGCCGCGTCCTCATCCATATCGGGGACTGATTTTTCAAAGACGCCGAGACCGCCGGAAATTTCTGCGGCATTTGCGCCCCAGACCCGTGCGATCTCCTCAACCTTGATCCGATATCTCGGTATATACACACCGTAGGTAATGATGCCTACCATTCTTGTTCCCTCAGGGTACTAACAATTTTGTCGATGTCCATATTCGTACACAGAATAGTGATGCGGTCCTTCTCTGCCATCTTCTCCACTATCGGGTGGACGTCGGCTGCCTCAATCCCCTGCAGGACCACGCAGCGTGGCTTGAAGGGAGTGACGCGGATGGCGACCATCGGCGATTTTCCCGTGGAAACATTGGTGAAGACCAGCGCACGTTCTGTGCTCCAGCCGTAAATGCGGTTGAACTCATCAGAGGAGAGCTGCATGATCGCATTCAGGCTGTTGACCACCGTGTAGCCGAAAATGATCTGGTCCATGGATCCCCAGAGGAGGGTACAGCCGATACAATCCGCAAATTTCTGCAAGGGGATGGCCGCATCGTACTCGTGGAGGTCGTAGATCACGTCGTCTTCGACACTGGTGAAGAGCATGGTTGAGAATTTCTGAATGTGTTTCGCACCATTCTCCTCGTCAATGGCAAGGAGGGTGTCGACAATCTTGCCGACTACCGCGGTGCCGGGACTTTTTCTTCTGCCACTCTCGTAATCGCTGATAACAGAAGGCGAGACAGCAAGGCGTTCTGAAAGGACGCCCGGCGCAATCTCGAAGTTCATACGCCACTTCTTCAGGGCATGTCCCGGTGAGTCCGACAGCGTAATCTCGCCTGCCATCTTCTCGGCAAGCTGGTTCCGCAATCCGGATTTCATGCTCATGATCAAAGACCCGGACTGTTAAATACCTAACGAACCCGGCTTCGACACAAAACGAAACACGACGGTGGTCGTGGCATAAGGCAACTCATAAATAATAAGCAACTCAATTTTGGAAAGCATGATACCAGCGGAGGATCTTCAGTGTCTCAAGGCTATTGCACTCCGGGGAGGGTGTAAGGGCCCGGTCTTTGTCTCGACCCAGAGCATCGGCACGATGCTTGCGATCAGCCAGCAAACCGCTTCACGGCGGCTGAAAGGGCTCGAATCCCAGGGCCTGATCACCCGTACGATGACTGCGGATGGTCAGCATGTCACGGTCACCCGGCAGGGTGAGGAGGAGCTGAGACGGGAATACCAGGAATACGCGCGGATTTTTGTTGAAGGCGGCAAGACCTATGCGCTCCATGGTGCTGTTTTATCAGGGATCGGGGAGGGGAAATATTACATGAGCCTCCCTGCCTACAAGGATCAGTTCAAAACCCTGCTCGGGTTCGAGCCCTATCCGGGTACTTTCAACATCCGTCTCAATCACGCGAGTATTCCGGTAAGGAAGAAGATCGATGCCCTCGAATGGATCCGGGTCAAGGGGTTCTCGACCGATGGCCGGACCTTTGGCGATGCGAAATGCATACCCTGCCGCATCGGCACCATCTCCTGCGGGATCGTTGTCCCCGGGAGAACTCACTATCCGGAAGATATCATCGAAGTGATTGCCCCGATGGCGCTGCGCCGGAAACTTGGTGTCGAGGACTCGGACAGCGTCAGCGTTGAGGTGGGGCCGTGATCGACAGGGCGCTTGCAGCGCTGCGGGATGGGAAGTTCATCCTCCTGTATGATTTCGATGATCGTGAAGGTGAGACGGATTTTGCGATCCGTTCCGATGCGGTCACCCCCAAAGATATTGTCCGCATGCGCAAAGATGGCGGCGGGCTGATCTGCACGGCAGTCCACCCGGTTGCCGCGCAGCGTCTGGGTCTCCCGTTTGCCAGTGATGCCCTGCGGGCGATCGCTGTTGCCGAGCGGGAAGGCGATATCCCGTACGACCGGAAGAACCACTCCTCGTTCTCCCTCTGGGTGAACCACCGGAACACCTTCACCGGCATCACTGACCGCGACCGTGCCCTGACGGTCAACGCAATTGCCGAGCAGGTGAAACACGCCCTCAACGGTGGAAAAGTCAGTTTCCACGAGACTTTCCGCACTCCGGGTCACATGGCCCTCCTCCGGGCAGCAGACGGACTTCTCGATGTCCGGAAAGGCCAGACCGAACTCTCCATTGCCATGGCCGACATGGCCGGGATAACGCCTGCCGTTACCATCTGTGAGATGCTGGATGACGAGTCCGGTTATGCTCTTTCAAAAGCCGATGCTAAACTGTATGCCCGCAAGCACAAGCTCGAGTTTGTGGAGGGTCCCGAAGTCATGGAACAGTGGGAGAAACTAAAAAAAGAGAAGAAATAACTCCCCACCTTTCGTTTTAAATTATCTTCCTTACCCGTGTCCGGATACCGGTAGTTGTCACCGGTTACCGGAACTTCTATTTCCCAATACTGCCCGGGTAACCTGCTCGCGGATCCGGATGAATGCCGGATCTGCAGCATCCCTCGGATGGGGCAGGGTGACAGTGATTGTGTCTGCAATTACTGCCGGTCTCTGGGAGAGTACCACGATCCGGTCCGCGAGATAAACCGCTTCCTCCGGGTTGTGGGACACGAAAAGGATAGTGGTTTTGAGTTCTTGTCGTATCCGCAGGATCTCGTCTTCAAGTTCTCTCCTGGTGAACGGATCAAGGGCAGAAAACGGTTCGTCCATGAGGATCACCGGTGGTTTTACCGCAAGCGCCCGGGCTACTGCCACCCGCTGCCTCATCCCGCCGGACAACTGGTGGGGAAAAGCATGCGTGAACGTGTCGAGGCGGGTGAGGGCCAGGAGTGCCTCTGCCCGTTTCCTGATCTCGTCCTCAGGTACATTTTGTGCAGAGAGCCGGAGACCGTACGCCAGGTTCTCGTACACCGACAGCCAGGGAAAAAGGGCGTGGTCCTGGAAGACCATCGCGGTCTTCGCCACCCCGCCGGTAGTATCCGACCCCATGCGGATCGTGCCGGTATCGGCTGATTCCAGTCCCCCGATGATCCGAAGGAGCGTTGACTTCCCGCACCCAGACGGGCCCATGATGCAGACAACCTCGCGCGGGGCGACCTCCAGCGAGACCCCGGTGAGTGCAGAACAGGACTCTTCCCCATCGAGGAATGTCTCACTGATGCCCTGTACCGAGAGTACCGGCTCCATGATCAGTCCCTCCCCTGCCAGCCAAAGAACCTGGTCTGTCCCGCCCGGAAGAGGATGTCAGCTCCAAGACCGATGATGCCGATGACGATCATGCCGGCCCCGATGACCTGCAGCTGGCCGAGATTATAGGCGTACATGATGAGGAAGCCAAGACCTGCGGTTGTTCCGGGGAGCATCTCTGCAGCAACCACGCACATCCACGCCACGCCGAACGATACCCGCAGCCCGGTCCAGATCATGGGAAGCGCCCCGGGAAGGATCACGGTCCGGAACTTCTCAATGGTTGTAGCATGGAACATCGTGGCAACCTCGATCCAGCGGATGCGTACGCCCTCCACCCCGTCAACCGTGTTGATCAGGATGGGGAAGAATGCCCCCATGGCGATGATGAAGAGGATCGAGTGGAACCCGATGCCGAACCATGCAATGGCAAACGGCATCCAGGCGATCGGCGGGACCGGCCGGAGGATCTGGATCGCGGGATTCAGGTATGTCCGGACCTCCCCCGACCAGCCGATAAGGAGTCCCAGCGGGATGGCAAGGACAGCAGCACAGAAAAACCCGGTCAGTACCTCGTGGAGACTGACGACAGAGTTTTCGATCATCGATGCTCCCCCCAGGACCGGTGCAGCCGGCTGGACCAGGACGGAGAAGATGTCCCCGAGCCCCGGCTGGCAGATTGCTGCCATCACGGGCAAGATCCATCTCTACTATTTCACCGGCACGATGCAGGATGGCCTTCTCCTCATCCCGCGGGACGGTGAAGCGGTCTTCTGGGTGCGGCTGAGTTGTGAACGGGCCATGGACGAGTCGCTTTTTCCCTTAATACGGCCCATGCGGAGCTACCGCGACATTGCAGCGGCAATGCCCCGCTTCCCGGAAACGGTGCATATAGAAACCGACCTGATGCCGGTCTCCCAGCTCGAACGGATCCGGAAGTACCTGCCGTTCCGGGATATCAGGTCCCTGGACCGCCACGTGGGGATGGTCCGATCAAAGAAGAGCAGGTACGAACTCAACCTCATGGAACACGCGGGGAAGATCCATCGCCGGGTACTGGAAGATCTCGCCCCACAAATGCTGGGGGAGGGTCTCGATGAAGCCACGCTTATCTGTGACCTGTATTCGGTCATGGTCAAAGAAGGCCACCAGGGCCTCATCCGTTTTGGCGGGTTCAACGAGATGCTCCTGGGCCAGATCGGGTTCGGTACAAGTTCCCTCTGCCCGACCTGTACAGATACGCCGGGCGGAGTCTCCGGGATGCATCCATCATCCCCGCAGATGGGCAACCCGCACCGGAAACTGAAAAGCGGCGACCTGGTCTATATCGATATCGGCTGCGGGTACAAGGGGTACCAGACCGACAAGACCCAGACCTACATGTTTGGAAAACCGGTTCCCGGACATGCCATCGAAGAGCACCACCGCTGTGTAGAAATCCAGGATGCAACAGCCGCGATGCTCAGGCCCGGCGCTGTCCCGTCAGAGATCTACCGGACTATAATGGCAGGACTCGAACCGTCATTTCTTAAAAATTTCATGGGCTATGGCAACCGGCAAGTGAAATTCCTCGGCCACGGGATCGGACTCTGGATCGATGAGGTACCGGTCATCGCAGACGGATTCGATGAACCCCTTGAGGAAGGAATGGTCATCGCCCTTGAGCCCAAGATGGGCATTGCAGATGTCGGCCTTGTCGGGATCGAGAACACGTTTGTTGTCACGCCCCAGGGTGGCCGGTCTCTTACCGGGAAGAACAAGGGCCTGATCGAAGTTTTCTGAATGAAAACTTTTCATAACCAAATGTCATGAAGCTGGAGAATTCAAAGGAGTCCTCCCAATGATTTCGAGAAAAGGGGTATGACCGATCTTCGCGATCGTTGTTTAACCGGGTGGGCAATTCAGATCCCAAAACACCCTTTTTTAAAGAGATCCTACTATCAGGGTAAATTTCCCTCTCCGGAAAATTCCCGCTGGCGTTCTTCGCTCATGGCAATAAGCCTCCTGAAGATGTCCTGGACTGCGACCGGATCGATCTTGCATTCCACGGCTTGGCTGAACACCGCGTCCAGCACCTGTCCGGTCCGGCGCTCGTCATGGACCGGGAGGCCCTGGTGGATCTTGATCCTGATGATCTCCTCAGCCAGTTGCTGCCGTCGTGCGATAAGCCGGATGATATCGGTATCAACGCCGGAAATCTCTGCCCTGACTTTCTCAAGGGACATACCAAGTACATATCCGAGATTTTTAATAAACATAGTCATTGGTATGCCGGGACACGAAGGCAGATAAAAGGGAAGCACCCAATTTTGATGAGGTAATTTTCATGTTCGAACGAATAACGCGGCGGGAGGAAGCGGACCTTTTCCTGGCCTGGGTGGCCATCTCGATCTCCTTTGCCATCATCAAGATCGCCCCTTACGGAGTTCTCGGCCCGATCCCGCGGGTTGTCCCGCTCGAGGCGGTCATTTTTTTTGGAATCGCCTTCATAACCGTGGGGATCGGGTTCATCTTCCACGAGATGGCGCACAAGTTTACCGCCCTCCATTACGGGTACTGGGCCGAATTCCGGAAGAACGATGTCATGCTGCTCATCGCCGTCGTAATGGCAGCCCTTGTGGGTTTCGTATTTGCCGCACCGGGTGCAACGGTGATCTACTCGAGAGCGGGTGACGGCCGTGGCCTTTCACGGGAAGAGAACGGGATCATATCCGCGTCGGGGCCGGTCATCAACCTCCTCCTCTGCATCCCCTTTGCAGCCATGATCCTGCTGGCCGGAGGCCTTACTGCACTCAAGACCGGGAGCCTCCTTGCAGTTGTCGGCCTTGCCGGCATCCAGATCAATGCCATGCTCGCAACCTTCAACCTGCTCCCGTTCAGTGTTCTTGACGGGAACAAGGTCCTCGCATGGAGCATCCCGGCCTTTGTCGTCCTGATTGGAATCTCTGCAGCAGTGCTCTTTGGTTCCTTCTCAATCTGATTTTTTCTCCGGGCGGGATGCCCCGTCGGCCGAAGAGATCTTCTCGATAATCCCGACAATGTTCCGGCCTTTTTCAAAAGCTTCCTTCATCGCTGTGGGATGGTTTCTGATCCCCTTGTACTCGTCCATATTATTGGCAATGATGTTGTCGTAATATTCAAAACCGGTCCCATTGAAGATCGCCGTGATCATCGGGAATGCCCCGTCAAAGACATGGTCCCAGTTCTGGCCGGCTGTGGAGACGAAAAATCCCTTATGGCGCCGGATGTGTTCATCGGTAAAGAACAGGGTTTTCAGGACAAACTTGCGTGCCCAGAGGTACTGCCCCCGGTCAATGAGCCCCTTGAGTTCTGCGGTAATTCCCATGGTGTATATGGGGGATGCAATGGCAATGCAGTCGGCTGCAAGGATCTTGTCAAAGAGCATGATCGCATCGTCTTTTACAATGCAGTTGCCGGTCTTATGGCAGGCATTACACCCCCTGCAGGGCTGGTAATCCAGGTCCTTGAGCACAACTTTCTCAACCGTGGCCCCTGCGGATTGTGCCCCCTCCAGGAAACTGTCGAGCAATGTTTCGGTATTCCCATGCCGGTGAGGGCTTCCGGATATTCCAAGAACGGTAACCGTCATGATCGATCGAATCAGGGTGTGATTCGTTTCTTCAGTTCAGCGATCACGGTCTTCCCGAGTTTTGTGGCATCGGCCCGTGCGGTCGGGTGCTTATCGACGGCTCCCTTCTCATCTACCCCGTTAACCATGAGGTAGCTGATATCACCATCCATCACATCAATAACGTGGAAGAAGCATTTGACGGATGGGACGGCAGCGTTGAAGACATGGTCCCAGTTCTGTCCCGCTGATGCGATAAAGACCCCGAGACGTTTCCCTTTCCGTTCAGGGGGGACGACCGGGAGTTTCAGGACATATTTCCGGGACCGGAAAACCTGCGCCCGGTCGATGAGGGCCTTGGGCTGGGCTGCGATCCCCATGCAGAAGATGGGGGCGGAAAGGATGATGATGTCGGCAGCCAGGAGCTTGTCGTGGACAGCATCCATCCCGTCCCGCTGGATGCACTTGTTGAGCTTCTCGCAGGCATTGCAGCCCCCACACGGGTGCACGTTGGCCTCAGAGAGGGCAATCTTCTCGATGGTGACATCCTTGTCCTCCACCATGGACCCAAGCACCCAGTCCAGCATCGTCTCGGAATTGCCATGTCGCCGGGGGCTCCCGGCAAAGGCAAGGACTTTGATCGGCATAGTTGTCATCTGGGATGGCATGGTAAAAAAAAGGTTGGATTGCCGGTGTGCCAGCCAGGGACGTGGGGTTGTTGTTGAGACCGTCCTGCAACAAAAGGGTCCGTTTAGCCCCGACAGGTACCGTTAATTCGTCCGTTTGTCCCAACGCTCATGTACCGGCCGGTGAAAATTGCACAGGATACCATCACCACCCCCGCAGGATCAAAATGGGCTAGTCAATGTGTGAATTATTTCCGCCCCTGCTCCGGGGGCCGGCGTGCTGATAAAAAAAGGGGACTAAAGTCAAAAAAGACTATAAAGTCCCGCGCATTCATCCTACTTCATCACATCGTCGAGCTGCGCCTTGCCGTACACGTAGGCAGGCATACCGGAGAGGAGGAACGTCACCCTCAGGGCCTCTTCAACCTCGTCCTTGGTGACACCAACCTTTGCCGCGCCCGCGAGCTGCGCCCTGACCGCGTGCTGGTCACGGAGTGCTGCTGCAATGGCTATCGCGATGAGCTTCTTGGTCTTCTTCGAGAGCTTGCCATCGTCCCAGATGTGCTGCTCAAACCGCATGACGAGGTTGAACATCTCGGGCTCCTTTGTTGTCAGTTCCTTGAAGAACTTCGGTACTGCGCCGATCTTCTTCTCAAGGCTCTTGAGATCTTTTGCCGCTCCCTTCGCTACTGCCGGTTTCTTTGCCGGCGTCTTCTTTGCTGCTGGTTTTTTTACTGCCATAGTTTTACTCCTCAAGTACCATGGGTTCGCCGCAGCAGATCAGTTCTCCGCCACCGGCCTCTTTTACGACAACCACATTACCGCAGATCTCGCACTTGAAGACCTGTCCTTCCTTTGAAACGCTGACCATACTTTCACGTCTCCCATTTTACCGGAATGTTCCTGGTGCCCGGCCCCTGGCCTGAAATTTCAGGGATTCCGGTTTTTGGTCCGGCACCAGTATTCACAAGAAACACCAGATGGTTTCCGGTAAAAAATGAAAAATTACTGGAGACTTTTACCGCGTTTGGGCGGGTTCTTTGCATCTGCCGGCGTCTTGATATCAGACCGGATGTGCGTCATCGGGAAACAGTTGTACTCCTCGCAGGAACAGGCCGGGCACTTCCGGAGGTCCTGTTCGCTCTTGTCGAGGGTAAGCTCTTTTCCGCAGTCAATGCACACGTACTTACCTGGTCCGATCTTCTGGCCTGCACTGTATGACTTCTGTTCCGTCACGTGTAACACCAAACTTCTCATTCACGTGAATGCTATATATGGATTGTGTTTGTACACACGAAGACCCGTCTTTTGGCCACAGTGTATTAGGAAAAGTATATTGCACATTTTTCCACTAGTTGTTGTATGGCAGGGACGGTCATCGGGATCCTCGGCAGCCCTCTTCCCGAAGGCAATACGGCAAAACTCCTCGATGCGGCACTCCGGGGCGCAGCTGATGCCGGATGTGAGACTGAAAAGATCATCGTTGCAAACCTGGATTACCAGCCATGCATGGAGATGATGTTCTGCAAAGATCATGATACCTGCATCATGGATGATGATATGCAGCAGGTGTACGGGAAGCTCCGGAATGCAGACAGCATCATCATCGCCACCCCCGTCATGACCATGGGAATTCCGGGAAAACTGAAATCCTTCATGGACCGGTGCCAGATCTTCTTCATGGCAAAATATGTCCGGAAGACCCCGCTGGTGGATCCGGAAAAGAAGAAGGTGAGGAGAGGGCTGTTCATCTGCATCTCCGGCATGAAGATCCCGGAGGTTTTTATCGGCGCAAAACTGACCGCGGGGGCGTACTTCGATATCACGGACTGCACCTTTTCTGATGAGCTCCTCATCAATGACATGGACACCGTCCTGGACATCACCACGCGAAAGGACCTGCTGGCGTGCGCCTATAAAAAAGGCAAGGCTATCGGCAGGCACTTAAATCCCTGATCCCATCACCCTTCAGCGGGATATTCTGCCACGTGTTATTTTCTGCTGCTGTCCTCGATCGCCCTGAGGTGCATCGTGAAAGTGGACCCGGCGGTGCAGTCGAGGCTGATATCCCCTTCGAGCTGCAGGACGAGGTTGTTCACCAGGAGACCAAGGGACGAGGTCTTTTTGAAATCAATATCCCCGGGAAAGCCGGCACCGTTATCGGAGATGATCATGGTGTATTCCCGCGGGCCGGACTGGGTCATTGCAATCGTAATGATCCCTTTCCTGCCATCCCTGAATGCGTGCTTGAGGGAGTTTGAGATGAGCTCATTGATGATGAGCCCGCAGGATATCGAGGGTAAACGTGTCAGAGATATTGATCGACTGGAGGTACAGGTGGCTTCCAATGATCTGCAGGTTGTTTTTTACCCGGTGGTGGATCTCCCGCAGCAGGATCTCCTTCTCATGCAGGGACGCAAGGATCTTCTCCTCGGCTTTCCGGCGGCCCGTGATATCGCGTGCCATCCCGACGAACCCAAACGGTATTCCCGCGCTGTCGCGGATCAGCGATATGGTGGTCTCGGCCCAGTAGGTTGAACCATCTTTTAAGAGAAATTCGAGCTCGGTTGTTGCGGAGACCGGAAGATCTTTCTGCTCCTGCTGCTCCTGAGGAAAGTTCTCCAAAAAAAACAATTCAAAAGCCGTCCTGGAACCGGGGGCAAGCTGCAGATCGAACGGCATGTCGAGGAGCTCTTGTAAGGAAAAGCCCCGCTTCCGCTCAGCCGAAGGACTGATGGACGTAAGCCGGAATTTCCTGTCCATCAGCCAGACCGAATCGCTCATGTTGTCGGTGATAAGGCGGTAGCGTGCCTCACTCTCCATCAGCGCCGCCTCCGCCCGCTTCCTCTGGTTGATATGCTGGATCTGGTTCTTGAGTTCAACGAACTGGGCTTTGGGGTCTCCGCCTTTCTGGATATAGAAGTCCGCCCCGTTGTTTAACGCCTCGATCACCACCTCTTCGCGTCCTTTCCCCGAGAAGATGATGAACGGTGTTGTGTTGCCCTCCCCCCGTAACTGTTTTAAAAAAACGATCCCGTCGGTTACGGGCATCTCGTAATCCGAGACAATAACATCATATTTTTTCTTCTGCAGCAGGAGAAAAGCCTCTTTTGCTGAACCGCAGGTCTCGACCACCAGGTCCCGGTCCCTCTCTAGAAACCGCTTGGACACATCCCGCAATACCATCTCATCATCGACAAAGAAAACGGTTGTTATGGGAATAGAACTGCACCCCCCTGGTGTTCCTGGTCAGTGATGAACAGTCATCATGCTAGTACATAAATTTGCCCATACGGCTTCCCCCTCAGAGGAGCCCGCGCTCCCGCAGGCTTGTATGCCCGTTGCGGGTGACAATGATGTGGTCGATGAGCGGAATACCTACCAGCGCCCCTGCTTCTTTGAGCTGGCGGGTGATCGCGATATCCTGGCTGCTGGGCTCCAGGGATCCCGACGGGTGGTTGTGCACGCAGATCACGGATGCTGCCCGGTCGGTGATAACATCGGCAAAGACCTCCCGGGGATGGACGAGGCTGTGGTTCAGGAGCCCGACCGTGATGACCCGGTTCCCCAGAACTTCCCCGGCCCCGTTCAGGGTTATGCAGATGAAGTATTCCTGGCGCTTTTGTGCAAGCTCCGGAACAAGCGGGAGAATATCCTCAGGTTTTGTGACCTTTGCAAGCGGCCCCGGGCCGGCATAATACCTCCGCCCGAGTTCAAAGCAGGCCAGGATCTGCGAGGCCTTCGAAGGGCCGATCCCTTCAAGGGACGCGAGTTCCTCGTACCGGAGCGGGGGCTTCCCGTCGTCCCCGAGGAGATTGCAGATATCGCGGGCGATGGTGCGGGCATCCCGGCCTTTTGTCCCCCCTTCCGATGATCGCTTCGATGAGTTCCTCATCTTTGAGAGCTGGTGCTCCTTTATGGGCAATCTTTTCCCGCGGCCGGTCGAGAACGGGCAGATCCTTCATTTTTTTCAAAAATATCACCTGTGCTGGGAGGCCGGAGAATCCGGGGTGGAATCTCAGTTGATCACGCCATCTTTGCAGACAAAAATAATCATTATTTATTTTATAAAAATTATACTCCTGATGTTTGCCCCATGATGCCGCATGAAGAACGTTTATGACCGTATGCCTCCATATGATTCCCGTATGGCAACGATCGAGAATGCAAAAGAAGCACTTGCGGGCGAGTCCCAGGCAAACCGGAAATACCAGGCCTTTTCTGACAAGGCTGCTGAAGAGGGGTTCAAGAATGTGGCAACCCTTTTCAAAGCGGCCTCGGAAGCTGAAGCAATCCATGCAAAGAAGCTCCTCAAAGTCCTGACCGCGATCAACTCCACCCAGAAGAACCTTGAGGCAAGCGTTGAAGGCGAGACCCACGAATTCACCGTGATGTACCCCGCGTTCATCAAGGAGTCCGATGCGGAAAAGCGGACCGATGCGACCCTCGCGTTCACCCATGCCATGAAAGCTGAAGAGGTCCATGCAGGGCTCTATAAGAAAGCACTCGCTGCGGTAAAGGCAGGTTCAGATCTTGGACGGGAGAAGGTCTTCCTCTGCCCGGTCTGCGGGAATATTGAGATGGGAAAAAGCCCTGACAAGTGCCCGATCTGCGGCGTTTTCGGCAAGCAGTTCCGGGAAATCACCCTTTAATCATTTTTCTTGTCTTCGCCTGTTTTTCCGTTCTCCTTTTCCCGTTCCTTACGCTTCTGCCGGCGCCGGTGCAGCCAGAGGATGACCAGGACAAGGGCGATGAGCGTGGCCCATGACGCCGAGTAGATCACGATGATGGGGTTGGCCAGGATATTCTGGGGGTTCTGGGGAAGGGACGGTGGCGGGGGAATGCAGGTGAACTGGACACTGACGGAAGCGGGGAATCGTTCCATCCCGTCAAAGTACCGGACCGTGACTATGGCATTACCCGATGGGATACTGCCTCCCACCGGCGCATTGTTGGTATTCGGGAACGCGATCGAACGGTCACGTTTTCCCGTCTCGTCAGCAACCTCGACATACCAGGCATCGGGTGCAACCTGTGAATAGGCGTCTTCTGCTTTCACCAGCAGTTTTGACCCCGGTGGAACGGCTACGT
>Ga0172367_10005302_pt1 | contig 15642 bp, 15 predicted proteins | sample Lak10m_FD_114542 | JGI IMG/M metagenome (GOLD analysis project Ga0172367, IMG submission 114542) | Freshwater microbial communities from Kabuno Bay, South-Kivu, Congo - kab_022012_10m | ecosystem: Environmental > Aquatic > Freshwater > Lake | place: Democratic Republic of the Congo: South-Kivu... | reverse complement strand
CCCTCGCTCATGGCCCGAACCGCCGTGCTTACCGTGCGTAGCAAGTCATGGTCCCCCGCTTCCACCGCGAGCAGCAGCACCCGCGAAAGCATGTAGTCGCCGACGAGCACGGCAATTTTGTTCTTCCACAACGCACTGATCGAGAACATGGAACGGCGCACGGCGGACTCGTCGACCACGTCGTCGTGAACTAGGGTGGCGGTGTGCATCAGCTCCACGAGGGTTGCGGCGCGGAAGCTCCGTTCGCCGACCGTACCGTGCGCTTTGGCTACTAAAAACACCAGCGAAGGGCGCAATTGCTTGCCCTTTTGGCGCACGATGTAGCGCAAAATCAAGTCCAGCAGCGCAACCTTAGAGCTGAACGCCTTGGGGAAGTCGCGGTTGAACTGAGCCAGTTCGGTGCGAATGGGGTCGCGAAAGTCCATACTTACTTAATTCCGCGAGCAGCACAAAGTTCTTCGTAGGCCGCTTGAATTTGGCGAAACGTTGATTCCGCCTCCTTTACCACATCTTCGCCCATGCCCTGAAGCGCGTCGGGGTGGTACTTTTTAACCAATTTGCGGTAGGCGGACTTCACCTCGGCGTCGGTCGCCGCAGCCGTAAGCCCCAAAACCTCGTAAGGGTCTATACGCTGAACCGTGGGGCGGTGGAGCAGCTCCTGGCGGTTAAAATCGTGCTGGTTGAGCCCCAAGTACTGCGCGATTCGGGCGATTACCTGGCGCTCCGAGGCCTGGAGTTCTCCGTCGGCATAAGCCAACGCAAACAGAAACCCTACAATTTGAATGCGTCCTTGGAGGCTCATGTGGCGCCGCACCTCGCCACACACCGTGGTAAGCGCAGGCTGTTCTTGTACTACCTTCTTAAAAAACGAAAAGGCCTCGTTGGCCCGCTCCACGCCAAACCACTGGCGAAACTGCTCGCGCACAAAGCTCAATTCGCGCTCGTCAACCTTGCCGTCGGCCTTGATTACCATCGAGGCGAGCACCAGAAGGGACGCGTGAAAATCGCGCTCCGAACTCGGTACCGCGGCACCCTCGTTGTCCTTTGACCAAAAGTCTGAAAGCGCGTTGCCGACCGCGGCGCCCAATAGCGCACCAACGGGTCCGCCCAAGGCCCATCCTAGGCCACCGCCCAGCCAAGTTGTCCAACGCTTCATGCGAAGCGAAGGTACGTTCGATGCCCTAGGTGCTCAAGTAGTAGGCCAAACTTCCCACGATGCCGAGAATGACCACCAGCACAATTACTTGCGTAGTCGTTGCTGCCTTGTCATGCTCCTCTTCTTCACGGCGATGCCGTTCGCGGACTTCTTCCACGTCGCGGCGGGTGCTGCGTTCTCTGGTCATGGCTTAGGATTTTGTGCCTAAAAGGTACACAAATTCCTGAACACCAATGTTTAAGGTTATATAAAAATACCCGCACAAGGCTGGCATTTTTGGCAATTATTGCAAAACTCTCGCTAAGAACCGCAGGCCTCGCAGGCTTCTGGATTGTCCAACGAGCAGGCCAACGCCTCTTCGGCGCTGTAAACCTTGACCTCGGGGGTGTCCATGGCGGCCAGTGCCTCTTGCTGCTGCTTGATTTGGTCCACTTCGCTGAAAACCTCTTCGGCAAGCGCTGATTCACCGCGCTTCTTCACGGTAAACTTGATGGCCGCTGAGGCCGCTTTGGTGCGGAGGTAGTACATACCCGTCTTGAGGCCCTTCTTCCATGCGTAGAAGTGCATCGACGTCAACTTGCCCATATTGGGCGATTCCACAAATAGGTTAAGCGATTGCGACTGGTCGATGAAGAGTCCGCGGTCGGCAGCCAAGTCGATAATGTCGCGCATCGAGAGCTCCCACACGGTCTTGTACAGTTCCTTGATGTTGTCGGGAATACCGTCAATGGCTTGTATTGACCCGTTGTTGGCCATGATGGCGTTTTTCAGATCGTCGTTCCACAAGCCGAGCTTCACCAGGTCGACCAGCAAGTGCTTGTTGACGACGATGAACTCGCCAGAAAGCACGCGGCGCGTGTACAGGTTGCTCGTATACGGCTCAAAGCACTCGTTGTTGCCCAGGATCTGCGACGTCGAGGCTGTAGGCATCGGAGCCACAAGCAGGGAGTTGCGCACCCCATGCTTCATAACCTCCTTGCGAAGTGCCTTCCAATCCCAGCGTCCGCTGAGCTCCTCTTCGCTTACGCCCCAGAGGTTGAACTGAAACTTGCCTTCGCTGATGGGCGAGCCCTTGAAGGTTTCGTAGGCGCCGTCTTTCTTGGCCATGTCGCACGAGGCGGTCACCGCGGCGAAGTAGATCGTCTCAAAAATATCCTTGTTCAGCTGACGCGCTTCGGGCGAAGTGAACGGCAGGCGAAGCTTGATGAAGGCGTCGGCCAAGCCCTGAACGCCCAGTCCCACCGGGCGGTGGCGCATGTTGGAGTTCCGCGCCTCAGGCACCGGATAGTAGTTCTGGTCGATGACGTCATTGAGGTTGCAGGTAACCTTGTAGGTGACGTCGTACAGCATTTGGTGGTCAAACGCGCCGCTGTCCACGTACTTCGGCAACGCAATCGACGCCAAGTTGCACACCGCAATCTCGTCGGGGGCGGTGTACTCGAGGATCTCGGTGCAGAGGTTGGACGAGCGAATCGTGCCCAGGTTTTTTTGGTTGGACTTCTCGTTGGCGGCATCCTTGTACAGCATGTACGGAGTACCCGTCTCGATTTGGCTTTCCAAAATCTTAGTCCACAGCTCGCGGGCCTTAATCGTTCGGCGGCCTTTGCCGGCGCGTTCGTAGCCTTCGTACTTCTCTTTGAACGCGGCCCCGTAGGTGTCGTAGAGGCCGGGGCACTCGTTGGGGCACATCAAGGTCCACTCGGCATCGGCCTCTACGCGCTCCATGAACAGATCTGAAATCCACATGGCATAAAAGAGGTCGCGGGCGCGCAGCTCTTCTTTACCCGTATTCTTTTTCAGGTCGAGGAAGTCAAAAATGTCGGCGTGCCAAGGCTCGAGGTAAACGGCAAACGAGCCCTTGCGCTTGCCGCCGCCTTGGTCGACGTAGCGGGCGGTGTCGTTGAACACGCGCAAAAGCGGAATAAGTCCGTTCGAGGTGCCGTTTGTGCCACGAATGTAGGATCCGGTAGCGCGCACATTGTGAATGCTCAGACCAATGCCACCTGCGCTTTGCGAAATTTTCGCCGTCTGCTTGAGGGTATCGTAGATGCCGTCGATGCTGTCGTCGGCCATTTGCAGCAAGAAGCAGCTGGACATCTGGGGTTTAGGCGTACCGGCGTTGAACAGCGTCGGCGTAGCGTGCGTGTACAGGCCGCGCGACATGCCGTCGTACGTCTCGATGGCTGCTTGAATGTTGTCATTGTGAATACCCAGCGACACGCGGAGCAGCATTTGCTGTGGGCGCTCCGCAATGCGACCGTTCATGCGAAGCAGGTAGGAGCGCTCCAAGGTTTTGAAGCCAAAGTAGTCGTAGCTAAAGTCGCGGTCGTAGATCACCGTCGAATCGAGCAGCTCCGAGTTCTTCTCGATAAGCTCCATCACGTCGTCGGCGATGAGCGGGGCCGCTTGGTTCGTCTTGGGGTTGACGTACTGGTGCATGGCCCGCATCGTTTCAGTAAACGACTTGTCGGTATTCTTGTGAAGGTTGCTCACCGCAATTCTCGCTGCGAGTTGAGCGTAGTCCGGGTGGCGCACGGTCATCGAAGCGGCAACTTCGGCGGCGAGGCTGTCTAGTTCGCTGGTGGTCACCCCGTCGTACAATCCTTCAATTACGCGAAGGGCCACGGCCACGGGATCCACCAACGGGCTCAATCCGTAGCAGAGCTTCTGAATGCGAGCGGTGATCTTGTCGAACTTAACGGCTTCTTTGCGGCCGTCGCGCTTTAAAACGTGCATCATTTCGGTGCGTGCTTAGAAATCCGAATCAAACGAGAAGGTGTCGGCCTTAGACTCAACCTCGGTGCCCACGCCCGCCTTTCGGTAGTCCGAAACGCGCTTCTCAAAGAAGTTCGTCTTGCCCTCCAGCGAAATCATGTCCATGAAGTCAAACGGATTCTCCTTGTTGTACACCTTGGCGCAGCCCAGCTCCGAAAGAAGACGGTCTGCCACAAACTCGAGGTACTGCGACATCAACCGGCTGTTCATGCCGATCAGGTCAACCGGCAGCGACTCGGTAATGAACTCGCGCTCGATGTCGAGGGCCTCGACGATGATTTGCGTGATGCGCCCCTTGGGAACCTTGTTAATTAGGTGGTGGTTGTGCAGGTGCACGGCGAAGTCGCAGTGCATGCCTTCGTCGCGGCTGATGAGCTCGTTGGAGAAGGTAAGGCCTGGCATTAGCCCGCGCTTCTTCATCCAGAAAATCGAGCAGAACGCGCCGCTGAAAAAGATTCCTTCAACCGCCGCAAAAGCGATCAAGCGCTCGGCAAAGGAGGGCGACTGAATCCAACGCAGGGCCCAGTCAGCCTTCTTCTTGATGGCCTCAAACGTATCAATCGCATTGAACAGCTGGTGGCGCTCCTGCGGGTCTTTCACGTAGGTGTCGATCAGCAGCGAGTAGGTTTCGCTGTGGATGTTCTCCATCATGATCTGAAAGCCATAAAAAAACTTGGCCTCGGTGTACTGAACCTCGTTGACAAAGTTCTCGGCCAGGTTTTCGTTCACAATGCCGTCTGAGGCCGCAAAAAATGCTAAGATGTGCTTGATGAAGTACCGCTCATCTTCGGTTAGCTTATTATCCCAATCCGTTACGTCTTGGTGGAGGTCAATTTCTTCAGCAGTCCAGAAACTCGCCTCAGCTTTCTTGTAGATCTCCCAGATGTCGTTGTGCTCAATGGGAAAGAGGACAAAGCGGTTTGGGTTCTCCTTGAGAATCGGCTCGTTAGTGTTCGTAGTGTGGCTCATCGTTCAAATTCTTTTTTCGTATCCTCTTGAATAACAAAACATTAGCATTTCGAAGCGAGCTGGCTTACCGTGAGGGGCTGTTTTGCGCCTTACAAAAGTTGAAAACTCTTGCCCTCGGGACAAGACATAGATTTGAACATTATACTATAGTTTTCAACAAAGCATTCAGGCCTTGCGACCCTCCTGGGCGAGGGCTTCGTGGACCTGTTCTGCCTCTTCGTACCATACTGATCCATAGGCCCTTATGAGCGGATCTTTCAAAAAGCGAAAAACAGGTACTTTTAGTTCCGAACCAAGGCTGCACGCGGGCGCACAGACCTTCCAGTGGTCCACATTTAGGGCGTCGTAGGCCCGGTACGAAGTCACCCGTATCGGGTACAAATGGCAAGACAGCGGCTTGGGCCAATCAACTACTCCATCGCGAAAGGCCCGCTCGATACCGCAGTACGACGTCTTGCCGTCAAACACCACATAAGCGCATTCCTTTCCATCGACGAGCGGCGTAACCCACTCGCCGTCGGTGTCGCGCACGTACGACCCCTGGTCCGCTAAGGCCGCCCGCCCCTCGGGCCGCAGGTAGGGCGCCACGGCGGGCCGAATCCGGTCCAGTACTTCGAGCTCGTCCTCGCGCAACGGCGCCCCCGCGTCGCCCTCAACGCAGCAGGCTCCGTGGCACTTGCTGAGGTCGCACACAAAGGCGTGCGAAAAAACTTCATCTGAGGCTAACGTATTCCCAATGGCGATCACGGGTACAAAAGTAGCCGCTCCGGTGGGAGCGCACTACCTTTGCATCGTCGTGAATTTTTCAGAAATCCTCAGCGTTACCCTGGTCCTCTTCGCGGTGATCGACATCATCGGAAGCATTCCCGTAATCATTTCGCTGCGCAACCGCGTCGGCCACATTCAAAGCGAAAAAGCAACGCTCGCGGCCACCGTCATCATGATCTTATTCCTCTTCGTGGGCGAGGGAATCCTAAAGCTCTTTGGCGTTGACGTCGCCTCGTTTGCCGTCGCCGGCTCGCTGGTCCTGTTTTTTCTCGCCCTCGAAATGATTTTGGGGGTGCGCATCTACAAAGAGGCGGAACCGGAATCGGCCAGCATCGTGCCCATCGCCTTCCCGTTAATCGCGGGCGCCGGCACCCTAACGACCTTAATTTCTATTCGTTCGGAATTTCAAACGATCAACATCATCGCCGGAATCCTCATTAATTCCGTGCTCGTCTACGCCGTACTGAAAACTACCCGCCACCTCGAGCAGATTTTGGGAAAAAACGGCATCAACGTACTCCGCAAAGTGTTCGGAATCATTTTGCTCGCCATCTCAGTCAAGCTGTTTACTCGCAACTTGCCTAACCTTTTATCGTAAGTTCCGCCATGTCCAATCCCAGCCCCGAAGAAGCATTTAAGCGCGTCATTGCGCACGCCAAAGAATACGGTTTCATTTTTCAGTCGAGCGAACTCTACGACGGCCTCAGCGCCGTGTACGACTACGGCCAAAATGGCGTACTGCTCAAAAACAACCTCCGCACCTACTGGTGGAAGGCCATGGTGCAGCTCCAAGGCAACGTGGTAGGACTGGATTCCGCCATTTTTATGCACCCCACGGTTTGGAAGGCGAGCGGACACGTCGACGCCTTCAACGACCCGATGATCGACAACAAAGACAGCAAGAAGCGCTACCGTGCCGACGTGCTCGTCGAAGACTACGCCGAAAAGCTGCGCCAAAAGGCCGACAAAGAAGTGGAGAAGGCAAAGGAGCGCTTTGGCGCCGCCTTTGACGAAGCGATGTACCGCAGCACCAATCCGCGCGTCGTAGAGTACCTCAGCAAGGCCGATGCCGCGCTCACGCGCTTCAACATGGCCCTCGAGGCCGGCGACTTTGCCGAGGCGCGCCAAGTTTTGATCGACGAAAAAATCACCTGCCCGGTGAGCGGCAGCGCAAACTGGACCGAACTGCGCCAGTTCAACTTGATGTTTGCTACCAAAATGGGGTCGGTAGCTGAAGACGCCAGCGACCTCTACCTGCGCCCCGAAACGGCTCAAGGCATCTTCGTGAACTTCCTCAACGTGCAAAAGACCGGGCGCATGAAGCTTCCGTTTGGCATTGCGCAAACAGGTAAGGCGTTTCGCAACGAAATCGTGGCCCGCCAATTCATCTTCCGAATGCGCGAATTCGAGCAGATGGAAATGCAGTACTTCGTTCGCCCTGGCAGCGAAATGGAATGGTACGCCCACTGGAAGCACGCCCGAATGCAGTGGCACCTCGCGCTCGGACTCGGCGCCGACCGCTACCGCTTTCACGACCACGAGAAGCTCGCCCACTACGCCAATGCGGCCGCCGACATTGAGTTTCAGTTTCCGTTCGGATTTAAGGAGCTCGAAGGGATCCACTCGCGCACCGACTTTGATTTGAACCGCCACGAGGAGTTTTCTGGCCGCAAAGTGCAGTACTTCGATCCCGAAACGAACGAATCCTACACGCCATACGTTGTAGAGACTTCTGTGGGCCTCGACCGCCTGTTCTTGGCCGTTCTTGCCACCGCCTTAGATGAAGAGGTTCTGGAGGACGGCTCTTCACGCACGGTCCTTCGCCTTCCGTATGCAGTAGCGCCAACGCAGGTGGCCATCTTGCCGCTCCTCAAAAAAGACGGACTTCCCGAACTTGCCCAAACGGTTTATAATGAGCTGCGGTGGGACTTCCAGGTAGCCGTCGACGAGAAAGATGCGATCGGCAAACGCTACCGCAGGCAAGACGCCGTGGGAACTCCGTACTGTGTAACCATAGACCATCAATCTTTAGTTGACGAAACGGTCACCCTTCGAGACCGCGACAGCATGAAGCAAATTCGTCTGAATATCAAGGACTTAAAGTCCAATTTGCAGGAATCAGTATCGATGACTTCACTTTTAAAAAAACTGATTTAAGTGTAATCTCTTGCAATACTTAAAAATTGCACTACCTTTGCAGTGGATTTCGAAGTCCTAAACAATTAAAAACCAAAACCCAAAATGAAAAAAGTAAGCTTTTTTCTGAGCGCCCTGGCCCTCGTTGCTTTCGCCGCTTGCAACAACGCCGCTGAAGAAGCAGTTGTTGAAGAGACCGTTGACACGACTGTGGTTGAAGAGGTTACTGAAGACACCACTGCTGCTGCTGCTACCGAAGAGGTTGCTGCTGAAGGCGAAGAGGCTGCTGCTGAGTAATTTTCTCTAGAGCTCTAAAGAGAGAAGCCATCCGGGAGGGTGGCTTTTTTTTGGCCTTTAGTTTCGTGCTGCTGGCTGCTATTTGCTGGTTGCCAGTTGCTAGTTAACAAGTAATTGGTATTGACCGTGCAGGCTTCGGGCACACCCGAAACAAGCGACTAGAAGCGAGTTACCCGTTACAAACTAGCGAGTTCCACCTCTACACCTGCCTTGCGCAGGAAGTCGACGCCCGAAAGGTCTTTGTATTCGGTTGCGTACACCACGCGACGAATTCCCGACTGGTGAATCAGCTTGCTGCACTCGCGGCACGGAGACATGGTGAGGTAAAGGGTTGCCCCTTCGCACGACTGCGTGGTTGAAGCAACTTTCAGTATCGCATTTGCTTCGGCGTGAAGCACGTACCACTTGGTGTACCCGTCTTCGTCTTCGCAGAAGTTTTCAAAACCGCTGGGCGTGCCGTTGTATCCGTCAGAGATAATGCTACGGCCCTTGACAATGAGCGCACCCACTTGGCGGCGCTGGCAATAGGAAAGCTTTGACCACTCGGCCGCCATTCGCAGATAGGCTGCGTCGTACTTCGCGGTTTTTGAATTAGCCATAAGCTAAGAGGGGTCCTTGTGCCCAGGGCGGGAATCGAACCCGCACTCCAGGGGAACACGAGTTTGAGTCGTGCGCGTCTACCAATTCCGCCACCTGGGCAAGGGAAGGCAAAAGTACACAAGAAATTCGTACATTTGCACCCCCTGAAGAAATCTCTGATGCAACCGAAGGCTAAACTCTTTGCTGGAACCGCTACCGCCTCACTCGCTCAAGCAATTGCGCACGAGTACGGGTCGCCTATGGGCAAAGTTGCGATGCAGCCCTTTAGCGACGGCGAATACGTGCTGTGGTTTGAGGAGTCGGTGCGCGGAAGCCGCGTGTTCCTCATTCAAAGCACGATGCCCTCGGCCGAGAACTTGTTTGAGCTGCTTCAGATGATTGATGCGGCAAAACGCGCCTCGGCCCGCCACATTACAGCAGTGATTCCCTACTTCGGTTATGCCCGCCAAGACCGCAAAGACAAGCCGCGCGTGCCGATCACAAGTAAGCTTGTGGCCAAACTGCTCGAAGCTGCCGGAGCGACGCGTGTGATGACCATGGACCTGCACGCCGACCAGATTCAAGGATTTTTTGAGATTCCAGTCGACCACCTCTACAGCAGTTCGATTTTCATTCCCGACATCGAAGCGCTCGGGCTCGAAAACCTGACCATTGCTTCGCCAGACGTAGGTGGCTCAAAGCGCGCTTCAGCCTACGGCAACCAACTCGGAGCCGACGTGGTGATTTGCTACAAGCAGCGCAAGAAGGTCAACGTGGTCGACAAAATGACCGTCATCGGTGATGTAAACGACCGCCACGTCATTTTGATCGATGACATGGTCGACACGGCTGGCACCCTTACCAAAGCCGCCGACATGCTCATGGACGAGGGCGCCAAGTCGGTGCGCGCCTACTGCACCCACGGCGTGCTTTCGGGCAACGCGATCGAGCGCATTGAGGCCTCAGCCCTCACAGAACTCGTCATAACCGACACTATACCCCTGAAGCGGAACAGCGATAAAATCCGCACCCTAAGCGTAGCACCCTTGTTTGCCGCGGTGATGCGCAAAGTCCAATCCAACGAGTCCATCAGCGACCACTTTTTGTTCTAAACCTCGATTTCTTAAGCCATGCAATCCGTAACTCTCCAAGGCACCGTCCGTACCGATTTGGGCACCAAGTACGCCAAGCAGCTCCGTGAACAGGGCCAAGTTCCCTGCGTGATGTACGGAGGTGACCACCCCGTTCACTTCTACGCCCCTACCCTCGCGTTCCGCGACCTGGTCTACACGGCCGAAGCCCGCATGGCTTCGATTGAGATCGAGGGAAAAACCTTCATTGCGGTAATTCAAGACATGCAGTTTCATGTGCTGAATGACTCGTTGACCCACGTTGACTTCATTCAAGTACTTGAAGGCAAGCCAGTAACCATTCAGGTTCCGATGATTTTGACTGGTAACGCTCGCGGAGTACGCAGCGGCGGTAAAATGAAGTTTACCCTTCGCAATCTAAAGGTGAAAGGACTTATTAACGACCTTCCTTCGTCCATTGAGCACGACATCACCGAATTGCGTATTGGCCAAGCCATTCGCGTTGCAGAAATCAAGAAGGGCAAGCCCTACGAGATTTTGAATGCCGATAACGCGGTCGTCGTGTCTATCGCTTTGTCTCGCAATGCCGTGGCCGATACCGACGACGAAGGTGCCGAAGAGGCAACTCCTGCCGAGGTAAGCGCAGAATAAATGAAAAAGTTCCTCGTGGTGGGGCTGGGTAATCCGGGCACTGAATATGCCCGTACCCGCCACAACATTGGGTTCGACCTACTGGACGCCTGGGCTACGGCCCAAAAGGCGTCCTTTTCTATTTCTCGCCTCGGCGATCGGGCACAGTTCAGCCTCAAGGGGCGGAGCATCGTGCTGATCAAGCCCAGCACCTTCATGAACCTGAGCGGTAAGGCCGTTCGGTACTGGCTCGAAGAAGAAAAGGTTCCGATCGAGAACCTCGTGGTCGTGGTCGACGAACTCGCGCTGCCCGTTGGCCACGTGCGCCTCAAGCTCAAGGGTTCCGACGGCGGCCACAACGGGCTCAAAGACATTCAGGCCACGCTCGGCCGCCAGGATTACGCCCGGCAGCGCATTGGCATCGGCCAGCACTTTCCCAAAGGCCACCAGGTCGATTTTGTGCTCGGACGCTGGACCACCGAAGAACTGGAGTTCCTGACCCCCGGCATCGAACGCGCCATCAAGCAGCTCGAAGCCTTTGTGCTTGCGGGAGCCTCGGTGGCGATGACGCAGTACAACCAGTAGCCCACCGCCTCGGGGCAAAACATGACTTTTGTGGGTATTTTGCTTGATAAACGCCAAGTAATTTCGCCGCATGAAATTTTGGATTGGGGCATTGGTACTGCTCGCTACTTCGCTAGGGCTGCGCGCCCAGGCCCAGTTTAACGGCCACGTTGTTTTTGCTCAAAATGGTGCCGCTGCCGCCGGCTGGGACGTGGTCCTCACCACGAGCCCAAACATTCAGCGCTTCCAGACGCGCACCGACGCCGAGGGGCGATTCCGGTTCGATAACCTGCCCTCGGGCCTCGCCAACCTCACCGTGACGGGCGACGAAGGTTTGTACGTAAAGACCATACACGAGCTGTGGATTAATGCGGTGAAGCCCAACGAACTCCGCATCGAAATCGAAGCCCAGCAAAACCTCGGCGAAGTAGTCGTGACCGCCGACGCGTTCGCGAGCAGTCCCGAATCCCCGCTGAGCATTAAAGCCATTGGTTGGGCCGAAATGCAGCGCATGCCGGGCGCTGTGCTCGACCTGTCTAAGGTGATTCAGTCGTTTCCCGGAATTTTGCCCAAACCCAGCTTTGGGTACGCCATATCGCTGCGTGGCGGATCGCCCTCCGAAAACGCCTACCGCTTTGACGGCATCGAGCTGCCCACGATCAACCACTTTTCGATCCAGGGCGCCAGCGGAGGTGCCGTGAGCCTGATCAACCTAGACCACGTTCAAAACACCGAACTTCAGTCGGGCGCGTTTGGTAGCAACTACGGCAACGTCCTCAGCGGCAGCCTTTCGATGGAGGGTCGCAACGGGCGTTCCGATCGCTTGGGCCTGCGCGTCAGCCTCGGCCAAACGGACTACGGGGCCACCTTGGAGGGTCCGCTCGGCAAAAAAACCCGCTTCACAGCGAGTGCGCGCAATTCGTTTAGCCAGTACTACTTCAGGCTGTTTAAAATTCCGGTGCTCCCGGCCTACCAAGACGCCCAAGTGCGCGTTCACCGCCAAATTGACGCGCGCCGCGATCTTACCCTGCTCGCTTTGGGCGGCTGGGACCGCTACACCCTCTACCCCGTCGATACTTCAGCTTCAGACGCACTGCGTTACAACGTGGGGTACATTCCCGAGGGCACCCAGCGCACCGAAGTGGGCGGAATCCGCTACCGCAGCTTTGACGACCGCGGGCAGTGGACGGCCGTGCTCAGCCAAGACCGCATCGCCAACCGGGCGGAGAAGTTTAACGAAAACTCCGGCCTCGAAGCAGACCGCCAGCTCGCCTACGCAAGCACCGAAACCAACCAGCGCCTGCGCGTGGAACGCCGCCAGAATCCGCTTCCGCGCGGTGGACAGCTCAGCTACGGAGCCAGCCTCGAGCGCCGTGCCTACGCACTCGACCTTTGGAGCGTGCGGTGGACCGGAACCCGCATCGATACCGTCGACCTGGCCGACACTTCAGCCTACGGGAGCGCTGCTGTTTTTGCCACGTGGTCGCAACCTATCGGCTCGCGCTTGACTGCGACCCTTGGCCTGCGCGCCGATGCCGCTCAGCGCTCCGCTTCGACGGCCAACCCGATGAACAATTTGTCTCCGCGCTTGGCCCTGCGCTACCTGCTGAGCGAACGCTGGACGGCCAACGCCAACGTGGGGCAGTACAGCCAGCTTCCGCCGGCGATTGTCCAGGCGGCCAACTCCGCCCAAGGTCGCCAGAAGGACCTCGCCAGCGCTTTGGTGCAGCAGCTTGCCGGCGGTGTAGAATACCAGAACGGACAAACCTACCGGGTTAGCATCGAGGGCTACTACAAGGGCTACTCGCGGTACCCTTTTTTGGCTCAGGACCGAATCAGCTACGCCAACGCCATCGGAGCCTATGTGGCCGTGGGAGACCAAGCTTCAACCCCGACCAGCGAGGGGCGCGCATACGGCCTCGAGGTGTTTTTGCAGCAAAAACTCAAGGGCAAGTACTGGTGGATGGCCTCGTACCACTACGGCAAATCAGAATTTCAGACTGCTTCAGGCAGTTGGGCGCCCTCGGTTTGGGACACCCGCCACAGCGGTTCGGTGACGGCCGGCCGCGTCTGGGGCAAGGGCTGGCAGATGGGGGTCAAGGCCCGTTATTCGAGCGGAACCCCGTTCACGCCATTTGACGCGGCGACATCTTCGGTGCGGGCTAACTGGGACCGCCTTCAGCGCGGAATTTTTGACTATTCTCAGGTGAACAGCGCGCGACTGGCGAGTTTTAGCCAAATCGACTTCCGCATTGACAAGGTGACGGCGCGCAAAAACTACAGCATTACGTGGTACCTCGACCTGCAAAATTTGGGTTCCAACGATTATCCGTTGATGCCCTACCTCACCGTGGTACGGGACCCCAGCAGCAAGCAGCCTGTGGTGGATCCGAACGATCCGACGCGCTACGCGATGCAGCTGCTTCGCAGCGATACCGGCCGCACGCTGCCGACGATCGGGTTCATTTTGGAGCTGTAGTCGGGATCGGCCTTCAATCGGTGCCGTCGCCTTTGAAGGGCGACCGTAGCTCGTAGTTCGGAAGCCGCAGCACCCACCGGCGGTAGCCGGCCACCAGCCAGCGCATCCACCAGCACGTAGTCATGAAGACTAAGCTGTTTTCCAAGGGCTTGGCCCCCAGGGTGCTTTTGATTTCGGTGGCCGTTCGGCCCATGTTGACGTGCGCGACGCCAAGTCGGATTCCGAGCGATACCACGTCCATCATACTCCGCTGGTAAAACTGCGCTTCCCGAGCAAAATCGGGCTCAAAACCCATGTGAAGCGCATAAAGCGTTTGGCCTTCGCGGAGCGCCGTAATGAATCCGACCCAGCGACCGTCGTGGCGGTAGCCCAACACATGAAAATCAGCGCCGTACACGCCTTTGAAGGCCGCAAGCAGCTCGCTGAGGTCTTCAGGGAGGGCTATCATCTTGTCGGCAAGGGTCATTCCAAGCAATTCTGCAGCCCAATTGAGCCAATCGCCATCGGGCCAGTTAGTGCACTCGCACTGTTCGCAGTGCGCCGACAGCGTCAATGCCCGCTTGGCCCGCGTGCGGTACTTGGTCTTCATCGCGCCGAGGTAGTCGTCAAACGACGTCCACGAGGGGTCGAGTTCGAGCACCATAAAGGGTTCGGCCGGAACCGTAACGGCGTCGCGAACCGCCGGATGGCCCAAAACGTTGGCAGCCACGGCCGAGTAGCCCTTGGGCCAGATCGGAATTTGCTTCGCGCCGCGCTGCGGGTCGAGCTCCGCCAAAATAAGTCCCGGGGCGCCCGCATGGCCAATGGTGCGCACCCCGCCGTGTTCTAGGAGGCGCGACGCCAACCGCAGCAGCACCCGGTGCACGTACTTGCCCGTCGGTCGATGCAGCGATACGTAGGAATGCGGAACGGTTCCGCCGTTCACGCGCAGCATTCCGGCATAGCCCGGCAGCTGCTGAATAAGTTGGTTAAGGCGCACGGAAGGCTTAACCCCAGCCTCCTCCAAAGGTTCGGAAGCGCTCAGTTCCACAGGCCCAAATCAATATCGTCGGGATAGCGCGCTGCCAGTTCAGCGTTGGACGCCGCAAAGAGGGGCTTAAGCGCCGTGGTTTGGGCCTTGAGGTCTGCGTCGGCCTTCGGTCGGCCCGCGCCGTTGAGCTTAAGGTAGAGCGGAAGCAGCAGGTCCTGAACCGCAAGCGGAATCATCGACTGCAGCCGCAGTCCCAAGCGATGAAGTTTTTTGCTCTTGATCGCCACCGTTTCGTTGCGCACCGCGAAATCGTAGCGGTCATAAAAACCTGGGTCAATACCGAGGCGCACGGCGAGCTGCTTCATAGCGGAACGCGGATCGCGCATCACCCGCTCAAACTGCCAAACCACCATGTTCTCGCGGCCGAGCGCGACTTCCCACTCGGCGAGGAAGCGCATGTAGTGTCCGTGATCCAAAATTTGCGGCTCGTTGAGGTAGTCCGCAAAACTGCCGTTGACGCGCCCAGTGCGGTGGGTTTCAAACAAAAACTGGCTCTGGGTGCGTGCCGCTGGCTCGCGGAGCAGGAACAGCACCAATGGTTTTTCGGGCAGCGAGGCTAGGCCCTCCCATGCCGTCGCGTAGTAGATGTAGGCCGCTGTTGCCTCAAAGCGGACCTTGGCGTGGCCCGTGTGCGCAAAAAGCGAAGGGTAGGCCTGCGGCCCGTGCTCAATGGCATTGCACTTTGCGTTGAAGCGGTTGACCTCGGGTGCCCAAAAAAACGTCTCTTTTTCGCGGCTCGAGGCTACCTCGGGGTGCGCCGCCAACCAAAAAAAGAGGCTGCTGGTTTCGCACTTAGGCGCACCGCCCACCACCAAATTGGGGTAAATCGCCGATTTCACCCCCCAAAGGTAGGCTGAGGGTGCAGCCTTTTCAGGGACTGCCGCATCTTTACGCTAAACTTAACTACCATGTTCCGCACCGCAACTGCTGCCTTTCTTCTTTTTGCCCTTTCGGCGTCTGCTCAAAATCGCTGGGAAACCCAAATCGGACTCCGCACCCCGCCGCCCCAAGAAGGCATGTTTGGCACCTTCGTCAACTACAACTTGATGGTGAAGATGAGTCCGCGCAAAGCCCTCGGCGAACCGGGCACGGGCCGCTATGCATTTCGGTTCCGGACCGGCCAGAATTCGATCAACTACTCGCACAGTGATCCCAATTCCAGCTTTTG
>Ga0172367_10005301_pt1 | contig 15642 bp, 14 predicted proteins | sample Lak10m_FD_114542 | JGI IMG/M metagenome (GOLD analysis project Ga0172367, IMG submission 114542) | Freshwater microbial communities from Kabuno Bay, South-Kivu, Congo - kab_022012_10m | ecosystem: Environmental > Aquatic > Freshwater > Lake | place: Democratic Republic of the Congo: South-Kivu... | reverse complement strand
GCGGCATCATCGGCAGCGGCGATCACATCGGCGTGATCGAGGTTTGTTTGCCAGGTTGCTTCAACCTCGGTGGCCGCATCATCTAGGAGAACTAAGTCAGGGCGGCGACCCTCGATACGGAAGATATCGATGCAGAGGTTTTTGATCGTTCGGTGCATATAAGAGAGAGCATGATCGGCAGATTCGAGCTCAGGGGCAGCGAGCATGACCTTAATCAATGCGTCTTGGATTACTTCCTCCGCACGAGCGGAGTTCTTCATGATGCGAGAGGCGTGGGCAAATAGTTCGCTACGGTGCTCTGTGTAGAAAGCACCAAGCTCCGCGACAGTCCATACCTTCGGACCTGCGGAGACAACTTTCTTACGTAGCGACACTTTTTTAGAGCCCCTTATTTTTATACCGGTTTTTACTACAGAGTCAGCCGTCGCTGCCTCTACCCGCTACTACGAATTGGGCGCTGATTTGTCGCGGAGATAGGACAATTCGGACAAATCAACTAGTGGGATGGCCCCAAGGTCGCAATGCCCAGGCCTGAACTGGCGGTCGGGTCGGGGAAAGGAACCCTGCGCACTAAGGGTAAGGCAGAGGTACCGAGAAAACCCTCAACGACACATGGAGAGTTTCTTAAAGCCTTCTGCCAAAAGTGGGCCCTGTCGGGATCGAACCGACGACCCACGGATTAAAAGTCCGTTGCTCTACCGACTGAGCTAAAGGCCCCACTCAGCGGGAGAAACCCGCAGGCACAGGCTAGCACCTTGAATAATCAACCAAGAAATAGCGACTCATTAACGATGTTGAACAGAAGACCCATTGCTTCTTGGTCTTGAAGCATAGGCTAGGGCAATTCGGCACCACGCCTACCGCCACAACTGGAGATGAAATGAAACATCTGTTGAAAGAGAAGTCAAAGTTTGTTTTATGGATCGCACTCGGCTCACTCATGCTCGGCGGAGTTTCTAATGCAGCCGGAGTCTTTAACACTCCATCAACTGGATACACACTTTGTATAGATTCAAAAACAAAGGTTGTAACTTTTCCTGGTACAGAAAAATGTAAGAGTGGTCAAAAGAGACTGGTTCTTGGCGCGCAAGGTTTAAAGGGCGATATTGGTCCGATAGGAGTTACTGGTGAAGCGGGTAAGGATGGAGCGGTCGGTCAAACGGGACCAGTTGGACCGGTTGGGTCTGCGGGATTAAATGGTAAAGATGGTGCAGTCGGTCAAACAGGACCAGTTGGACCGGTGGGGCCTGCGGGATTAAATGGTAAAGATGGTGCAGTCGGTCAAACAGGACCAGTTGGACCGGTGGGGCCTGCGGGATTAAATGGTAAAGATGGTGTTGATGGAAAGATAGGTGCAACCGGCCCGTCTTTTATCTGGCTAACTCCATCAGATTTGGTGACATCCGCACATTCAAATGCTTTTCCCAACATAACACTTGCTCAGATTATTGCCGATGGATATGACCAATATGTCGCCAAAATCACGGATAACAATAGGTCTAACAACCAGTTGGGGACTCAAGTTTCTCTTCCAACCCCATGGCTCAATTCTCAAAATGTCTACGCTACCGTTTATTGGGCGGCCGAGAAGTCAGATGGGAACATAAAAGCAGAGATTGGTTATTCCGGTGGTCGAGTGGGCGAGTTACCTCCTCCGGTCGCATATATACATGAGTGTGAAATGCCAGCTCAGATAAAACCTATGGTTATGCAAAGTTGTACAACAAGACTCTCAGTAACTTCTGCTCATGAGATATCTTGGATCGCAGTAAATCGATACGGTTACGTTTATCCAGGTTTGGCTAATCCTGACACCAATACTGGTGATCTATATATCTACGGAATAAAGCTTGAGCTAAGAAGTTAGACCAGGTATACCGTTCTAATCCGCTAGCTCTAATCCGCTATCCAAGGCTTCTTGGGAAACGGATTAAAAGTCCGTTGCTCTACCGACTGAGCTATGGGCCCCTGGCCTTACGCGAAACTATTCAAAAAACGCTGCGGTTTGCCCGTTGAAACGCTAGTGAATTGCGTCACCCTAGGGCATCGTTGAGCGAAGGACGAACGAGAGATGAGGTTCGGAATCTCCATTTGAGTCCTTACGAAACCCGCTGAAACTAAGGCTATTTTTCAGTGCTATTACGGACCACAAGTTCGAGCGGAAGAGTGATCGTTTTCAATTTCTCGCCATGGGGCAACGTCAGCTGCGCGGCCACTTTTCGACCTAGTTCGAAACTTGGTTGAGAGATTGTTGATAGAGACGGTTCGGTCTTTCTCGATTGCTCAGTCCCATCAAAACCAATCACTTTGCATTGGCTAGGAACCTTGATTCCTCTTTCTTTCAGGACTTCAAGAACTTCAATCGCCATAATGTCATTGCTTGCGAAAATGCCATCGAAATTACCATTGCTGCGCAAATACCGTTCCAGCGACGCTCGAGCGCTGGTACGCGAATAATCACCTTTGAGGACGCGAGTTGAATCAAATTTGATTCCAGCTTCTGCAAGCGCTTCCTTATAACCGGCCAAGCGTTCGCGACCAGACTCAACGGTCAGATCACCAGTGATAGTAAGAATCTTCCGACAGCCGCGATCAATCAGATGAGAAGTGGCAATCTTTCCTCCCACTTGATTGTCGACACCGACATAAGTAAAACGAGTGGAATCACCTTGGCGTCCGCCGAAGACGACTCGCATATTGTCAGGAATATACTTTTCTAAAGTTTTAATATCTTCATGCCAACCAAAGAATGCGACCGCGTCATAGTTACCGCGAATCAAGCTATCCACTAAGTCCCTGTGGCTCTTGCCTTTGGAATGGAAAATCAGAACGGGATGTTGTTGTTCCGATGCAGCTTGAGTAACAAAGCCGTTCACAACTGCTAACCAAAAAGGATTACTGAAAAATTCCTCTATCGATTCTTGAAGTACGAAGGCGAGCGCGCCAGATCCCCCGGCAAGTTTGCGGGCATGTGGATTTGGTCGATAATTCAACTTCTCGATAGCGTCGAGAACTTTTTTCTCTGTTTCGCGAGAAACTGTTGCTGTCTTATTAAGTACTCTCGAGACCGTAGCTTTGCTTACTCCTGCTGCAGCAGCTACATCATCGATTGTCGCGCTCATGGCTTAAGGATATGGAGATTAAAAGGAAAAAGTGGCCAGCGGAATTCGCATCCGCCAGCCACTTATCACCTTAATTCAAGGCGTCCTTACTTCTTGGTGTAACCCTTTGGGCACTTCGGGTTAAGACCAGTCACGGACCTAGTGAGTTTGCCCTTGACGCAAGTAATTGTTGACTTGACTGGTGCGTAGATATCGAAAGTGACGATATCGATATCAACATCTTTGTCACCAAGACCAGCTATTACTGGCTTCATCGTTCCGTAGAGACGGGTCGCAGGTAGTGCCGAGTTCGGTTTTGCAGGTTGCACTTCTGCACCAGAAGTATTGCTATTTGTGACTCGGAAAATTACTTCTCCGGCGGCATTAGTTGTTCCCGTTAGTTGACCTCCAGGATTACCTTCATTGCTTGGACCAATCGTTAATCTACTTGTGGTCCAACTTGCCTTGGAACCGCTCCATGGTGCATTGACTTGAAGTGTGACTTTCGCCTTTGCCATCGGAGTGACGCCATCCTTTGTGACTTTATATTTCAAAGTCAAAGCTGTTCCAACCGGAATATATGTGTACCAAGCTTTTACTTTCGCTGAGTACCACTGGGCGATATCTCCGGTGGTATCAACGCTGTTTTCGGCGGTGAAAGTAGGAGAGATAAGACGAATGGAAGGCAGCGTCGTAGGTTTTGGAGTCGGAGTTGGAGTTACATTGTTTTCAGCTCCGGCTTTCGTGATATCAAAAGTAATCAGATCAATTGCTTGCTGCATATCATTCAAACCATCGATGACAGCTTTCATATTTCCATACAAACGACCGCTGGTGGGACGAGCTTGAGTTTCTGAAGTTGGAATGGCTTCAGCTTTCGCCGCATCATCATTGTTCTTGATTGTGAAAGTAATTTTTCCTTGTGAATCTGTCTTACCGGTTACCACAAGTCCAGCGTTACCATCTTGGCTTGGTCCAACATTTGTTCCGTTGACTACCCACTTAGCTTGTGAACCGCTCCATGGCGCGTTTATGTAGAAGGTAATTGGCTTATCCGCCCACGGCGTTGTTCCATTTGAGGTTACTTGGTAAGTAATCGTTATGGTTGAACCTGCGCCGACATACTTAAAGTAGCTACGTCCGCCAGCCGCATACCATTGTCCGAGACCATCGGCCGCGAATGTTTCATTCGCTGCGTTAAAGGTCGGTGTTAGTACACGCACCGTTGGTAGGTCAGCAGCGGTTGCTGCTTTAAGACCAACGAGGTTGCCCAAGGTGAGAATGAGCGCAAGGAAAATGCCGACATCTCTCCTCCAGTACTTTCTTGATGTGATCATTCCCTTATTTTCCTTTCTCATTGTCAGCCTTGAAATACTTTTCCAACGCCGTTAATAGAGTAAAACCGGATGTAATCGACTTTTAATTCTGCGTTCATCAATTCAGGGTCGATGAATTCGCCCGCATATGTACCGCCCATTGCCAGATTTAGGATTAAGAAGAATTTTTGGTTGAAGACCCAACGACCATTGAGATCTTTGCTCGAATAAGTGCCATGCGGACGATCGTCAACAAAGAAAGTTATTGAGTTCTTTTTCCACTCGATTGCAAAAGTGTGATAAGCGTCAGCAAGCGTTCCATAATGGAGATACGCGCTACCTAATCCACTCCCACGTGGAGTATCGGGACCGTGCAACGCAGAAGTAGAACGATCGGTGTAATCACCGCGGTATTCCATGATGTCAACTTCGCCGCACTCTGGCCATGGCACTCCATCGAGAAGATCTCCGCCTAACATCCAAAATGCTGGCCATGTTCCGGTGCCTGTCGGTAATTTAATTCGCGCTTCAATTCGACCATACATGAAACTAACTTTGCGAGCTGTCTTAATGCGTGCACTGGTGAATTGACATTCGGAACATCGATTAAGAATTTCTGTCGTTCCAGTTTCGTCACTCAACTGCTCACCATAAATATTCGAGATACGTCGAGCGGTAATCACGAGTTGACCCGAGCCATTCATAGAAATGTTTGAAGACTTATTCGTATAGAACTGGCGTTCCGAATTTCCCCATCCACCACCGCCGATCTCGTTACTCCAAACTTTCTTATCGGGTAACGAACCCTTCTTCCCATTGAATTCTTGTGACCATAAAAGTTTGAGTCTCTTTTTTGTCGCTGCGTTCGTTGGCGATGTTGTTAACGCTAAAGTCAATAATGTGACGAGTCCGCAGGCAAGAGGAACCATGAAGCGTCGCAACATCGATTCACCCCCTGCCTTTCTCGAATCTTCGGTCTGGTGCCTACTAGCAAGAAACCCCTAAATAGAGTACCTTGAAACCGCTTTCATGGATAGCGAGGCTCGACCATCCCCTCTCGAGTCAGCCGCCTTCCAGACGAACTTCCAAGAGAGGGCTTTCGATGTTACGCACCACTTCAACCGGTTTGAATCGGAAAAATAGCAAGTCTCTGATTGGTATCAGCGCCGCACTTATCCTGATTGCCAGTTCATTCGTACAACCAGCTCGAGCCGCAGATCCGATCACACTGACGATTTGGACTTTTGGTGAAGTGATCCAGCCTGGCCTACAACGTGAATATCAGAAGTTGCATCCAGAAGTGAAAATTATTCCAATCAAGAATGATGTTGATCCGCTTCATCAGAAGACTGTTCTCTCATGCCAGACCGGTGGTCCAGCAGACATCATCGCTTTCGAAGTTCCCTATTCCGGATATTGGCGCACTGGCAATCGTCCCAATTGCTTCCAAGACTTACGTCAGATGAAAACTTCTGACACAAATGCCGCAGCGGGCATCGCAGCTGGCTTGAGCGCGACAGACATTAAGAAGAACTATCTGCCGTGGCGCTGGGAACAAGGCGTCGCCTTTAATGACAGCGTAATTGGAATTCCTACTGATGTTGGCGGACTTCAAGTTGCGTATCGTGTCGATCTCTTTAAGAAAGCTGGACTACCAACAGATCGCACACGAGTCAGCAAGTTGTGGCCTACATGGGAGAAGTTCATCGAAGTGGGTAAGAAGTACGTCGCAAAGTTAAGTGCAGCAGAGAAGAAATCAGGCAAAGGCTTTATTGATGATGCCGGATCTATCTATTCAGCGGTTATGAACCAGGGAACTGCAAAGTACTACCAGGCTGATGGAACAGATGCTGGAAAATTGATTTACAAAACAAATCCTCAGATTAAGAAAGCTTGGAACACAACAGTCTCAGCTTTAAATGCTGGAATCGGCGCAAGGCTTGGCCAATTCACCTCCGATTGGAATATCGGTATGAATAAAGGCGCCATGGCCACCATCTTGTCTCCAGCGTGGATGCTTGATTACATCAAGAAGCAAGCTCCAGAGACCCGCGGAAAATGGGATATCGCTAACCTGCCTGGAGGCGGAGGAAATAAAGGAGGGACCGAATTGGGCATTCCGTCGTATTCTAAAAATAAGCAGGCTGCTTTCGATTTCCTCACTTGGTATCTCGCTCCTGAACAACAACTAAAAGTCTTCAAGACTTATGGACTATTTCCGTCCACTTCAGTTCTATACAACGATCCTGAATTGCTCAACTACAAAGATGAATTCTTTAACAATGCTCCGGTAGGACAGATTTACACCCAAGGCGTTTTGAAGTTGAAGCCAATCTTCGAAGGAGAACTTGAAAGAAAGATTGACACACTCTTTGGTGCCGGGCTTGGAAGAGTTGCTTCTAAGAAGATGACGCCGGAAAAATCGTATGCTCTGGTGATCTCGGACATCGATAAGCTCTTGAAAAACTAGCTACATCTGATGGCGCGGCAGAAGTCGTTGACTCCGTGGAAGCGTTCTAATCGAACGACTTTCACGGGAGTTCCATCGATGAATGGCAGATGGGGTTACCCAGCGATCGCGCCTTTTTTCGTCATATTTCTCATATTCGGGGTCGCTCCCGTCGTCTATTCCGTTTACATCTCTTTCTATAAGTGGGATCCGCTCGGAGTTTCAGAATTCAATGGCATAAATAATTTCACTTTTCTTCTTCAGGATAGTGACTTCTGGATTGCGCTTCGCAATACCTTCAGTATCTGGGCTCTCTCAACTTTTCCCCAACTTGTCATGGCGCTTGGTTTCGCTTGGATACTTCGAAATCGACGCCTCAAAGGAAAGTCTTTCTGGCGCACGATACTTCTCGTTCCGAATATCACTTCGGTCATCGCGATTACTATTGTCTTTCAACAACTATTCGGTCGCGACTACGGAATCATCAACAGCTTGATTCAGTTAATCCCCGGGGTCGAAAGAATCGACTTCGTCGAAGGCACGTTGTCCAGTCACATTCAGATCGCAACCATGATTACCTGGCGCTGGTTGGGATATAACACACTCATTTTTCTCGCCTCTATGTTGGCCATTCCCGATGAGTTATATGAATCTGCATCGGTAGATGGCGCTTCTCGATGGCAACAATTTGTTTTTGTGACTCTGCCCCAGTTAAAGAACACGATAACTTTCGTCTTCATCGTCGGCACCATTGGTGGACTCCAAGTATTTGCCGAGCCCCAGCAGCTTGGCGCCGATGGTGGTTCCACCAAGCAATTCTTGACGCTTACGCTCTTTCTTTACAATCAAGCATTTCTCAACAATAAGTATGGTTATGCCGCGGCTGTCGGTATTGCAATCACCATCATCGTTCTGATCATCTCGACCATCAATTTCTTTATCACTCGTCGAATTGCAAGTGAGTCTTCATCATGAGATTGAAGAAAAGGACAAAAGTTCCGAGATGGCAACGTACATCTTTCCTCAATTATCTAATGTTGTCGCTCATAACTTTCTTATCGGTCTTCCCTTTCTATTGGATGTTTGTCGTTTCCTCAAATACTGATGCTGAAATCTCTAAGAGTCCTCCTTCCTTAGTGCCCGGACCGCGATTCATGGAGGTCGTCCATAAAGTTCTCACCGCAGAAGGTGTGTATTTCACTCAAGCGCTCATCAACACTTTTCTGGTAGGAATTTCAATTGCCATCGCCCAAGTGATTTTCTCCGCTATCGCCGGATTTGCCTTCGCGAAGTTGGATTTTCGAGGCCGTAAGTTCTCGATTCTCTTCATCATCGCAACGATGATGTTGCCTAGCCAACTCGGTGTAGTGCCCCTGTTCATCATGGTCAACAAACTGCATCTTGTAAATACCCTCAATGCACTGATTGTTCCGGCGCTTGTTACGGCCTTTGGTGTCTTTTGGATGCGACAGATTATCGATGCTCAGATTCCTAATGAACTTCTTGAGGCCGCCAGCATCGATGGCGCATCTGTGCCACGCGTCTTTTGGAGCATAGTTCTGCCAAGCATCAGAGCCAGCGCATTTGTGCTTGGTCTCTTCGCATTCCTTGCAGCTTGGAACGACTATCTGTGGCCAACGATTGTCTTGCAATCTCCAGAAAAATTCACTTTGCAAGTTGCATTGACTCAACTCAAACCTCTATATGGACTGGATTATGCCCTGCAAATGGGCGGCGCATTTCTCGCCACCGCTCCACTTCTGATTCTTTTCATATTTGTAGGCAAACGTCTCGTGAGCGGAGTAATGGACGGCGCAGTCAAAGGTTAATTAATACATGCAAGCAAAACATCAATGAACGAATGAAAGGTAAGCTGATGATCAAGAAAAAGAATCGCGCTCTCGCGATTTTCATGGCGGTACTCCTCGTCGCCATCACGAGCAGTAATGGCTCCTTAGCGGCGCTGGGTGGACCACGAGATTCGGTCATCACCTTGCAATCACCGCTGTTAGATGCATCGAATACTTGGGATGCAAAAGGTAACCAACAGATGGCAGATAGCTGGGTTGCAAAAGGGTGGTTCGGTACTGGCTTGGTCTATCAAGTGTCATTTGCGCCAGTAGGTTCCATCATTAACCTCACCTACAACATCAAAGGTAAGGATGGAAAGCCACTTGCTTTCACCAAAGTAAATCTTCGAATCAATAAAGGTTACAGCGAGTCGGGCGCAATCGTTGAAGTCGACGGCGTAAAGACTAATGGCCAAGATCGACCACCTTTTGATCAGGCAAATGTAATTCACGTTACTGATGCTTTTGGCAATGTCACCTTTGCGCTGAAGAATCTCGATTTGGAATCTTCGGCAGAACCAGAACCAGAGAACTACACATCTAAGCCGATATTTAGCGAAGATAAGCTCGATCGTCTTCACGCTCAGATGCTGCCTGAGGTCAATAGCGAACAAGGTGATCACTCGGTAATTACTGAGTTCCATTACTACAAGCCCAAAACACCAATCAATATCACGGCAAACAAGCCGACCATCAAACTAGTAACGCCCGCATTGAATGATTCCAACTCAATATTGGATTCAGGTCGTTCACTTCGCCAGGTTTATGCACCGTGGGGAAGCGACGTTGTGGTGGTCTACAAAGTTACTGGCGATGATGGTCGAGCGCTCCCGAATCAAGTGCTGACTCTTAAAGCCAATAGTGGAAAGACGACTATGCAGGCAACCTCGGATGCTTTTGGTTATGCCGCGTTCACAGTGAAGAGCGCGCAAGGCGCACCCATCGCTTCCCCAAAATCGCCGATATCCGCCGTACCTTCAATGAGCACTGCTTTCTCTACTCTCATTCCCCAAATTGCCGGTGTAACTCCCGCACTCGTTGAAGGAGTGGAGATTCATTATCATCGAAGCGTTTCTACATCAGTCGAAAAAACTGGAAAGACTTCAACTCTCTCCATTTCGGTAACTGGTGCAGTAGGCAAGAGCGTTGGTGTCGATGTCACGGGACTCAAGAGCAGCAAAGTGAAGATCAACTCTGCTGTTCAAGTAATTCCACTCAAAGTGACGACTGGAACCAAAACCGTCACAGTTACGATTGATCGAAAGAAATACACTTCTAAGGTCGTAGTCAAGTAATGAATAAACCGATTCGAATTCTTGTCGCCGTCACATTTCTAGCGCTGCATTTGAGTTCGATCGGCGGAATTGCTCAGGCCAGTGAAGTTGTGGCACCACCGCGCATCACTTACCAAGACTCCACTGGCCTGAAACTTCAAGCAACAAAAGCGATCTGGTCTTCGCCTTTGAAGACAACGATACAATGGTTCGTAAACGGCAAGGCAATTTCAGGCGCAAACAAGCTGACTTTTAAACCTTCGAGTAAACAAAGAAATCAGAGTATCTCTGTCAAAGAAACCGTTACTGGAAATCCGAAATTATCAACTTCTTCGATAATTGCAAAAATTGGTCAAGTAATTGTCAACAAAGCGCCAGCAATAAACTTCAAAGATGCCGATCAAAAAGCGCTCATAGCAACCCTTGGAATTCCATCGCCCAGTAATGTAAAAGTAACCATTCAGTGGTTTAGAGGCCCGATAGAGATCAGTGAAGCCAAAGCAAAGGAGTATTTGCTTACTACATCTGATCAAGGTACTCGACTCTCATTAAGCGCCACATATTCAGCAAAAGGATTTTCTTCCTTGACTTCAAATTCCAACATCATCGAAATTCCAGTGATGAAACGAGAGTACATAAAGATCTGGGAAGAAAGTTTTGACCTCAAAGCTGGTGCGCTCCCAGATCCAACAATCTGGAGCGCTGACATCGGTGATGGAACAAATAATGCTGCTGGCGGAGGTTGGGGAAATCGTGAACGTCAGTATTACATTGCCTCACAAGCAAAATTCTCGGGTAATGGAGACCTTGTCATTGAGGCTAATAGAAACGGAGCGTCTCAATACAACTGCTATTACCGCGGACCATGCGAATGGATCAGCGCAAAATATCTCACAAAAGGAAAATTAGAATTTAAGTATGGCCGTATCGAAGCCCGCATCAAGGGCCCTGCAGGGCTTGGCACGTGGGGCGCTTTCTGGATGCTCGGTGCAGATATTGATGAACGTCGTTGGCCATGGTGTGGCGAAATTGATGTCACAGAACTAGTTGGAAAAGACCCTAATCGTTCTTACGGTTATCTACATGGATTGCTCTCGGGAGGAGCCGGTGGTCGTGGCACCACCGTTGATATGCCCCAAGGGTTCGCCGATGATTTTCACGTATATTCCATTGATTGGCTTCCAGATCAAATTAATTGGTACGTAGATGGCGTTCTCTTTGGATCCCAAACAAAGATCGATAAAGATTGGGTTTTTGACCACCCGTTTTATCTCATTATGAACCTTGCTATGGGGGGAAATCTTGGCGGGCCGATAGATCCAAACCTAAATCAAGCCACTATGACTTTTGATTGGATCCGATTCTCTACTATTAATGGTGTTGGCGAGATATTCCGCCGTTAATAAATCTTTACCGACCCAATTCCATCTATGGAATAGTGCTTTATCCACGCTACTTCTAAGGTCGCGATTGAAAGTTTTGGATCGACAGGACCGGCAAATCCCCCTCCGATAGCAAGATTAATCAGCAAGAAGCATTCTTTATTAAAGGGCCAACCAAGGCCGCGTTCTTGAAGTGCCAAGCGATCTGCACGATGATAAGACATTCCGTCAAAAAACCATTCGATTGAGTCTTCACGCCAATCAATAGCATAGGTATGAAAATCGGCGGAGAGTTCTTGCGGCGAATCTATGATTGTCGTTATTCCATTCTCGGCGAAGTAGTTAGGACCGTGAATAGTTCCTTGAACTCGCGTCGGATTTGCTCCCGTATTCTCCAAAATATCAATCTCGCCGCACTCGGGCCACGAAGTTCCGTGGTGAATTGACGAACCTAACATCCATAACGCCGGCCATGTTCCTATACCTTGCGGCATTTTGGCACTTATTTCGATAAGCCCGAAAGTAAAGCCAACTTTTCCGGAGGTGTGGATACGAGTGCTCGTCCATTCTGCTGGTCCGTAGTAACAATGAAGATTCTGTGAAAGTGCGAGTTCACTATCAATTCTTTTCGCATAGATTTTCAGAGAATTTGCAATGGAGTAATTTGAATCGGTGTAGTACTCGAGTTCGTTATTTCCCCAACCAATGAGTCCATGAATAGAACCATCGCCGATGTCAAAGTTCCAACGTCTGGAATCCAAGGAATCAGCACGATATTGAGTGAAATCTTCAGACCATAAGAGCTCTCGATTCGATAGTAACGAGATGATGCGCTCCTTTGGTAAGGCCAACCGTGCGATAGGCTACCTACTATGAAACCGCTTTCACAACCAATGGTTGAGCGTGAAATCGCTCCTGAAACGGCGCGTATTGAAGCTTTCCCGGAAAGTTTCTTGTGGGGTGTTGCAACCGCAAGTTATCAAGTCGAAGGTGCCTTTGATCACGATGGACGCGGAGAGAGTATCTGGGACCGTTTTTCAAAAACACCCGGAAAAGTCGTCAATGGCGATAATGGAGATATCGCTTGTGACCACTACAACCGCTTCGATGAAGATATTCTCCTAATGAAAACTCTTGGAGTGAAGGCTTATCGCTTCTCCATTTCATGGACCCGATTATTTCCGAACGGCGACACAAACCGCGAAGAACGCGGATTCGATTTCTATAACCGGCTCATCGATGCACTTATATCGGCTGGAATCGAGCCGGTTGTGACTTTGTATCACTGGGATCTTCCACAGAAACTAGAAGATATTGGCGGTTGGGCGAATCGCGAAATTATCTATTCCTTTGAACTCTACGCAAAAGCATGCGCCGAATCATTTGGTGATCGAGTAAAGAGATGGATTACCCTGAATGAGCCATGGTGCACCGCTTGGCTCGGATACTCAAGCGGAGTACATGCTCCAGGTAAGAAAGATTTCGCTCTTGCAATTGCTGCAAGTCACCACACTGCGTTAGCACACGCATTCGCATGCCGCGCCATCAAGTCAGTACGGCCCGATGCTCAAGTTGGTATCACAGTGAATATGAACAATATCCGTAATGAATCTCCAGAGAATCAAGAAGTCAATGATTTTGTCGAGTTGAACGATGCCAATCTCAATCGTTGGTGGATTGATGCTTTTACCACGGGAAGTTATCCAAAAAAACTACTCGACACCTACGGTGCTCTGGGAGAAGGAATATTCCAAATCGGCGATAACGAACTTCTCAAGGTAGAGAACCATTTTCTTGGTGTTAATTATTATTGTGATGGATTTGCTCGTGCGCCACGTCCGGAGGATCGTCCAGCGATTGAAGGTGGTTTTTTGCCTTTCCCTCAACGTGTCGACACTTCTGCGCCTTCACATCTCTCATCTGACCTTACCGATATGGGTTGGGTCGTAACGCCTCACGGACTTGGGGATTTGGTGCGACGTATCCATCAAGATTGGCCCAATATCAAGGAAATCTTCATCACTGAAAATGGCGCTGCCTATCCTGATGTTCTCGAAGACGGCGTGGTCAACGATGTGGAGCGAAGTAAATATCTTCGATCTCATCTTGCTTCACTTCAAGCGGCGGTATCAGAAGGGGTGCCAGTTAAAGGCTACTTTGCTTGGTCGCTACTCGATAATTTCGAATGGGCCGAAGGTTACGCAAAGCGATTCGGACTGATCTACGTGGATTTCAATTCTCAGAAGCGCATCATGAAGTTCAGTGGCAAGACTTATGGTGAGATTGTTTCGAATCGTTCAGCTTTCTAACTCGAAATAAATCTAGCTAAGTGGAAACTCATCACGATCACCCGCGTGAAGGGCAAGACAGTGAAGAAGGTAAGTGCGGTCAACCCCATGTGTCCAACGGGGTATAAGTAGAAGTAACCGGGATTTGACGCCTGGATTTTCACGATAGACTTCTCCCTCCTCTAGTCCCCATCGTCTAGGGGCCTAGGACATCGCCCTTTCACGGCGGTAACACGGGTTCAAATCCCGTTGGGGACGCGAGATAGGGATTCGTCTCTATCTGCGGTTGGCCCAGTAGCGCAGTTGGTTAGCGCGCCGCCCTGTCACGGCGGAGGTCGCGGGTTCAAGTCCCGTCTGGGTCGCTATTGCTTTCTTCTTGTTTTCGGCTGGGTAGCTCAGTTGGTACGAGCGTGCGACTGAAAATCGTGAGGTCGACGGTTCGATCCCGTCCCCAGCCACTTCAATCTAGATCCTATTTATCAATGGTTTTTAAGCCGAACCAGATTTACGACGGAACATCTTTGGTGCACCTCCATCTGTTTGGCCACCATGTATTTTCGAGTTTCCAGCGATGTTGTTGTTGCGAACTCCGCCTGATTTCTTCTTCTTCTCAAGGGCTTCGCGAAACTTTGCCTTTGGGTCTAACTCCCCGGAGTTCTCAGTTTCCTTGTTCTCGCTCATGCCTTTATCTCTCCTCCGGTTGACCCCTGAAGCAACGCATTTACTTCTGATGATCTATATCGACGATGACCGCCAAGTGTTCGAATAGCGGTTAGCTTGCCCGCCTTTGCCCATCGAGTTACCGTCTTTGGATCGACTCGAAATAGAGAGGCGACTTCCGCAGGGGTTAGAAGTACCTCAGATTCACTAGATCGAATTCCACTTGGTCTATTCACGTACCCTCCGAGGAAGTTCTCTGTCCAATTCGCACCTTATGACCGGAAAGTATTCCCTTTTGGATTCCTCAATACAAGGGTCTTGCCCAAATTACATCTGCAAATTCACATCTTTATTGATCACATCGCCTGCTCTAAAGCAGAAACCCTCCGCCATCTCGTGACTAGCCGTTCATAGCCCTCGCCTGCCATGGCTCCATCTCCAGCGGATAAGCCCGCAATGGAATGGTGGACATCTTCGATGGAGGAATCGGCGTTGAGGCCGTCCTCTCCGGACTCTCTAAGTAACTTGTCTAAATAGATGGCTAGCCCGCCGTAATCGAGTTCGACGATTGATCTTGGATCAAAAACATTTAACCAATTAAGAAGTTCGATTATCTCTTCTTCAACCGGCCCTGGACCGAAAGCTTTTCGCACCGCCACATGGGCGTTGATGCATCGCTTCTTGGCGAGCTCTAACTCGGTACGAGCGATTGTGAAGGGGGTTCCGTTGTTGGCACCGCGCAGTCGCTCTTCTGGATCAAAGAGGGAGAACCATCTAGGAGGAATCATCCAAGTCTCAGTGAGGATATGTGGGACTTTGTTTTCTAGAGTTTCACCTTTTTCGCGGATTGCTTCTTCAGTAGATGGTGGAATGAAAAATGGAATTACACTACTCGGCAGTGAAGATTTGAAATCTTCTAGAGCCGCCCAAACTCTTCGCGCTGTCGACCACGGCGCAACAAATCTCTTTCCATCATGATCAATGATGTGTGCGCCATCGCTTCGCGCCATAAAGGAGTCGGGGATTATGGTTCGTTTTAGCGCACGGAGTTCTTCTTCGTAGCCGGTTGATTCGGTTATCTTGATCTGTTTCCAACGCGCTTGATCGCTCGATTCAAAGGAGTCGATCGGCTCGTAGACGCGAAGTGATGCAACGTACGGGGTAGGGTGCATAGGTTACCTACCGCTTACTTACGAGGAATGTAGTTGCCTTCGGCGAATGGATCGTAATCATCCTCATTGGAGTTCTTGTCGACCTCACCATGAAGCTCTTTTGCAAGGCTTTCAATATCGATATCTTGAGAGTGATATTTGAGATCTCTT
>Ga0172367_10005300_pt1 | contig 15644 bp, 19 predicted proteins | sample Lak10m_FD_114542 | JGI IMG/M metagenome (GOLD analysis project Ga0172367, IMG submission 114542) | Freshwater microbial communities from Kabuno Bay, South-Kivu, Congo - kab_022012_10m | ecosystem: Environmental > Aquatic > Freshwater > Lake | place: Democratic Republic of the Congo: South-Kivu... | reverse complement strand
TCTTGACATTGATCGCGTTTATAACCATTTTTGTGTATGGTTCAACAAGATCACCTTTTGTGTTGTACTGGTAAATGTATTCTCTCACCCTGTCTGAGTACATTTGAATTGTTTCACCGCTCTGCATTCGTGGCACGCTTTTCAAGAAGGCATTTCTTGCAGCAACATAATCATCTGCATTCATTTGTGACAGGGCAGCATCATCTCCCTCAAGTATCGCCCTGATCTGTTCCTGAACATTGGCCCTGCTGCTCTCTTGCATACTCCTTGAATAATCTTGGAGCTTGACAAACAACTGCTGATACTGTGCCTGCAGCTGCGCTATCTGCTGCTGCTTCTGCTGTTCAAGTTGAGGATTTGGGTTTTTGGGCTGATTGTGCAAATTAGCCAACTGCATCGAAATCTGGTTGATTTGACGCTTCATGGCGACCATCGTGGAGTCGCCCTGCTGTTGCTGCTGCGCGGTCTTTGACATGTTATTCATACTCATGCAAGGTATTTTGCTTGTAATGGCCGAAAATTCCTCTAGAAGAACATGCCAAACGATACAGATGACACCTTGACAGAAATGGGCATACGGATTGCCAAAGACGCCATCATTCATATTAAATCTGGTATTGATGACTTTAACCACAACCCTCTCCCCCCCACCCCCAGAGATGATCTTGCAAATTTGGCTCTGCATGGTTCAGAAGACACAGATCATGACAGAAGTTTTCTGTCATTTCTGATCAAAAATATCATAGAAAAAACTGAAGCGTCATTGATAATGACATATGTCAGGCTTGAAAAGCCTGCAAGGCTATTTGGAAAAATGCAGATCAGGAAGTCTTGCCCTGAGACTAAGGACATAAAGATAAAAAGTCTTTACGAGCCCCAGAGGCGTGCCACTGTTGGGGAGATAGCCTCTTTGGGTCAAATCCTTCAAATAATTGAAATGCAAGACTTTGTCGATCATGTCAGAAATTGTTCTGCACCAGTTGATAGGACATGTAGAGAATTCAAATTGGCTGTTGAAAGGTTTTCCCGATGAAAGAAATCATATCAAAATCATATTCAGAAAAGAAAGCATCTCTTGGCGAGTCAATGTCTCGTGGTTTTGATATATTCTCAAGGATGACAAACCATCCGCTGTGGGGAAGTTTCTGGAAAGGAACCCACCTGGACGCAAAGTCGGGTCTGCTTGGACAGGGGCTGCAGTCTCTTGAGCGGGCTGGAGTTACAGACAAGGAAGGTCGAGAACTTGCCTCTGTCACCAGAGACATGGTTTCTCTTATCGATGCCACTAAACCAGACTGCCACAATATACCAGAGTCTCTGAAAGATGTGCTGGAGCAGATGCATGCCGCCGGCAATCCTTTGCTTCGAAATTATCAAAACAAATCTAATGCATGGAGAAAGTGGTGCTTTGACAATTTTGATTATCGGTTTGGTCCATTCGCACGTGCGTACACTGCCTACATCAACAAGCACACCGATGAAATCGGAAAAGTTGATGACAAAGCAGAGAAATTCGCAGACTCACAAATGTCATTTCTATTTGAATCAGTCTACAACCTCAGCAACAGAATAATAGCTGCCCATGGCACCAGTCCAGGAGCCCCGCTGTGTCCATAAATGATGCCACCAAACTTGTCAGGGCTCAACATGATGTCCCAATTTCTGCAGAATCTCAGATCATAGCAGACAGCATCAGCAACACAAAAAGCGCTATCTCATTGGCTGCTGCCATGATCATTAAGAACGATCACATGCAGTCAACCATAGTTGGACTTGTTTCTGAAATAGAAAAACTCAAGAATCAGGCCAACCAACTTGCCATGTATATGGAAGAATACGTTCCCGAGGATAGGGCTGCCATAGAGATGGCAAAGAAACTTGGCAGGGGAGCTGAGGCATCGATGGGGGCAGACCTGGCTCAGGCGATGCGGCAGGCTGTCTCTGCCACAAAGAAGGCTTCTATTGAGGCCGGCAGGGCATGCAGCTCGGACACCATGAGGGAATTGTCAGAGAGCATATTGCGGCTTGACAGGGCATTCGCCAACTCAGGTATTAGCTGATCCTATCCAAGACCATGATAGTGGTCTTGATGAGAACTCTCCTGTTGAGATCTCAGAAGCACTGCAATTGAGGTCTTTCCATTCTGCGGATGAATCTCCAATCGGGAAGTCATTTTCCCTAGAAGCGGCTGCAAGTGTGTCTGCAACCAATGCTGGGCAGGCAATGAAGTTTTCACGCATAAATTCGGCAATGGATATGCCGTGACCAGATCTGACCGATTTGGAGAAATCCTTAAACAGCTGAACTGACCTTGGTACAGAAATGTCTATCTTCCTCTGAAGATCACTACCCAAAGTTGCTATTCCTGTCAAGAAAGATCTAGATCTGAAATTGAGATAGTTGGTTTCTGTCTTGTAGACCGTGGATATCAGCCTTGGGAGGTCGTCTAAAACATCTGACGCGTCTTCTTTGAGAACGGCAACCGTGCTCAAAGATTCCCAAAATGTTCTTGGTTTTATTGTTGCTCTAATCATGTGGTTGCTATGGTGGTTGTTTCAAACCACTCCCCCACCGTTGTTCTGTCGAGAATTTGCCTGACCATCACCTTGCCTCTTTCAGACATTTTTAAACCAGAGCCAGAATTTCCTGATTTCATCCTTATATTCGCGCCCACTCTGCCAGAGAATACTCCCAATTGAGGTATATCTTTCATCTTCCTAGAATATATCTCATACTTCCATCGGCTCTGGTTGTCGTAACTTTTTAACTCGTCCACCAGATCTCCATCTTCGTTGTACACCCTTGCCTGAAAGTGTATGAACCCAAGCATCCCATTCATGTCCTGCAGAGGAAACTCTGCGGTCCAGGCTCCTGGCTTCTCCACATTTGTTGAGGCTATTTCCTTTATCAGTTGTGGGCCTCCAGGAGTGTATGAAATAAAAGACCCAGATAGTGTTTGATTTGCGTTTCTGACGAACTCAATAAATGATGGTTCGATATTCAAATCTGACTGACCATACGATATCTGTGATACAAAATGATTGTAACCTATCATCAAAAAAGAAAGCCTGCCCTTGGTGCTGACAACTCCATTGTCTGTTGAAAACGATGTTACAGTTTCTCTCATTTCTGATTTGAAAAGAGTGTCTACAATGTCGGTTGATGGTGCTAAAAAGTTATTTAGGAATGAGTCTATCTTCTTTCCGCTTCTGTCCATCTTGGCCACTATCTGTGATACCATAAACATGGTTTCTTCTAACATTTCCACGCTATTAAATTTTAGGTTTGCCACAGATCTATTAACTGTAAATTTCCCAAAAGGACATCCTATGCATCCGAATGATGTGTCCAGTATGGGGCTTGAAAGACACCAGGCCTCTCCACATGTTTCCTTGTTTGCGACTGACATGAACAAGGCTGTTGGATGTGGAGCCCCTCCGAACTCATCGTACTGCCCATATGGATCTTGCTGTATATATGGGTCAATCATATCAGCAGGTGGTGGGCCAACTGAGCCAATCACAAAACCATAGCCAGCAGATGCAGCAGATACACACGGGGAAAATCCGCCATCTGACGGCCTTACCTTCGACAACGATCCGCCATCAGCATTGGCGAATATGGCCCTCTTTTCAAATCCACTAACAAAATAAGATTCATTGGCCTCCTGTAGACCCCACCCATAAAAGAAGCTGTCTCCTGAAACATAAGGAAATGAAGAGTCGTAAGGTATTGGCTGTTCGACCGACCTTCTGTATGAAGGAAACATATCAGGAGCCAATCCGCTTTCAAACTCTTCTAAAGAACGAGACAAATAATCGCTTGCCTTTCCTCGAGGGGGGTATGGGTCAAGTAGTAGGCTTCCATACGCATCAACCCCAGCAAGGTTTGATACGACCTGGTCAATCAGCCTTCTTGATTGAGCCACGGTTGGCATGTCTAGAGACGATGCTGGTATAATGCTAAAATCATAAAGTTTGGATGCTCTGTTATTCCCAGAAGCATGGAAGGCCGGATTTCTTTTGCCTGGTTGAAATGGGTATGGGCTTGACATCCTTGAGCAAGACGACACATATCCACCATTATGGAGGAATGCGACTGGCACCCTAAATCCCAGCACAAACGCACTGACGCCTTCTCTTCCTGCATTTCTCAGTGGAGTCTCTATACTGTTTCTGAATTCTTCATAAGAATCTAGAATTGGCTCTGTTGAACAGTCTAGTGGAACAGCTCTAGATGAAGCAACACCAAGGGCAGCAAGATACAACTGCGCCAGTTCTTTACTTTCAGGAACGGCTGCATTGTAGCCAACAATGACCTTAAAATATTCAGGCATCAACTACCTGTTGATCCAAAACCTCCAGATCCCCTCCCTGACTGAGAAATTGAATCGCGCACAAATTCAGCCACCATGGGCATCATGGGCACAAGTTGAGCAATTCGGTCACCCTTCTTGTATTTCTTCATAATTTCATGGTTGTTTTGATTTCTGATTGGCCTGAAGGCAGCAATTATGTTGCCTCTGTAGCCGGGATCGATAAGACCAACAGAATTTCCCATCACCAAATCTGTTTTACAAACACTGCTGCGCGGGAACAGCAGCAAACATGCCCCGTTAGGATCGCATTTAACGCCAGTGTTATATTTGATGAGGTCTACCGATCCATCAGGGCCAAATGTAACATCACCATCGTCAATAGCCACGAGATCCCATCCAGCATCGTCTGGGTGAGCTTTTTGAGGAGGGGTTGCTCCCTCCTCAAGCTCAAACTTGATGAAGTGCTTCAGGTCCCAGGCGAAGAAAGATCCATTGATATTATGATGCATTTTATGTCCTCAGTTGCACTTGGTCCACCCACAAGACCTGCAGGTTACACAGCCTTCCTGCCTGACCAGACTGCATTTGTCCTTGGTTTCACAACTTGCGCAAGTTTCCCCGGTAACCTCGGTGCCATCGGGAATGTACTTCTTCAAGGCTCGTGCAACAGATCTGCTGAAGTTGTTCATGTCTCCCTGAACCTTTTCAAGCTGTTGAACAACAAACTGTATGTCTGCGCCATGACGCAGGGCAGTCGAAATGATCCTCGTGAGGGCGGCTTCATCATCATTCTCTTTTTCATTCAATTTGCTTATTGACAGTCTGCTGTCAAACTTGTCCACGAGGTCGATTCTGTATTTGCCCCTTGCCTCCTTCGTTGTCAGTCCCGAAGTGAAAGACTTGGCAACCATCAACTCCTTGCTGTATCCATCTGATTGGTTTGGAAGGGCAAAAACCTCGTATGGCTTGCCCTTCAGAAGGCCAACAAACACCACGAATGGAGAACCCTTGACCTGAATGTGATGAACATCGCAAGCAAGAGTTTCTGGTCTCTTGGGAGCTTTGGTGTTGACGATCTCGTCGTTCTTTGCAGCAGATGCCTTCTTTTCATCAACAAGAACACCAGTTCTGCATCCATCGCGATAGATGGTGATTCCCTTGCATCCAGCCTTCCAAGCAGTTCTGTATATCTCGTCAACTGCATCGACCGTGACATCACTTGGCAGGTTTAGGGTGGAGCTGATGGCGTGATCTATGTGCTTCTGAACCGAAGCCTGCAATTTAACCCTCTTCTTCCAGTCGAGTTCAGATGCAGTACTTCCTGCCCATGGACTCTTGGAGATGTCGTCCTCTCCTGTGACATCAACCCACATCTTTACCTTTGGAGGATACACCTTAAACTCCATCCAGTGATCGCCATTTTGGTCAACAAAATCGGATCGGAATCCAATATCTCCTGGATTACCCTTCTTTCTGCGGATGTATGGCGTCACCATAAATTGGGGCTCAATGCCAGAACTGGTCTGCGTCAAGATAGAAACTGATCCACATGGTGCCGTAGTTAGCAGGGCGATATTGCGCCTTCCATATTTCTGCATGTCGGCATAGAGCTCTGCATCTTCAGACTTCATTCGATTTAAGAAAGGATTGTCGGACTCCTTATCTGCGTCCCAAATTGGGAAGGCTCCAATCTCCTTCGCCATGTCAACACTGCTTCTGTAGGCAGCCAGTTTCATGGTCTTGTATATCTTGGTGATTGTGGATATTCCCTCATCCGAAGTGTATGCCATACCCAAAGCTGCAAGGGTGTCTCCCACAGCAGTCAACCCCGTTCCCGTTCTTCTGCCGCTCGATGCAGCATTTCTGATATCCTTCCACAGCTCCAGTTCTCGCTGGCGGAATTTGGGATCCTCAGGGTCCTTCTTTACCTTGTCAATGATCCTGTCAATGCATTCGATCTCAAGATCCACCAAATCATCCATCAATCTTTGGCACACGGCAACATGCTCAGAAAACAATTTGAAGTTGAACTTGGCTTTGCTGGTGAATGGATTTTCAACATAGCTGAAGGCATTCAAAAGCATCAGACGGCAAGAGTCAAATGCAGACAACGGGATTTCTGAACATGGATTCGTGCTGATTGTTTCAAATCCATCAGATGCATAGCAGTCAGCAGGGCTTTCCTTGATGATGTTATCCCAGAAAAGAAGACCAGGCTCGGCCATGTGATGTGCATTTTCAACAATCAAGCGCCATATCTTCTTGGCATTGACATTCTTTCTGATCTGTGGCTCGTCCGAATTGCACGGCCACTTCTGCTCGTATTCCTCTCCCCTGTCGACTGCCTCCAGGAAATCATCATAAAGCATGACTGAAATGTTGGCTCCCGTGACCTTTGTCAGGTCCCTCTTCATAACCGTAAATTCTTCGATATCAGGATGGTGGACATCAAGCGTCAGCATGAGTGCGCCACGTCGACCTGCCTGTCCAACCTCTCTGATAGAATTCGAAAATCGCTCTGCGAAAGATATTACGCCAGTGCTTGTTCGGGCGGCATTCCTTGTGGGGCTGCCGTTCGGTCTGAGATTGGAAAGATTCAAGCCAACTCCGCCACGACGCTTGCTGATCTGAACCAGGCATTCGTCTGCTGACATGATAGAGCCGTAAGAATCGTGTGGAGATGCAACGACATAGCAGTTGCTCAGGCTGATGTATTGCTGGTTGTTGCCAATCCCGTACATCGGAGATCCCTGCGGCACTATATACTTGAAGCGATCCATCAGATTGAAAAGAAATTCAGCAGAATAGGGATTCTTGAACTTTTTAGTCTCTATGCGTGCGAACTCTTTTGCGATCCTCCAGTGCATGTCCTTCGGAGACTTCTCTAGCAGGTTGTTCTTTCTGTCTCGGAGGGCATATTTGTCCACGAATACTTTTGCAGACAAGTCGTCTCCGCCGAAATAGGCTGTGCTTGCAGCAAGAGCCTCCTGATAGGAGTACATATTCTTTTCGCACGAACCACATGAAACACCGCCACAGCACTTGTTTTCGTTTTCCATTTTTTTCTCCATATTTCTTCTGACCGCTTGAGGCCTGATTACAAGATTACGCTCTTAGAGACGAAGATCTTCGTCTAATCATCGAAAGATATTGCTCTCGCCCTAGTGCATGTTTTGCAAATTTCCTTGTTGCATCGTAAACTGCATGCGGATGAGGTGATAAGTTTTCAACTTCTCCCTGTGTGAAGTTTGTGGATATCCATTTCAATCCGTCAGCGCACAACCTTGGTGTGTGCGGCTTCCAATCTCTATTGTTGCCGTAAAAGTCTGTCATGCGACCTTTTGACATGCAATCCATGCCCAGCAGAAAGATAGGCCTGCATCCGAGAGCCGCTGCAAACTGCACTGCCAATGGCCCAGTTGACCCTCGCCCATGAAGCACGGAAGGATCAGAACTTTTGTTGAATTTTTGACCACGAATGACAAAGTGGGAAAATCTGTTTCCAGGATCTGCTTTTGGTGGACATGCGCACACCCCGTCAAATCTTTCAACATCCACTCTGCAGTCTCTCATCAACTCAGGATCTTGCCACATTAAAAAAGAAAGCTTCATAGCCCTATAAGCCCTGTTGATTCCTATCGTAAGGAATGGCTCCACAGTGGTTAAGTTAATGTCAAGAAGCGAAGGGGAATTGCCTATGATGAAACACGGCGTTTCATAAAACATGCCATTCAATTTTGACAGTGTAATCTTCTTCTGTCTTGTTGACATGCATTATGTTCCTTTGACGAGCACATTCACATACTCAGATGTCCTAAGTTTTTTCAGGGCTTTTTTGTGTATTTTGATAACATCAGAAAGACCAATCTCCAACTTTTGAGACACCTCTTCTTCAGACATGTTCTCTGCATATATCATGCTGCAAACCCTGCCAGCAAGAACTCCTATCTCCTTGCTTATGTCTGAAAACATCTGGTCTGATGCATCTGTTTGAGAGCAGGCAGGTTTCACGTCTGCTTTTATGAGTATGTCTTTAGAGTCATGCTTGTTTTCATCTTGAACAAATATTGAAATCAATCCCCTCGGAGTGCCGTCCTTCACAACCTTCTCTGGTTTTTCAACTCCTGCTTCTGTCAATATGGAGATGAGTTCGTGCTCAGTTGGCTGGCGTCCTTTCGTTGCAACAAACCTTTCCCTGTGCACGTCCAATATTGCCTGTCTCTGCCTGACCAGCCTAGGAGACCAAGTGGATTTTCTCATCTCATCATACATAGATCCAAAAAGCCGATATGTGGCGAATGTCTCAAACTTATTACCCTTGCTTGGATCATATTTGTTTATGGCATCCATAAGTCCATGGGCAGCGTAACTTTTAAGATCTTCTTTGCTCTGTTCTGGATGTTTATAGTGCATCAATTCTGCCAATTTGTCAACCAAGTCATAGTTTTCTTCTGCTATACGATTTCTTAGTAAAATGTATTCATGCTGAAATGCGCTGCCTGCCCCCTGCAGTTCTTTTAGTTTTATCCAGCAATCGAGCGGAGTTTCTTGCCGCTTGATTCCGCGATTGCCTCTTCTTTTTGGATGTGTTGTCTTCAAATGTACATCACTCTTTTCTTGGTAAGAACTTCCACGCTGCAAATCCCATTGCGCCAATTATTGAAGTAAAAATTACCACATTAAAACATGTCCATGGCACAGTGGGTTGACTTTTAAATTCTTTTGCTGATGTGACGGGTATCTGCTCATGTTCTCCTTCGTGAACGAAATGAACCGGCAGCATCACCTGCTTGACAGTTTCGTCTTGGTTGGATGCGGCTTTACCCCCCGACACTTCAGAAGGCGAGGCACAGCACGAACTCATGGTCATAGCCATGACAATCATCATGATTTTTGTCATTGTCAGCCGTTCTTATCTATAGTGTTGAGAAAGTCGATCATATAGAAACTTATGGCAGATGCCACTAGCCCGCTGAATGGCCAATATGGCCAGCCAATCATCGAGTTGTCAAACCACAATCCCCATATGAGCTCAAGCACGCCAGCCATCCAAAAGGAACAACAAACAGTGCACTCAAGCAATTTTGTTGCATAGCTAATACGCAACTTATTCATTATCCACCTTATGAAATTGCTTATGTAACTTACTGGCGCTTCATCGCGTTTTTCAACAAGTACCGTTGCTCCAGCCACACCAAGCACGGCAAAACCAAACAACGACATGACATCTTCACCATTCATATGCATCGATCATATACCTCATAGTTTGTATCCAATTTTCTATTGCTATTTCGCCATGCAGTTCCATCCGCCTGGTAACAACCAAAATTGGAGTGTCTTCCCAAACGCACACTTCGAAAACTAGTCCACTTTTCATTAGCAGATATGAGCATCTGTCCGCAGATGATCCTATCGGTGTGTAAAAAAACACCTCTCTCTGTTTTGGCCAGTTTTTCCGACCATGCATAGCCACCATGTAAAATACCTATAGATCCAGATACATCCTGTCTGGTTGGTAGGTGATAACGCATCATCAGAGAAATCATATGCTATGGGAGAGACAAAAAAATCAAAAATAGTAGATTGCCTTGGAAGAATTATTCCCAATTGGAACACGATTGAATTGTTCTCTCTTCCACTACCTTCAAATTCAAATATTGGAAGAGAAATGCCAGAGGGCATGGTTTGTCATTTGGGTCTCAATCCTCCACCGAGCGGATCATTTTTCAAGGTTAAAATTCTGGGTAAGCCAAGAATACTCCACGACAATGTTCGCGATGAATATGAAAAATTGAGCAACATAATCGCCTCAGGTATGAAACTTGATCCTGGATCTGAGGTTCCTGCTTTTGTAAAACATGGAGATTTTGACGGGATTTGGCTCAGCTCCCCTCGTACCCTTGTTGTGGTAAATCCTGGCAAATTCAGGATCTCTTCATATGGAGTAAGGTGATGTCTGGTTTAAAAAACGAAACACCATCAGCAAGTTACAAAGATCTTCTGCACGTCGACAATGGTGGCAATGGGGTGTCCGACTCTGAGCATATCCCTGTCAGGGATGGCGCAGGAAATGCCACTGGTATCAACTTGGGTGCTGGCAAGGTTTCGATTGATTTCGGAGGTGGACTTGCATCGAATGCAGTTTTTGTATCTCAGATGCACATGTGCGAATCAAAAACTCATCAGCTATCAGATCCTCTCAATATAGATCTTGCGGTCGATTCTGCAAAGTTGATACGATATGAGGGCATAGAAACGACAACCACGGTGAATGTTTCTCTCAGTTCTTTGGTTGACATTTCAGGATCAGAAGCGGGAGTTTTTGCCGAAACAAGACTGGTCATATCTGCACCCATGAACATCAGTATAGATTTTTTGAACGAAAATGGCGATACATTTGCCACCGTGCTATACACATGGCCAGACTATCTTTCTTTTAAGATTGCTGGCTTCGTAGAATCTTCAACTTCAAATCCTGTTTTCTTCATAACGGAAACAGAGACATTTAGCAATCCAGTCTGATGGCGGTTTCAGGTAAAACAAAAGAAATGGTTGAAGCTCTGCTTCTCCCGCATGAAACTAGGGGCACAACAATTGGCTCGGCGGATGTTGTCTTGGCCTCGATTGATATGCCATCCAATCTTAAATGCCTGCTGATCTGTGACTCTGCTGTAAGCGATGCAGAGGTTCTCAAGTGCAGAGCTCTAGTCAGGTGGCTGATGCGACCTACTGGACATTCGCTGAAGCAGCTTGCAACCCCCGACAAGCATGTTTTGCTGGTCAGTTGCAAGCCTGCAGACGAAGACACGATTTTGGATTTTCTAGAAAACGGAGGGTCATCCCTTCATGTGTTTTCGGGATGGGCAGATCTGCTTTCTTCATCCATACTTCTGTGTTCTAGAGCCCTCCTTCACAGGATAGATGAGACCAATCCTAATTTCAGAACTTCTCTGAGTGCAGAGGTTGAAAGATTAGACAATATAGGAGTCTTTTCAACATCTGCTCTTGGAGAGATGAAAGACACAGTATTTCTTGCTTCTTGGGTCGCTCGTCGACTTCTGCATAATTTTGGAGAGATGCAAAATCTAAACACGCTTGTATTTGGTGAAGAGGAGCCATCATCGGTGTCTGCCCTGGTGGAAGAATGGGTCGACGACCTCTTCGGAGAAGATTCAGAATTTCATGGAATAGATATGCTCCAACTGAGTTCTGTATGCAACGATTTGGTCGTTCATGATCTTGATGGACGCATTCTTGACGGGTTGGGCAATTCACTCGTCTTGAATTTGAACATGAACAACAGTGGAGGCAAGAGTTCAGAAATAAATTTGGGATCTTTTGCTTCAGCCGCAAAAAGCAACGCCAACACCAGGTTGATATACACAGAAAACAATGTGATACCACCTCCGAGCTATGGTGATCTTGGTCCTGGACAGACCGTCAGTCTAAATCTTGACAAGTTTGACGGCGCACGAATAAAATTGGCAGATGAAGCAATTGGTGTAGTCATAGAAATGTACAGCAAGACATTTGACATATCGCCAAGCGGTAAAGACTCAGTTCGCGGGGCGTACAACGCATCAATAGGTGAATGGGTTTATGTGGATGATTCCAACAACATCATTTCGACTCCATCTCTAGAGGAGCCATTCTATTCCCCTGACCTGTTTCGGGTTTTCAGGCGTAATTCCCCATCTCCGCTTCCGCCGCCAACATGGAGAGAATTTATACTGATACTTGAGTACCAAGGCCAAGTCAGTGATGGATTTGAAGTTCTTTTCAAACAGTTTGACATTCAACCCACTTGGGGCGGCTCTTCCAAGTGGCCATATATAGTACAATGGTCAGAGAAGATCAACTTTACCAATTGGCAGCCGGAATCATTCAATACGGCTGTTTATTCAATTCGTCTATTAAATCATACCCTGTGGGACCTTGACAGTTCTGATGTGGCTCAACTAGAAAACATGACCGCATCATATGGAAAATTTCAGTCTTTTAGAGACAAGATATTTAGCAAGTTGCTGTATACCAAATGATCATCGGGCGGGCATTATGGAGTGCGCCAAAGATCTTGCAGCAGCAATCGGTAGTTTACCGATCTCTTTCAGTGCGGAATATATTTCAGATTCATCATTTGCATTTTCTGCAACTGATGCAATCTTTATAGCTGCATCATCGGAGATGCTGACTCCGACACAGTTTTCTATCAATTTCTTTATGCTTTTTGGAGATTTGACTGACATGGACCCATGTATGTCTGCTATTTTCTCCAACTGCCTCTGATACCAGTTATTTTTCATACTTCTCCCTCCGACATTAGTATTCTGTTTTCCACTTCTTTCCAGTTGACCACTTTCCAGAAATTTTCAACCCAGTCGTTCTTGCGATTTCTCCTATCAAGATAATATGCATGCTCCCACAAATCGCATCCCAACACTGGGTAGCCGATCCCGAGACCAAGAGGATTGTCTTGCATTTTGGTCTGCACTATGTCAAGAGTTTTATTTCGCAACACCAACCAAACCCACGAGCTCCCGAAAGAATCAGAACAAGCGTCAAAAAATTCAGACTGCATACCATCAATGTTCCCGAATGATTCTTCAATCATTTTACTCAGCATGTCTCTTGGCTTGTCTGGATTGGGTGTCATCATTGGCCACCATATCTGATGGTTGAAGACACCGCCTGCATTATTTCTGATTTTTAGTCCCTTGCCGTTTTCAGCCGACCCAACTTCGACGATAAGCTTTTCTATATCAAGTTCAACTAGCGATGGCTCATCTGCAAGAAGTTCATTGAGCTTGTCGCAGTAGGCCTTGTGGTGTTTTTGATGGTGGAGACGCATGGTTTCTGAACCTATGTGCGGATCCAAATCTCCATATCCATATGGTAATTGTGGAATTGTGTGCTTTATGATTGGCATTCACATTCCTGTAGGCGGAGCCACTCCGCCTGGAGGTTCGCCAGCAGGGGCAGGAGGCTTTGGCGTCTGCGGGCCAAGCTCAAGACCATACCATCCACGTATCACGGGTGGATCCTGCGTCAGGTCTACATCAAGTTGCGATGGAAATAGTCTAGAACCGTCTGCCTGACATGCATCCATGAGTGCAGTTTCAACTTGATCATCTGAATTCTTTCTGCTTTGGAGCGCCCTCCTGAACAGCATATTGAGTTTCTTCAGGTGATCTTCGTCGTTCTTTGTATCTTTGTCAATAAGGGCAGCATCTATTCCTGAAACGGTGCCTGCGACTCCAGCTGCTCCACCAGGAGCCCCACCTGGCGGAGCTCCCATGTCTTGAGAAATTTTCGCCATGCCAAAAGCATAGCCTATCTTTAGCCAGTCTGCATATGACAACTTTACATGCTTCATATGCCCATCATTTCAAGTTTGTCATACACCTGCACAAGATAGATGCACAGTTTCAAATTTCCCAAGGCTTCTTTGCCCTGTCCGCCACCTATCCTGGTTTTGTTTATTCTCAAATTGCCAGTTTCTTTGTCGGTGACAAACATTTCAGAATTATACTTCTTGAAAAATTCAAGCAGTCCATCTTTGGCAGCCTTTAGTGTCTGCACTGCCAGCGGTGTTTGACTGATTTCTGCTAGTGTTTTAGGCCATCTAGGATTTAGACACACGATGTCTTTAATGCTCTGCATGTGGGTAATCACATTGTTGACATCTGTCATTTGGTCTTCGCCTATTCCGGCCATCATGGCCATTCCCTGCGCCTCATAATTCCTCATATGGGCGTACCCCTGCAACCTGGAATGGACAAAGGCAGGCATGTCATCGATGGTGAGTTCTTCTATCCTGCTAGGAACCTGTTTCCTGAGAGTATCAGCATCAACTGGCTCCTTGGGAGTTGGAACTCTATCTCTTTTTCTTTGTCGCTCCTGAACTATTCTGTCTGCGACATCGGCAATGAACACCAGCATGCCGTCAACCTGATTTTGTGCCTCCTGCCGATCTACTCCCTTTTGTACGAGGTTGCTGACCAGGTTGCTCAAGTCTAGTTGGTTCGCCCTTATATGTACCGCCAACTCATCTTCTTGCCCAGCAGATTTTGAGAGAATGTGCACTATCACATCTTCAAAAGTGGAGAACATGCTTCCATTTTTTAATGCATCAGCAAATGCGGCTTCAGCACCACGAGAGAAATCTTCCTGCAATTGAACTCTTGTCGCAGCTCCAGGCGCACCTTGTCTCGCTGCTGCCGCTGCAATCTGAGCATCAAGCTGAATCTTTCTATCTTGAGCAATCTTTAGAGCAGCTCCCACCATTGGGCACCACCCCTGTATCCCGCCACGACGACCAGCACCTTCAAGGCGATCCATAAAATTATTGTGCCTTCGTATGAAGGTGTTCAATGCCTCCATTCTGAGCTTTTCGGCATTTATGTGTATTCCTTTGGCTTTGGTAAATATTGGATCGTTCTCATCTATGATTCGTATCTTCTGATTGGTGATATCGAATATCGTGAATTTGTCACCAGTTTTTTTATCTTTTTCCCGCTTCAATATGAAGTAGTATACATCTATGCCGTTGGGTCCCGGAGCCACCTTGAACTCATTGTGCTCCAAATAATACCATGCAGGCAGCATGAGGTTTTCTAGATTTGGAGGCAGCCAGGGCATATTCTGCCTGATCAATTCGGCAAGCACTCCTTTTTGACCCTGAATCATTTCATGCAGGCCTTTTGTGAACAGGGGAACCACCACGCCTTGTCCTCCCTTGGCGGCAATCTGCCCACTTATATCGGTTGCCACCCCCGGAATTTGCGAACGTGCATAATCAGGGCTGACCTGAGCAATCACAACTTCTATGTTCTTGTTTGAATTTTTCATGCTAAACTGAAGCCTCCGATAAGGTTGTTTTTGGACAACTGATCCAAGTCTGACTTGTTTTTGTCGATTTTTTGTTGAATAGTTGTCATCTGTTCCTGAATTTCATTGATGGCATCCTGAATCTCCATGCAGTCAGGACTTTCAGACTCACCGCCCTGCTTGCATCCGGCATTGTATGCCTGCTGCTTGGAGGCCAGTTGTCGTTGCAGAGCAGCCAGTTGATCCGCCATCTGCTTGCTGCCTCCGCTTAGGGCCTCTTGAATTCTTTTGGTTTGCTCTGCGTTCGTCTCCATGGTCTGCATGGCAACCCCTTGGGCCTGCGGAGACCCTATTTGTCCTATGGGTATCATCGGTTGCTGCTGTTGTGCTGACTTGATCCACCCCGCATTTTCGCCGATGCGAACCCAATCCCTTTTGCTCATGGCAAGCGTCAGACCAGATGGGGCATTCCACTGCCTTCCCTTGTCTATAACCTCGA
>Ga0172367_10005299_pt1 | contig 15644 bp, 15 predicted proteins | sample Lak10m_FD_114542 | JGI IMG/M metagenome (GOLD analysis project Ga0172367, IMG submission 114542) | Freshwater microbial communities from Kabuno Bay, South-Kivu, Congo - kab_022012_10m | ecosystem: Environmental > Aquatic > Freshwater > Lake | place: Democratic Republic of the Congo: South-Kivu... | reverse complement strand
GTGTTCTCCAAAAATCCACACACCTAAGAACGTGGATTCCATAAAGAAAGCAAGCAGCGCTTCAACTGCCAGAGGTGCGCCGAAAATGTCGCCTACGTAACGACTGTATTCGCTCCAGTTCATACCAAATTGAAATTCCTGGACGATACCGGTCACTACACCGATGGCAAAATTGATCAAGAAGAGCTTTCCCCAAAACTTGGTCATTTTGTGCCAGGTTTCGTCCTTGGTTTGGTAATAGCGAGTTTGCATAAAAGCTACAAACCAACCCATCCCCAAAGTTAATGGGACGAAAAGCCAATGGTAAATGGTGGTAAGTGCAAATTGCAACCGTGATAGAGTAACTAGATCCATACGTTCTCCTTATTCAAATGATATAAAAAAAGTGGTTACCAGGTCTAATAATAATTTCCTGTTTCCACTAGGTTACACAATTGTTTTTAGTACTTCGTTGATCGAAGAACTACGTGTTTCAATAGCCAAATCTGCAAAATTGATCGTCGCCATTTCTCTCAGCATGGCAGTCTGAATCCGGCCCCACTTGGAACGAACATGACAGTTTTTTTGGAATGGGCAATCATCACTGCCTTTAGTGTGCATGCATTCCGAAAGCACTATCGGTCCTTCAAAAGCTTCCACCACATCTTTTAGGGTTATTTCTTCCGCAGATCGTGCGAGTTGCAGCCCTCCATCTCTTCCGGTGAAGGTTTTTACAAGCCCATTGTTCGCCAATTGGGCAACAATTCTGGGCATGTAAGATACGGGTATGAGCATTTCTTGTTGAATGACATTCGATGAAATACGAATTCCTTCTTCGCGCGTTGAAAGGGCGAGAATAACACGAACGGCGTAGTCTGTCTGGCGGTTAATTCGGAGCATGTTGGTCTGATAAATCCTTACTATTTTGGTAAACGTTTACTGCAATTGTAATATTTTGACAGTCTTTTCCATATAGGATTAAGTCATATCTTGATCGTGATAAATGTCACCAATGTCCTGATTCTTGGGCGAGTTTGGATTTTGAGCACATTAATGTCTGTAAAAAGAGATCAACAGCAGACCACCGCTGTTGATCTCTTTTGGTTATCCTGAATTACCATGAAGGGCTATCGATAAATCGATTGCTTCCCTTCAAGATCTTTTGTTAAACCGACAGGCTCTCGCTAATCTGCCGGCGCAACTGAAGGGGTGGGGTCAAAACCATCATATTTGCGAAGTGTAGGCCATTTTAGCAGGATCAGAGCGGCAACAAGGATGGTGCCAATTCCCCCGGAAATGATTGTGAACGGCACTCCAAATGCTGTCGCTATCAGCCCAGATTCGACTTCGCCTAATTGGGGACCTCCCTGGAAAAAAATTTGATTGATACTTATCATTCGTCCGCGAATGTGATCTGGGGTTTCAAGTTGGCGGATTGTATTGCGGATAATTGTGCTGACAGCATCAGCAGCGCCTATCAGTATTAGGGCCACAAAAGCGAGCAAAAAAGTGTTGGAAAGACCAAAAGCGATGGTAGCCAGGCCAAAAATGATAACTGACGAAAGAAAAACAGGTCCTTGTTTGCGTATAACAGGGAATTGGGATACAACTACGCTAGCAGTGACCGAACCAATGGCTTGAGCTGAAATTAATAATCCATATCTTACTTCACCGATTTGAAGGATGTCGCGCGCGATGATAGGCATCATTGTGTTTGCGGAGGCAAAAAATGTGGCGAAAAAGTCCATAATCATTGTGGAAAGGATGATTTGACGTTTAATAATGAACTGGACGCCTTCTTTCACGGCTTCAAGGCTTTTGACATTGACTTTTTTAATATCTTGGGGAATGTCTCCTATCGCAAGCATTGCGAATATTACTGCCAGAAAGGAGATCGCATTGAAAAAATATGTATACCCTTGTCCAAACGTGGCGATAACAACACCGCTTAGCACAGGACCAATAACCGCGCCAGCGTTGAATGCTATTGAATTCAAGCTGAATGCATTCGGGAGATCTTTGGCATCGACAAGATTAGGGATAATTGCTTGCCGTGCAGGGATGTCAAACGCAATTGCAGCAGCTTGTATGGCAGTTACCGCGTAAATATGCCAAATTTGTATTTGCCCAAAAAATGTCAATAACGCCAATCCGGCAGCCATCAGGGCCATCAGGCTTTGGGTGATCAACATGATAACCCGGCGATTGTATGCATCGGCGAGGGTTCCGCCAACCAGGGAAAAAATGATAATTGGTAATATCCTGGCAAGTCCTATTCCTCCAAGGGCAAGTGGATCTGGCGTGCCGGTTAATGTGCGAATATGCCAATGAATCGCGGCGAGTTGCATTTGTGAACCGGCGATGGAGATCAGTAAGCCGGACCACAACATCAGGAAACGCTTGTTCTTAAGGGAAGTTGGTATCTGAAAGCGCATAACCTAAGTTCCCCAGTCTCGCATGTACAAAAAATCATTGCTGGTCGTGCGGGAGCTGATCTTTGCAATCGGAGGCATGACCCGCTTAAAATGATTTCGGCGTATGCGGACGAGAACCGATTCAACAAATTTCGGATCAAAACCAGCCTCAATACATTCTTTCGCATTATAACGTTGGTCTACTAATAAATATAATAACTTGTCTGCCTCTTCGTAAGTAAATCCTAATTCCTGTTCGTCAGTTTGCCCCACCCAGAGGTCGGCTGAGGGAGCCTTATCTATGATAACGGCAGGAACTCCCATTGCTCTCGAGAGTTGGCGAACCTGGGCTTTATAAAGATCACCAATTGGGTTTAGGGCACAGGCAGAATCGCCGAATATCGTGGAGTAGCCCAATAGGATTTCAGTTTTGTTACCGGTTCCAACAACCAGACCTTTGAAGGCCTCTGATTGATCATAGAGAGTTATCATGCGACTGCGAACCATAATATTCCCTTTACGCATGGCTGACATTTCGGGAAATTTGTTAATAAGCCCATCAGCCATTTCAGTGATAGGGATAGTCAGGGATGGTATTCTTAGATCATCGATGACTAACTGTGCGTGTTCAAGCGAATCAGGAGACGAACTCTTATAAGGCATACGGATACCGAGCACATTTTCGGCTCCCAGGGCTTCGGTTGCCAGGTAAGCAACCAGGGCGGAATCGATCCCGCCGGAAATCCCAATTACGGCTCGTTTTAGGCCTGTTCTGGTGATTTCTGAAGCGACGAACCGGGTCAGCAGATCCTTGACAAGGTCAGTGTTGATGGAAAGATCAATTTTAGTCATATGTTTGACAATATATGGGAACTTTCTGGTAAGAAAATTTTGGTTTAATAAGAAATGTGAATTTTATCAAACAAATAATATTACCATAATTAGAAGTGCTGTAATTAAAACATCGCAGTGGTGGAATTTGTCAATTATTTTGCTGGTTCGGCTCTTCACTAGATAATCATGCGCTATGAGGCGGGTTGCGAATATATATTATTAAATTTACTATTGTAAATATTAATAATATTATTGACTTAAATAAATATAATCACTATAATATTAAATATAACAAAATATGATATTGAATATTATTATTTGATCGGAGATTCATAATGTCCCAGTGGGCAGTTGAGGCAGAGAACCTCGTAAAAAAATTCCCGAAGCGTGCAGTGTCGGAAAGATCAGATAAGAAGAAATTTAGTCTTTTCAGTAGAAGAGAACCGAAACAGATCTTTATTGCTGTGGACGGAGTGAGTTTGCAAATAGAAAAAGGTGAAATTTTTGGTTTACTTGGCCCAAATGGAGCCGGTAAATCTACTATGATCCGGATGTTGTGTACCTTACTTGAACCTTCCAGCGGGACAGCGCAAATCGATGGGTTTGATGTTGTTAAGCAAGCTAATGAAGTGAGACGCCGTCTTGGTACTGTACTCGCTGGTGAACGCTCTATATATTGGAAACTAACCGGGCGTGAGAATTTAGAGTATTTTGCAGCGTTAAATCACATTCCTCCTGTTGTTGCCAGGAAAAGGGTGAATGATTTAATCGAACGCATGGAGCTAAAGGACAGGGCGGATGAACTGGTTGAAAAATATTCGACGGGGATGCGTCAGCGAGTTGCGATCAGCAAGGCTCTTTTAGCCAAGCCACCGATACTTTTGCTGGATGAGCCCACCTTGGGACTCGATCCGCAGGCAGCTCGTAATTTGCGTGAGTTGATTCGGGAGCTCAAAGAAGAAGGCCATACAATTCTGCTGACCACACATTACATGGAGGAAGCTGATCAACTCTCTGACCGGATTGGAATAATTGACAACGGAAAAATCATTGCTCTTGATAATCCGGAAAACCTAAAGAGGTTGATTAATCAAAAAGAGGTTGTTCGGCTAGAAATTTCGGGTTGGTATATTGAATTAGGTGATACCTTGAAGAAAATGAACGGGGTGGATCATTTTTCAAGCCGGAAGATGGAGGAAGATGATTTATGGGAAGTAAGTCTCCATGCCAAAAATTCGAGAGGTATCTTGTCCTCAGTGGTGGATGCCGTCAATCATAATGGTACACGACTGTTGAATATGAATATTGTCCGGCCGACGCTGGAGGATGTTTTTATAAATTTGACAGGTAAGGGCTTGCGTGATTAAGGATTGCGTTATGATTTCCAAAATGTTGCCTTCCGAAAATGAGCTTCATCATCTGGATATTGGTTCTGGCGTTCGTGCTTTTTGGGCAATAGTCAGGCGCGAATGGACGATTTTCACTCGTTATCCAAGTTGGGTAGTATCGTTGATCGTCTGGCCCCTAATTTTCCCGATGGCCTACATCTTAACTGCTCGAGCCCTTTCAGGTCCGGATGGGAGTGGATTGGTTCAATTCCAGAAATCAACAGGAATTCCTGACTACATAGGTTTTATTGCCGTAGGTACCATGATCTGGATGTGGCAGAACGTGGTGCTTTGGGATGTAGGATATGCTCTTCGAAATGAACAAATGCGAGGCACGCTTGAATCAAACTGGCTGACACCTACCTGGCGGTTTTCGTACTTACTCGGCAGCAGTATTCCACAATTAATTTCCATGTTGATCATGCTTGCAGTTTCAGGTTTGGAGTTTACGCTTTTCTTCGGTGTCAGGTTTCAGGGAAGTCTGTGGTTGAGTTTGTTGGTGATCCTTATGTCGGTACCGTCAATTTATGGATTAGGTTTTGCTTTTGCAAGTGTGGTCATTGTAGCCAAGGAAGCAAATGCATTTGTTTTCTTGCTGCGAGGTCTTGTCATGATTTTTTGTGGAATCACTTACCCAATTAACCTTTTGCCTATATGGATGCAGCCGGTCTCATATTTATTGCCGCAAACTTATGTTATTCATGCTCTTCGTTGCGCAGCGCTTATGCCCAATGGTTGGGATGTAATTATCCCCGATTTGCGGGTTTTGACTTATTTTGGTTTATTTTGGCTTGGGATTGGCTATTTTCTATTCAACCAGATGGAACGCCGAGCGCGTCAGACCGGCTCAATCGGACAATATTAAAAGGAAAATATGGAACCAGAAAGATTTCTTTCACATCCGGATAGCAAATCACACTTAAGAGCTTTGTTTGCGATTGCGATGAAGGACTGGAAACAATATTGGAGATATCCACTTAATGCAGTTTCCTCGATTTTTCAGCCTATTATTTGGCTGACGCCCGTTTATTTTATGGGGCAGGCGTTCAGCGTTAATGGGCAGGCTCGTGGTTTTGCAGCTTACAGCGGTACTTCTGACTTTATGTCCTTTATATTGATCGGAACAATGTTGACAAATTTTATTAATTCTGTCTTTTGGGGCATGGGTTATTCTCTAAAGGAGGATATGGATGCAGGGGTGATGGAATCAAATTGGCTGACCCCGATTCCACGTGTGTTGATATTGGTTGGCCATTCACTTACAAATCTAAGTGTTACGGTGTTGACATCCAGCATAATGCTGATCACATCCTCACTGTTGTTTGGTTTCAGGGTAAGTGATCATGTTTTGCTTGCTTTTGTCCCCATTTTTCCAATGATCATTGGGTTATATGGTTTTGGTTTTGCGTTTGCTGCACTCGTGTTGGTAATGCGTGAAGCAAGTACAATGGTCGATGTGAGCAGTTTTCTGGTTCAAATCTTTTCCGGTGCCAATTTCCCCATTAATTCTCTGCCAAAATGGCTTTTGCCAATCTCGTTGGCTTTACCACTAACCTATGGTTTGGACGCCACCCGTGGAATTCTGTTAAAAATCCCAACCATTCTGCCTCTCCCTCTGGAGCTTTTACTCTTGGCTGTCTTCATGTTGGCAATGCTCTTGTTGGGTGGTTGGGTCTTCAATTTACTTGAACGTCGTGTGCGGAAATGGGGAACCCTCGGTCAACACTGAAAAAGAAAATCAGCCTCTTCATCCGCCTGTCTACACCTGCTGTAGACCATGCAATACCTGAGTTACCAGAAATTTAAATCTTGGACTTGGTATTCTTAGATATTCTTCTCACGTTTCATGTCTTCAATCCGGCTAAGTTCTTTCAACACCACATCACTGCGCTCATCTCGCAGCACTGGCAGTCTTATCCTGGTCCGGCGAAGCTGATTTAGGTCAAGTTCAGCAATGGTAATTCCTTCCTGGTCGTAGGGTGCTTTGACAACCAGCTTGCCATCCGGGTCATAAACTGTGGCACCACCCCAAAAATTCAATCCATCCTCAAAGCCAACCCGATTAGTATGGGCAATGAAATTGGTGAACAATCCGGCATAGGTCCGATTTACCATTTCGACCCATTCGGCTGAGCCTAAAATTTCTTCCGTCACACCTCTTCCAGGCGAGGCAGAAGTAAAGAGCATGATATCTGCGCCATCCATCCAAAGTGTGTAAGCAGAAGATACATGCCAGAAATCTTCGCAAATTAGCAACCCAATACGTCCGAACCTTGTATCAAAGGCGCGAAAACTGCTGCCAGCGGTAAAGTATCTTTTTTCATCGAAAATTCCATAAGTGGGCAGATACACTTTGCGGTGAATGTGATTGACCTTCTTTGCTGATAGGTAGGCTGCTGAAATGTAGTAACGGTATCTTTCGTCTTCTTCTACAAAGCCAATAACCATATCGATTGTATCCGCGGCTTCAAGCAGTTGTTTAAATATAGGGTCGTCAATAGTTGGGCGATGAGCGACCGTTGGCGCAATATCCTGCAGCACATAACCTGTAAGCGATAGCTCCGGAAATATTATTATATCTGCGCCTTGCTCCTTTGCCAAATAGGCAAGGGACAGGTGTTTTTGCAGGTTGGCATTTTCATCGCCAAGTTTGGTATTGATTTGGGCAAGAGCAAGGGTTAGTTTATTCATGAGGTCTTTAGAAGTATATGGGTGGTTGAGAATTAAACGTATCTTACCATAGTTGGTTTGCTGGATATTTTTAGAAATAGATGTCTTCGCAGTTTTTTTGGTCATTTTAGCAAAAGCAGGAAAATACAATTGCTCTGCTTTTTCTGCATTAATAAATCAAATTCGAAGATGATCAAGAGGTTCAACGGATACAAATTTGCTTGAAACTCATCTCTTGCAGATATTGACACAGGCTAAGGATGGTTGATAATCCTGCCCCGTCACAATATTTTTTCGTTGGAGGTGTAAGTGAACGCAACTTTGAAACTTGGAGAGCATTATATTTGTGATCTCTCCAATTGTAACCGTGAGATATTGTTTGCTCCGGATTATGCTTACCAACTGTTTTCCCGAGCAGTGCGGGAAAGTGGTCTTACGGTTATTGACGAGGGTTTTTACAAGTTCAGCCCACACGGTTTTACTTGTTTCTTGCTGCTATCAGAGTCGCATGCGAGTTTGCATGCCTGGCCTGAATATGGTTACTGCGCGATAGACTTGTTTACCTGTGCGATCGGAAAAGATTTGATCCCACTGATCCAACAAATTAAGTTTGCTCTGGGCGCCGACAATTTTTCCTTGAGAAAACTTGATCGTGATGCAGAAATTGAACATTTTTCTGTGCCGGCAAAGATGATTCAATCTGAGGAACGAGTATGAATGAGCAATGGTTGAGTGAAGATTTGCATCCTTATTATCGCAAGTCATTGAAAATAAACCGGATATTGGTTGATGAACAGACTGAATACCAACATTTACAGGTATTCGAGACTGAATTTTTTGGAAATACACTGGTCCTGGATGGAATCATCCAACTTACCGAGCAGGATAATATGGGCTACCATGAAATGATCACGCACGTTCCCATGTTGGCGGTTGGCGCACCTAAACGTGTACTGATCGTTGGCGGTGGTGATGGAGGCTCTCTTCAGCAAGTGCTTCGTTTTCCTTCTGTGCAAGAAGTTTTTGTGTGCGAATTGGACCAGAAAGTTGTTGATTATTCCAGAAAATATTTTCCAGCCTTTGGTGATCCATGGTCTGACCCCCGGGCCAAGTTGTTGATTCGCGATGCATTTGGTTATCTCGAGGAAAACCCTGGTCAGTTTGATGTAATTATTTCAGATACTACCGATCCTATCGGTATGGCGGAGCGCTTGTTCAGCGACGATTTCTACAAATTGATGGTCAGAGCTCTGGCGCCGGGTGGCGCTGCATCTACTCAGTGTGAACAGCCTTTTTTTGATATCAAATTGATAAAGACTATTTACCAATCTGCGAAGAATCTGACCAATAACCCGGCTTATTACTATGCGCAGGTGCCGACATATCCAGGTGGGGGTATCGGTTTTATGTATGTCTCTGATACTTATTGGGAAGAAGGATTGAAGGCAGCATATCCCCCTGGAGTAAATAATTATATTAATCCTGAAATCCACAGGGCAGCCTTTGCATTACCGGAATTTTTCCGCCGGCAACTATATGGTTAAATCGATATACCATTCTTAAACAAGACGCTTCGATCTCAAAGCGTCTTGTTTAAGATAAAGACTCAAGTACTAGGTGGAAAGAAATTGGACGGAATCCCCGGTCTTTATCTCGCCTGTTGTTATCGGGATGACGTTTACACCAAACATTACTTTACCGTTAAATTTCCGAAACTGGGCGAGAATCTGATTGGGCTCTTTGCTGCTCTCGGCAGTATCCTGGTCAATGGTTGGTACATTGCATCGTGCGCAAGGTTTTACCAGAGCCATTTCAATAAGTCCTACACGAATACGTTTCCAACTGTCCTCTGCGAAGGGCTCCACGCCGCTGACAACGATATTAGGCCGAAAACGGTTCATTGGGATTGGGTATTCAAGTCTCCGGTTGAGATCGTCTAGCGATTCTTGCGAGATGATCAATATCGGGTAACCATCTGCAAAGCTGACATGATCATCTGGTTGCAAGGCGAATTCAGGACTGACCTTTCTTTGAAATTCATCGGCCATGCGTACCAGTCTGGCGGGCATTTTAAGAAAATCTGAAAGCCACTCTGCCACCAAATTCCCCTGGTCGACTGATTCAACATTTTTGCTGTTCCAGATTTCAGCCATTACCTTCCGGCCTGATTTTTGAACCTCAAACCTTATTTCATTCATCTCTGGGGCAGTCAGAATGACCAGATTTTCTTGCAAGACAGGTTTGATCAGTGCCATACGGGCATGTTCGCGTTGGGTCAGGAACATCCCATCTGAATCTATTACCATCATTTGGCGATCGTGTTCGATTCCTTTGCGTTCAACGATAGCTGAATTCAAATCGCTTCCACGGAGGGACTTGATTGGATAAATCGTGATACTTGCAAGCTTAGGGTTTTTCATTCCGAACGCTGAAATTGTGAAAAATGTGGTTGGGTAAGAACATTTAATGGCTGGCCAGGCAATGAATTTTGCTTCTTGGTTTTGAATGCTGGCAACTTGATGCGCTGGAGTGCGATTTTTCTTATGTTACCTCTCTTGGAAATATTGGTTGTGACCTTCTTATAGACTGCTACAGGTCCCCTCCACCAATCGAAAAAGAGAGTGATAATTGCGATCGCTACCCAAGCCGCGTTGACCCCAACTGACGGGTAAGCTCCCAGGTAGTATGAGTTGACCACCAGCAAAAATGCTCCAGTGATGTTGAGTGTTTGGTAACTGATCGAATTGCCGTTCATCCACTGCATGGAAAGTAAACCATAAGCAATTAATACAATACCAGCGCCGGCCCAACCGAGCGCATCAATAAAAAATGCCGTGTTATTCATAATATTAGTTTAACAGAATTTATTATCCTCCTGCAATAATCTCCATTATTTCTCCATAAAATTACAACTTTTTCATACGGGTATCCAATGCGATACAACCCTGGCTAAGTGCTCTAAGAGGGTTTATCTCAATTTCAGATATTTCTGGATGATCGATAGCCAACCATGAGAGATTAATGATTGCCTCAATGATGGATGCTTTGTCCACAGGGGCAATATTTCGAAAGCCTTTCAACTTCTTCCCTGCCCAGGTTTTTTGGATCATTTTTTCGGCCTCAGGATGGCTTAGAGGAGCCAGCGCGAATGAAACGTCTTTCATTCCTTCAGCTTCAATGCCGCCAGATCCAAACATCATTAATACGCCAAATTGAGGATCTCGAATGGCTCCAATAATAATATCCTGCCCATTTATAATTTGTCTCTGAATAGTGACGCCTTCCAGTAGGGCATCGGGGCGTGCTGCTCTGGAACGCTCCATCAGGGTAGTGTATCCAGCGCGTAGTTCCTCTGGACTATTCAGATCAAGTAAAACTCCACCAATATCTGATTTGTGGGGGATATCAGGGCTGGCAATTTTTGCGACCAGGGGATAAGACATTTCAGCCGCCAGGCGAATGGCATCCTCGGGACTAGTGGCAAGTTTTAGCGGAGCGGTGGCAATTCCATAACACGCAACGAGCTCGTCCGCGCTAAGACCAGATTTTGTTATCACTTCGTACCTTTGGGTTTTGTTGCCAGCCTGGGAAGAATTCAAATACTGTGCTCGCCTGTAAAGAATGCCCATTGCAGATGCGGCGCGCTCTGGAAAAGGATATACGGGAACTCCGGCCTGCACAAAATGTTGGTGGGCTACTGCCGTGAGGTGTGACCCCATTTGCGCTATCACGACTGGCTTGGGGGATTCCTGGATAAGAGGAATTAGCGCGTCTGCAATGTCTTCTGCCAAATGGTTGGGGGGTGGTAAAGTGATGACGATGACCCCATCCACCTCTGGATCAGCCAATAAAATTGAAAGACAATTACTATAATGAAGCGCTCCGGCTGAAGCCAGCATATCAACTGGGTTATGAACACTTGCCGCTGGAGGTAAGAGACTTCTTAATTTGGTTTCAGTAACAGTACAAAAGGTCGCCAGGGCTAATCCCTCTGTTTCGATGGCATCGCTCGCGATTACACCGGGACCACCTGCGCTAGTTAAGATCGCAATTCTATTCCCAACTGGCAAGGGGCAGGCTGAGAGGGCACGGGCCCAATCAAACAATTGTTCGGCTGTTGCCGCTCGTAAAACCCCCGACTTTTCAAAAGCGGCGTTCAAGGCTGCTTCTGAGCCAGCCATTGCCCCAGTATGGGATGCGGCAGCTTTTTGCCCCGCGGCAGTATGCCCAACTTTAAGGGCGATGATCGGTTTCGTGGTTGTGATCAGATTCGCGGTGTGCAAGAAGTCTTGGCCGTTAGCGATGCTCTCCAGGTATAAGCATATTGTTTTGGTATGCGGGTTGCTGGCGATGGTTGGCAACAGGTCAGTTTCTGAAAGGTCGGCCTGGTTGCCCAGGGATACCAATTGAGAAAAACCGAAACCTTGTCCTCGAGACCAATCGATCACGGCTGCGCAGAAGGCTCCGGAATGGGATAAAAAAGCGATATCGCCTTTTGGTGGCATGGGCGCGGGTAAAAAGGTAGTGTCAAAAGGTAGATGAGTGTCAAGAATTCCCACGCAGTTTGGCCCAATCAGGCGGATGCCAAACTCTTTGCATACTTTTACCACTTTGTCTTCCAGGTCAGCTCCAGGTAGCCCTGTCTCGCGGAATCCACCGGAGGTCAATATGGCAGCCTTAACACCGCGTTGGCCAACCTCTCGCATTGCCTGGGCGGCGGAAGTAGCAGGTACAATGATTACGGCTAAATCAACTGGATCAGGCACCTGGCTGATTGAATTGTAGATGTTGTGATTGAAGAAAGAACCACCTTTGGGGTTTACAAGGTGGATAGCGCCATTGTAGCCGCTGTCGATCAAGTTGCGTGCCACGGCAAAGCCTAGTTTTGTTGGATCGTTAGTAGCACCCAAGATCGCGATGCCTTTGGGGGTAAAGATAAGGTCAAGAGAATTATTAATCATAAGGGTGGTGGAAATAAAAAAAAGAAGGAATTACCACTTATTCCAGTGAACGATTTCATCTAATACCTGCCGCCCACCTTTTTTAGGAGGCTCGATAAGTGAGTTTTGGTTTAGAGGATAACCGAAGGAAAGCGCGATACGCAAATGCCACTCGGCGGGAAAAGCTAAAATTTTTCGGGCTTTTTCTGCATCGTAAATTGATGCGGGACAGGACCCAACTCCCACTTCCCAAGCTGCCAATTGCATAAAAGCCGCAGCCTGGCCTGCATCAAACATCCGTTGGAATTTCTCAGCAGGATCTGGAGTCAAGATCGCAACTGCTAGTGCTGCCCCAGCGATGTGTCCGGCCCACTCGCCGCATGTCGATAGCGTTTTCAAAATTTCCTTATCTCGAATCGCAATGAATTGCCAGGCCTGGCTGTTTTTCGATGATTGAGATCGCCTCCCGGCATTCAGAATCGCGATAACAACTTCCTCTGGTAATGGCTTGTCGAGAAATTCGCGCACTGCGCGTTTGGTGCGGATAGATTCAGATACATTCATTTTTTTCCTTGAGATATTTTTCTCTGTTTGCCGAGCGCGAAATTTTTCCGCTGGAAGTCTTTAGCAACCACTTGGGACCGACAAGGTGCACGATCCTTAATACAACCGCCGAGTTTTTAGATACAAGCTCGCAGATTTCCTTGGCCATGTGATCCTTTTGCTCAGGCGAACAATCATCTATTTCGGCGACAACGATAACTTCTTCTGTCCCCTGATCTTCATCGAAAACACCAAAAGCGACTGCTCTGCCTGCATGTACGCCTGAAACCTGATTTACCAATGTTTCGATATCTTGAGGATATATATTTTTTCCTCCAACGATGATCATGTCTTTTTTCCGGCCAGTGACAAATAGCTCACCTTTAGAGATAAAACCAAAATCCCCTGTCAAATACCAGCCTTGATGGAAAGCTTTTTCGGTCAGATCCTGGCGGTGGAAATAACCAGTGAGCATGGAATTGCTTTTTAAAGTTATTTCTCCGATTTCTCGTTCTGCCATTGGGTGACCTTTTAAGTCAACGATCCGTACTTCGGTATTGGAAATTGGTTTACCCGAAGACAACAGCCTTATGGAGGGTTGATCAGTCTTGGCTTGAAGGATTTTATGATTTTGAACAAATTCCAATTGGTCAATTTGTTCGAAAGATGGACCAGTTTCGATATCGCTTTGAGTTACCCCGAAGACATTTTCTGCCATCGCATAGCAGGTATGCAAGGCGGATGACTTGAGACCATACTTCTGAAATTTCTCAAAGAACAGCTCGTGGCTTTCCTGACGGACAGGTTCTGAACAGTTGATCAAAGCTCGCCAGGAAGATAGATCGATCCCTTCCATGTGACGCTCGCGTACTTTTTGTGCGCAGAAATTGTAGGCAAAATTAGGAAGCCAGGTAAGTGTGCCCCCGTATTGCGAAACAGCATGAAAAAGCCGCTGCGGCGCACGTACCCAATCAAAAGGTGACATGAGTACAAGTGGTACACCGCTCAAAAGGGGAAGGAGAAAACCAGCTATCAACCCCATATCATGGTATAGCGGTAACCATGATATAACCACGTCGACTGGACTTAGGTGGATAGCAGTTCTGTAAGCGTCAATTTGATTCAACAAGGCCGTGTGGGAAAGTGCCACCCCTTTTTGCAGACCGGTAGTTCCCGATGAGTGTTGGAGTAAAGTGATGGATTCTGGTGAACAGGTTAAACCCGTAAAGCTATCGAACTCGATGGCTCGCGGCTCACTCACATCCTTTGTGAGAATGATCGTCCTCACAGAGCTTTCTTTTGATACTGCCTGCTGAATTTCGGGTTCAAACTTAGAACTGGTAACAATAGCTGCAGGTTGTGTGACAGAGATGAGATTTGCCAGGTCTGCGCGGTAGCGTTCTGGCGAGATTTTTTCGCTTAAGAATGGCATGATAGCGGGTATCTTGCCACTCAGAATCGCGCCAATAAAGGAATAGATCAAAGCTTCGCTGTGCTCCAGGATAATTACCACAACTTCACCAGGTTGAATTCCCCGCTGTGAATACTCGCCTGCATAGCCTCCAGACCACCTGATCAAGCGCTCCCAAGATATAGATAGGTCGGGCTTCCCTGCTTCTTGTAGATGGATGGCAGCGCGTTCTGGGTAAACCATAAAATGCTTCCGCAGGGTTTCGGTCAAAATTGGCATTTGGATCACATCCTCGAGCGGATGAGAGTTTCGAGCTGCCTTAAATTATCAAATGTTGAAGCATTCAACTCTGTGTCATCTACTCTGACATTGAATGTGTCTTCAATAAATAAAGCCAGATCCACAAGGCAAAAGGATCCGATAAGCCCACTTGAGATCAAGGCGTCATCTGGTGCTAGTATTCTACGAGGATCCTTAAGAATCGTTCGTGAGATAAAACTTGCAAGTTGTGTGATAATTTCGTCTGACATAGTCCTCCGTTGGTATGGAAAACAATTATAGCAGTCAGGGACTTTTTTTCAACGGCAACTAGTCTGAAATTGTTTTCAAATTCAACGGGTGCCGAGTTAATTTTTGAATTGCTGTCTTGGGGATTATAATGACGTGATTTTATTTTTGTGGCGCTTTTGGAGAATGCATGAGTTTTACCAGCCTGACATTTTTGGCGTTTTGCGTTGTGGTTTTGATCCTTTATTGGTCAGTACCGCGAAAGGTCTGGCAGAATGTCCTTCTTCTGGGTGCGAGTTTCTTGTTTTATGGATGGATACACCCCTGGTACATTGTTTTGCTGGCGAGTGCAACAGCGATAGATTTTTATCTAGCTCGGAAGATAAGCCTTTTTCGTGAGCGCTCGCGGAAATATTTGACGGTTAGCCTACTGATTAATTTGGGCGTTCTGGCATTCTTTAAATACTACAATTTTTTTAATGGGGCTTTGGCAGTTCGATTGCAGCTTCTAGGTATAAATAGTGATATCTTCCTTGTCAGTCTGGTTTTGCCCGCAGGCTTGTCATTTTACACTCTTAAGAAGCTGAGTTACATCCTGGATATTTCTCGTGGAACGCTAAAGCCAGTTGGCAGTCTGATCGATTTCGCCTTATTTGTTGCCTTTTTTCCGCAAATTATCTCAGGTCCGATCGATCGACCCCAAAAACTTTTGCCACAAATCGCAGTAGCCCGCGAATGGAATACGAAGTTTTTTACCATGGCCTGGCCTTTATTTGTGATGGGCCTTTTCAAAAAAGTCGTCATCGCGGATACGATCAAATCAATTGTTGATCGTGTCATTTCCTTGCATACCCCTTCAAAGGTGATGGTAATAGCTGCCGCGTTGGGTTTTACCCTACAAATCCTGGCGGATTTTTCTGCTTACACAGATATTTCTCGTGGTATTGCCTGGTTGTTC
>Ga0172367_10005298_pt1 | contig 15645 bp, 11 predicted proteins | sample Lak10m_FD_114542 | JGI IMG/M metagenome (GOLD analysis project Ga0172367, IMG submission 114542) | Freshwater microbial communities from Kabuno Bay, South-Kivu, Congo - kab_022012_10m | ecosystem: Environmental > Aquatic > Freshwater > Lake | place: Democratic Republic of the Congo: South-Kivu... | reverse complement strand
TTATTTCTTGAATATCCAGTTCGCCATTTTTTAAGGAATTTAGATCTTCACTTGATTCCAGCCAAGACCAGATAATTTGCCCGTTGTTTTCTGCTTGCAGATTATTCAAGATTTTTCCCCATGATTTTAGAACGGATAAGGGTCTGGAGCGGTATAGCTGATTAATTATTTCCTCTCTCCTACCTCCCAAGCTAATTAATTTTGAGCTTGTTAGTAAAGTTCTGGGGGTTAAATTAGCGCTTTTATAATTTTTTGTTTTACTAATGATGCCGGTTAACAGACAAGTAGCGATATCTTCGTCTATTTGGATGCCGTCTTGTTGTTTGATGAGCTTGTATATTATTTCTGCTGTAGAAACAACATTTAAATCAAGATAATTTATCTGGCCATATTCTTCATTACCGGTTTGGTGGTCGATATTAATCACCATATTTTTGTAAAAAAATTCTACATTATTATCATAAATTGAGCCCAATGATTCAAAGTCGGGCGTATCTAGTATAAATATAAGATCATATTTAAATCCGCTGGATGAGGTGCTGATGTCTTTTGGGCTAAACCATCCTTTTTCTGGTGAAATTATAAAATTAAGTTTTTGCCCGTCTACTGTGTATTTAATTTGGTTGATGGTCGCCTGACTAATATCCAAGGACACAATAAATTTACGTAAATTTTTTAGAGACGTTTGAATTTGATTATAAGAAGGAAGGAAGCGCCAAGCTGAAGCGACTTTTTGCGTAGTGGGATTTTTTTCGTCTAAATAGGCGGCAATTTCTACTTTTTTTCCTATTTTTTTTAAACATAGAAACAGGGCTAAACTTGAGGCTACGGCATCTCCATTCCAATCGGCGTTAAAAACAATCAGGATGTTTTCTGATTTATCTACTTGTTTAAAAATTTGTTGTTCTTGGGTAAGCATTGGCCTTATTTTTTAATAGTCTGACCATTCAATATATAATTATTTTTTGCTAGAGTCAAGGCAATTTACGGTTGACGCATTGGCTTATTTTTGGTAATTTAAAAGGTATGAAAAACGAACTAGATAAAATTTATAATCCTTCTTTATTTGAAGATGATATTTATAGTTTATGGGAAAATTCAGGTTTTTTTAATCCTGATAATTTAAGCTTAAAAGATGATGCGCCAAGCTATACAGTAATTCTTCCTCCGCCTAATATTACAGCTAAATTACACCTTGGTCATAGCGCTATGTTGGCGATTGAAGATTTAATGATTCGATATCGCCGTCAAAATGGATATCGCGCTCTTTGGCTTCCCGGTACTGACCATGCTGCTATTGCCACTCAAAACATAGTAGAAAAAAAGATTTTTACTGAAACCGGTAAGACCCGCCATGATTTAGGAAGAGAGGCTTTTTTGGAAGAGGTTAATAAGTTCGTGGTCGAGACTCAGGCGACAATTTTGCGCCAGACGCGCAAGATGGGCGCTTCTTTGGACTGGTCTCGCCTAGCCTTTACCCTGGATGAGCCCCGTCAGCAAGCGGTGCAGAGGATGTTTCTGGATATGTATAAGGAGGGCGTGATTTATCGGGGTGAGCGTATAGTTAATTGGTGTCCGCGCTGCCATTCGACTTTGGCAGACGATGAAGTTGAATATAAAGAACAAAAAGCTTTTCTTTACACTTTTAAATACAGTGAGGATTTTCCAATTTTAATTTCTACTACTCGTCCAGAAACTAAATTAGGAGATACAGCGGTAGCGGTTAATCCAAAAGATGAGCGTTATCAATCTTATATTGGCAAGGAATATGATGTTTCTTTTTGCGGTCAAAAATTGCATTTAAAAATTATCGCTGATCGTAATGTGGAAATGAATTTTGGCACCGGGGCTTTAGGTGTTACCCCCGCCCATTCTGCAGTCGATTGGCAGATGGCAGAAACTTATTCTTTGCCAGTTATTAAAGTTATTAATGAAGATGGTTTCATTCATGAAGGCTTTGGTGAATTTAGCGGTTTAAGAGTAGTTGATGCTAGAAAAAAGATAGTAGAGTCTTTGCGCGGCCAGGGATTAATGCTTAAAGAAGAAGAAATAGATAATAGTCTTTCTTGTTGTTATCGTTGTGATAACCCCATCGAACCCTTGCCCTCTAAACAATGGTTTGTGGCAGTAGATAAGCCTTTGGCTCGTTTACAAGGTAAATCTTTAAAAGAAAAGGCGATAGCCGCGGCTCAGGTTGGTGAAATCACTTTTTTGCCTGAGCGATTCAATAAACGTTATCTTGATTGGATGGAGAATTTGCATGATTGGTGTATTTCTCGGCAAATTTGGTTCGGACATAGTATCCCTGCTTGGTATCGGGATGAAGAAATATATGTTGGCGAAGGAGATCCAGTCGGAGAAGGCTGGATTAAAGACGGCGATACTCTAGACACCTGGTTTTCTTCCGGGATGTGGACTTTTTCGACTCTCGGCTGGCCTGATAATTTTAAAGACGGGGTTAAAAGCGGTGATTTAGCGCGTTTTCACCCGACCCAAGTCTTGGAAACCGGCTACGAAATTCTGACTTTATGGGTATCGCGCATGGTAATGATGTCATTTTTTGCTTTAGGCGAAAAACCATTTTCTCAGGTTTATTTGCACGGTACAATTTTAGATAAGGCCGGCAAGAAGATGTCAAAATCTAAAGGTAATGGCGTTGATCCTTTGGAGGTAATTGCCAAATATGGTGCCGACGCAGTCAGACTATCTTTATTAATGGGTTCAACACCTGGTAACGATTCTCGTTACAGTGAAGAGAAAATAGAGGCCAAAAGAAATTTTATCAATAAGCTTTGGAATATATCGCGTTTTATTTTAAGCGATTTGGACGATAGATTTTTATCTGTATCTCTTGATGTTCTGCCTGAAGCCAAAACTTTAGCCGATTCCTGGATATTAAATGAATTATTTTCTGCCCGTGGCATTGTTGATTCTGCCTTAGCTGAATCTAACTTTTCCATAGCCGCTGAGGCTTTATACGACTTCACTTGGAATAAGCTGGCTGACTGGTATTTGGAAGCGGCAAAAGTGGAAAAGGGTAAAGAGAATATTTTGATATTTATTTTAAAAAATTTATTGATAATGTGGCACCCTTTTATTCCTTATATTACAGAAGTTATTTGGCAAAGTTTTAATCAAGGTTTATTGATGGCCGAACAATGGCCGGCTTGGCCGGAAAAAATAGAAAATCGCGACTCTCACGCGAGTTCCGGTAAAGATTTTGAGATTGTTAAAGAAATGATTGTGGCTATTCGTAATGCTCGCAGTGAAAATAAAGTGGAACCGGCGCGCAAGTTAAGAGCTTTAGTGAAAGGATTTCAAACCAACCTATTATTAGAACAATCTTTGTTGCTTAAAAATTTACGTACCGGCATTGAATCTTTAGAAGAGGCGGGTTCTATTCCGTCCGAGGCCTCAATAAAAATAGTTTTAGGCGATACGGATATTTATTTATTAGGAGCCATTGATCCCGTAAAAGAAAAGATGAGATTGCAGAAGGAAGAAGAAAATCTGATTGATTTAATAAATAATTTAAAAAATCGTTTAGAAAATCAAGAATTTATCGGGCGTGCTCCTACTAATATCGTTCAGGCGGAAAAAGATAAATTGGTGCGTTATGAAACAGAGTTGGCAAAAATAAAATCTTCTTTAGCGACTGAGATTAATAAATAATATATTTTATGACTTTGAAAAATTATTTAATCGTCATGGGGGCGATGACGGCCGTTTGTTGGTTAATTTTTTTACTGATGCTTAATTTTATTGACCCGACAGCTACTAATTGGTTGGGTTTTTTATTGTTTTATACGGCTTTATTTTTAGCTCTTTCCGGCACTGCCGCTTTAATAGGTTTTATCGTTAGATTCGTAGCCTTAAGGCGAGAGTTAGTTTTTTATGCGGTTGCGACCGCTTTTAGACAATCTTTCCTGTTTGCTTTATTTATTGTTGTTTCTTTATTTCTTTTATCAGCCAATCTGTTTACCTGGTTGAACATGTTTTTGTTATTGATTATTTTTTCAATTTTAGAATTATTTGTTGCTAGTTATAAAAAAAGTCGCCTTTAAAAAATTTAATCTATGAAGAATAAATTACAAAAATTAAGAGATGATTTCTTGGCCGGCTTGCAGGGAATTAATGATTTACCCGCTCTTAGGGATTTAGAATTGAGATATTTATCCCGCAAGGGCGAACTTAGTAGTTTATTGGGAGAGCTTAAAGATTTAAGCCTTGAGGTACGTCGTGAAGCCGGTGAATTGGCCAATATTATAAAACAGGAACTGCAATCTCGCTTTGAAGAGGTAAAAACGGAAATAGAAAGAAAAAGCGAAAAGAAGATTAATCTCGACCCAACAATTCCCGGGGATAAAATGGTTGCTGGCAGTTTGCACCCTTTAACTCTATTGCGTCAGGAATTGGAAGACTTTTTTTCTACCTTGGGATTTATGGTTATGGATGGCCCAGAGCTTGAAAGTGAGTTTTATAATTTTGAAGCTTTAAATGTTCCGCCTCATCATCCGGCCAGAGATATGCAGGATACTTTTTATGTTGATTTAAAAAATAAACAAGGAGAATTTGATTTAACCATGCGGACTCAGACGTCTAATACTCAGGTTAGAGCTTTGCGTAAATATGGCGCCCCCTTAAAGGTTATTATGCCTGGCAGGGTTTTTCGCAGCGAGGCCACCGATGCTCGTCATGAACATACTTTTTATCAGCTTGAAGGAGTAGTGGTTGGCAAAAATGTTAATTTTGCTCAGATGAAAAATATTTTAGAAGCGGTTGGCAAAAAGCTTTATGGACAGGAAACCCAATTAAGAATGCGGCCAAAATTTTATCCTTTTGTTGAGCCCGGTTCCAATGGAGAGTATACTTGTTTTTTGTGCCAGGGAAAGGGTTGCCGTGTTTGTAAATATTCTGGATGGTTAGAGATTTTGGGTTGTGGTTTAATTCATCCTAATGTTCTTCGATCGGGCGGCGTTGACCCGGACCAGTATTCAGGTTTTGCTTTTGGTTTTGGTTTGAACCGTTTGGCGATGCTAAAATATGGCATTAATGATATTCGCTTATTTAATGCCGGCGACCTAAGATTTTTACAACAATTTTAATCTGTTTTTAATATATGTATTTATCTCTCAATTGGCTTAAAGATTTTGTTAAAATCCCAAAAAAAATAGATCAAACAATGATCGCGGAATTACTAACCTTGCATACCGTTGAGGTTGAAGGATGGAAAGAGCAAAAATCTATTTTCGATAAAGTTGTTGTCGGCCGGGTCGTTTCTGTTATGCCCCATCCCAACGCCGATCGTTTGCGTTTAACTAAAGTTGATATTAAAAGTGAAATCTTGGATATAGTTTGCGGCGCTCCTAACGTTGCGGCCGGGCAAAAGGTTCCTGTGGCTTTAATTGGCGCCGTTCTTCCTAATGGCTTAGAAATAAAAGAATCGGAAATTAGAGGTGAAAAATCTTTTGGTATGATTTGTGCGGAAGATGAATTAGGCCTAGGCAAAGATCATGAAGGTATTATGGTTTTGTCTGATAAGGCTAGAATTGGTCAAGCTTTTGCTGATTATCTTAATTTTGATGATATTATTTTAGAAATAGATAATAAATCCTTATCTAACAGGGGCGATTTATGGGGGCACTACGGTTTGGCTAGAGAATTAAGCGCTTTGTTAAAAGCCCCTTTACGTCCCTATTTATTGCCAGAAAAACAAGAATTCTCTGGTCAGGGTAAAAATCATTTAAGTGTAAAAATAGAAGATAAGGCGGCGTGTTCTCGTTATATCGCCGTGAAAATTGATAAAGTAAAGACTATAGAGTCTCCGCGTTGGTTGAGGGATCGTTTAGTAGCAGTTGGTTCCAGGCCAATTAATGCTTTGGTTGACATTACTAATTATGTGATGCTGGAATCCGGCCAGCCTTTACATGCTTTTGATGCGGCTGGTATTAAAAAAATTGGCATTCGTTTTTCCAAAGATGGTGAAAGCTTGGAAACCTTGGATGAAAAGGAACGGCTTTTACCCAAAGACACGATCATTATTACCAATGGTTCTGAGCCAATAGCTTTAGCGGGATTAATGGGTGGGGCTAATAGTGCCGTAAACGCAGAAACGGAAAGCATTATTTTGGAGGCAGCCACTTTTGATTCTATTTATATTCGTAAAGCTTCTCAAAGCTTAAACTTGCGCACAGATGCTTCAATGCGTTTCGAGAAAACCCTTGACCCTAATTTACCTGATCAAGCCTGGCGTCGAGCTTGGCAACTTATAAAAGAAATAATGCCAGAAGCGGAAATATCCGGAGAGCCAATTGATATCGTTAATTTTGAATTAGAGCCGGCAGCCATAGAAATTGATTTTTCTTGGCTGAAAAAAAGATTGGGATACGAATTAAGCCGAAAAGAAGCTGTAGGTATTTTAGAAAGACTTGGTTTTCAAGTTAATGTTTCTAAAAATATTTTATCTGTAGTGCCTCCAAGTTGGCGAGCAGTTAAAGATGTTTCCATTAAAGAAGATGTCTTGGAAGAATTGGCGCGTATTATCGGCTATAATAATATCTCTTCTCAAAATTTATCTTCTTTATCGTTGTCTTTGCCTGAAAATCGTGAATTAGTTTTAGAGAGAAAAATTCAAAATATTTTAAGCGGCGCCGGTCATTTACACGAGGTTTATAATTATTCTTTTTTAAGTGATGCGGTTTTATCAAAGCTTAATTTTGATTCTAGCCGCTGTCTTAAATTAGCTAACCCAATTTCTGAACAGCATGTATTTTTAAGACCTACTTTGTTGGCGGGTTTGTGGCAGAATGCTCGTTTAAATCAATTTAATTTTAATAAGTTTGGAATTTTTGAATTAGGTCGGATATTTTTACCGTTGCCGGGTGAATATGTTAAAGATGATCAGGGAGATTTTCTTCCTTATCAAGGTAAGCGCTTAGGTCTGCTAATCGCTAATCAAGAAGGTTTAGAAGCTTTTAATCATCTTAAAGGATTGTTAGCTTTATTATTTTCAAAGCTATGGCCGGGTTCTCATTTGGAATTTTCGGCTTTAGAAAATAATCCATCTTGGTCGCAATCAGAACAAGCGGCCGCTGTTTATTGCGCCGGCAAGGAAATAGGAGTGGTTGGTCTGTTGGATAATAAAATTGGAGCGGCTTTTGGTTTGAAATTAAAAACAGCAGTCGCGGAATTTAATTTTAAAGACATACTTAGCTTGTCGGAAGTTTTGCCGGCGTTCCATTATCAAGAAACACCCAAGTACCCGCCCGTAGTTCGTGATGTTGCCTTTGTGGTTGATGAAAAAATATTATATAATGATTTCTGGAGAATGTTAGTATCTTTTCATCCTTTATTAATCAAAGCTGAACTCTTTGATATTTATCAAGGGGGAGCTTTGGGGGAAAATAAAAAGAGCTGGGCTTTTCATTTGACTTATCAGGCCGACGACCGCACTTTAACGGCAATTGAAATAGATTCTATTCAGTCCGATTTGATTATTCAATGTCGTGAAAAATTTGAAGCTCAAATTAGAGATTTTTAATTTTTTAATTCAAGTATACAGGAGGAATATTTTGCCTTCTTTATGGCATAAATTTATGTTTGAAACTTCACGTGACATTTTAAATTGGGTTCTCGCCGCTTCGGCTGGCGTGCTCGCATTTTTTATTTGTTGGTCTCTTTATTATTTTATTGCTGCTGCTCAAAGAATTTTTCGTTTAATTAAACACGTTGAGCAAGGGGTAGAAAAAGCTGAAACTTTAATTGATTTAATTAAAGAAAAGGTTAGTGGCAGTGCTTCTTATTTAATGATTTTAGGTGAATTATTGAAGCGAGGAATGGATTTTGCTAAAGAGAGAGGTCAGCGTCGTTATTCTGCTGATGACAAAGAAACCCCTCCTAGAACAAAAAAGAAAAAGAAATAGTTAATAATTTTTGTGTCTTACAAAAAAACCGCTGTTTTTTCAGCGGTTTTTTTATTAGTCTTCGTCGTAGTAACTGTCATGAGAAGTGGCGGGATCATTTACAATTCTATGATGGCGTGTTTTTTTTCTTAAAAAAGATTCAAATAAGTTTTTTAAAGATAATGTTTTTTTATTTTCGGTTGTTTTACTCTTTGTTTCAATATTACTTATACTCGATTCTTCATTGTGCATTTCTGCTTGTATTTTTTTTCTAATGCTTTCTAACTCATTATTGCTTGTTTTAATATTTTGATAACTTGTTTCTGTTGAAGTTTGTTTTTGGATGTTTCCCTCAAAATTTAAATTTTCCATATTTTGAGGTTTTTCTTGAAATTGAAAATATTCTTTTTTGTTAAGCATATTTTTATAATAAAATATATTTTATTATTTAATTTAAGCTTGATAGCCACAGCCTTTGTCGCTGCAAATTATATGCCCGTCTTTGTCTTTGACTAGAAGGGAATCGCAGTTAGGGCATTTTTCTCCAGTTGGTTTTCCCCAATAGGCATTTTTACAATCAGGATAGTTGTTGCAGGCGTAAAAGACTCCTCGTTTGCTGAATTTTTTAACAATTTTTCCTCGTTTACAGGCGGGGCAGTCAATATCGTTTTCTTGGTCAGATCCTTCATTTATATTTTTTATATTTTTACATTTAGGATAAGCGCTGCAGGCTAAAAATGGTCCATATTTTCCTGAACGAACCTTCATTTCTGATCCGCATTTATCGCAAACCGTGCCTTGATATTTTTCTTGCAAGGCATTTAAGGCCGGATCATCCTGTTTAACCGTATTTTCTCCATTAGCTTTTTTAATGTTTCGGCAATTAGGAAAGCCGCTGCAGGCTAAAAATTTTCCGTATCTGCCGGTTTTAATAATCATTTCTGCGCCACACTTATCGCAAATTTCTTGAGATTTTTCTTCTGGCATAATGTCACTTTTTTTAATATTTTCGTATTTTATTTGTAGATTGTCATGAAATTCTTGGTAAAAATCAGCAATAACTGGTTGCCAAGATTTTTTACCTTCAGCGACGGCATCTAAATTATTTTCCATGGCGGCCGTAAAATTATAGTCGACAATTTTAGGAAAGTGCTCAACCAGGAGGTCGTTAACCACTAAAGCGATATCAGTCGGTTGCAGTCTTTTGTCTTCGTTGCGAATTACGTAATTGCGCGTAATAATTGTGTTAATGGTTGGTGCGTAAGTTGATGGTCTGCCGATTCCGTATTTTTCTAAATCTTTAACTAGGCTAGCGTCGCTATATCGGGCGGCCGGTTTGGTAGCATGTTGTTCTATTTCAGTTTTTAACAATAATATTTTATCATTTTCTTGTAATACCGGTAACTCTTGTTCGGCGGTTTTTTCGGGATAGACTTGTAAATAGCCATCAAATAATAAGATTTGCCCATTAGCTCTTAGAATATGTTTTTTGCCGTTGGCGCAGGAAGCTTCGGTATCGATAGTAGTTGAGCTTAATTTTGCCGGGGGCATTTGGGTGGCGATAGTTCTTTCCCAAATAAGTTTATACAAACGGTAAGCATTATTATCCAATTTTGTTTTTAGGGAGTCGGGGGTGGTTGATGCTGAGGTCGGCCTGATTGCCTCATGAGCTTCTTGAGCATTTTTACCTTTTGTTTTAAAGATTCTTGGCGCATCAAGGGTATAGTTGCTACCAAGTTTTTTGGCAAGATAATCTTTAGCTTCTGTTAAGAATTGCGGAGAAAGATTCAAGGAGTCAGTCCTCATGTAAGTAATAAATCCTTGTTCGTATAATTTTTGGGCAACGGTCATTGTTTGCTTGGCGCTGAATCCGAGATGTCGATTTGCTCCTTGTTGCAAGGTAGAAGTAGTAAAGGGGTTCCCAGGATTTTTATTGATATTTTTTTGTTCTATTTTGCTTATTCTATAAGTAGCATTTTTTAACTCTTCTTTGGTTTGTTCGGCAATTTCTTTGCTAATATCTAATTTATCAAAAGATTTACCGTTTAATCTAAAAAGATTGGCGTTATATTTAGTTTTATTTTTTTCAGCTTGTAAATCGGTATTCAGTGTCCAGTATTCCTGAGATTTAAAAGCCTGTATTTCTCTTTCTCTTTCAACAATTAAGCGAATAGCAACGCTTTGAACTCTACCGGCAGATAAACCTTTGGCTACTTTTTTCCATAAAAAAGGTGAAAGCTCATAACCAACTAGACGATCAAGGATGCGTCTAGCTTGTTGAGCTTCAACTAAATCTTGATTTATATTTCTTGGATTTTCCAAGGCTTTAATGATGGCTGGTTTTGTGATTTCGTGAAAAACTATCCTTTCCGTTTTATTTGTGTTCAGTTTTAAAACCTGAGCTAAATGCCAGGCAATAGCTTCTCCTTCTCTGTCTTCGTCGGAAGCGAGAATAACATTACTAGCTTTAGCGGCGGCTGCTTTTAAGGTGCTAACTGTTTTTTTTGCTTTAGCGGGAGTAACATATTTAGGCTGAAAGCCGTTTTCTATGTCTATACCCATTTCTTTAGCCGGTAAATCGCGGACGTGTCCGAAAGAAGATTCAACTTTATATTCTTTGTTTAAAAATTTGCTGATAGTTTTGGCTTTAGTTGGCGATTCTACTATAATTAATTTCATATTTTCTATATTATTAGCACTAATCTTAATTTTTTAAGGGCAGAAAATAATAACGCCCTCCCCTTTGTCTTATCAGATTTTTTATTTCTAATATACTTAGTGTACTATTTACTGACGGAGTGTCAAGTTTTAGCTTAAATTGAATCTCATCTGGTCTTAATCCTGAAAATAACGAAAATTCTTTTTTTAATAAGGAAATAATATTGTTTTCTATGATTGTTAAATTTTCTTCTTGTTCTTGGTTTTGGATTTTTTCTAATTTTTTCTTGGCAATATCACCCCCTGAATTTATGAGATAGGCTCCATTTTTGATTAGTTGATGACAGCCTTCGGCTGCTTGGTTAAAAATATTGCCTGGTATGGCATATATTTTATTTTTTAATTTTTTGGCTTGCTTGGCGGTATTCATTGAGCCGGATTTAATTCCGGCCTCCAATACCAACACACCTTCTCCGATAGAAGCGAGAAGTCGGTTTCTTTGCAGGAAATTGCCAGGCATTGGCGGCGCGTCTAAGGCATACTCTGATATAATCAGTCCTCCGTTATTTATTATTTTTTCTGTTAATTTATAATTTTCTTTTGGATAAATATGATTCAGGCCGGAACCTAAGATGGCAATCGTGTGCCCTTGATTGCTAAGAGTTAAAGAGTGGGCCAGGCTGTCTAAACCGATTGCTAGTCCACTGGCGATGCTGTATCCACTTTCTATTAATTCCGGGATTATTTTTTTTGCGGCGGCTTCTCCATAAAGACTTGGTTGCCGGGAACCGATGACAGTGATTATTTTTTGTTTTTTTAGAGGCCAGTGACCGCGAGCATATAAAAGCAAAGGTGCATCTTCTAATCTGAAAAAACCTAGAGGATAATTAGGGTCATCTTTTATGATTAAGCTAATATTTTTATTTTTTAACTCTGATTCAAATTTATTAAAATTAAAATTTGATTTTTTGTCCTCCCAAATTCTTTGGCTTATTTGCGGTATTTTTGCTTTTTCCCAGGTCTTCAAAGGGGCTTGCCAGCTATTTCTCCAGGAGCCGGTCTGCTCATATAAACGACTTAAACGCTTGGGGCCTAAATTAGGGATAGCGCTAAGAGCGGCTAGAAAAAGCTTTTCTTCTGTTTGGTGTTCCTGTCTTGACATAAGACTTATTTTTGTTTAAGCTAAAAAGTTAAAACCCCCTTGATTGCTTGTACAAAATTTTTTAGTGTTTATTCGCTTTCCTCCTAGCGAGTGGCACTTCCTAAGCTTTTTGTATAAGCAGTCAAGAGGGTTTTTTTGATGATTTATTATATCTTAATTAATTTGAATTTTTAGCAAATTTAAACCTTCTTGAGCCGTTTTTTTAAGAATTTCTAGTTCACCCGGGTTAAATTTTTGCAATACAAATTTTTCAGGAGGAATTATTTTTCGTAAATCTTCGTTTTTTATACCTAGTCGTAGTCTGGTAAAACGCTGAGTTTTAAGATTTTTAATAATTGATTGAACTCCTTTGTTGCCGCCGCTGCTGGAATTATCACTGATTTTCCATTTACCTAAATCTAAATCAAGATCGTCCTGGATGACAAAAAGGCGGCTTCTTAAATCTTGATCTTTTTTTATTAAATAACCGAATTGCCTAGTTAATAATTGGTAATAGCGCATAATCTTATAAGCGCTTTCTCCGGAATTATTCATAAAAGTTAAGGGTTTTAAATAGATATTGCCCTCAATTTCTTTAATTAAAGCATTAAATTTTTTTTCTTCGCGCCAATTATCTTTTCCTACCATTAAGTCAAGGGAAATCCAGCCGGTATTATGGCGGCTGATAGCGTATTTTTCTCCAGGGTTGCCTAGGCCTATGATTATTTGCATATTTTTTTAGATTTATTTTTATTATAACGCATCTTACCTGAAATGACGATAAAATAAAAATAAAGGCCGCTTTGGAAAAGCGGCTTTTAAATTTTTAGCCTTCTCTGACGCCATGTTTTTTCTTGTTTTTAATTACATGCATTCTTACGGGAGTGCCGGTAAAAGCATATTGTTCACGCAGTCTATTTTCTAAAAAACGGACATATGAAAAATGAAGATCATCTCTTGAGCCTATTCTAACCGTAAAGGATGGCGGATTAGAACGTTTCTGGGCTATCTCGTAAATATGGGGCGCCTTTAAACCTTTGCCTTTGGCTGGTAAATGCACTTTAACAACGCGACTGAGGAATTTTTTTAATTGAGTTTCACTTATTTCTGTTTTTCTAGCTTCTGCTACTTTTAAGGCGATATCTAAAATTTTATTAACTTTTGCTCCTGTTTTTGCGGATACGAAAATTAAGGGCGCCCAGGTGGCAAAGGGAAGTTTTCCGAAGATTTTTTCTTGCCAATATTTTGGGTTTTTTTCTTCAATTTTATCCCATTTATTGGCGATAATAATTAAGCTTTTTTGACGTTCAACTATTTCCTCGACCATTTTCGCGTCTTGATGGGTTAAGTCTTCGCTTATATCTAAAACCAACAAAGCTATGTCTGCTTTTTGTAGAGATTGCAGGGACATGGCAATACCTTCTTTTTCTAATCCTTTGCTTTTATGCCCATGTCGGGAAATGCCAGCTGTATCAATGAGTCGGATTATTTTATCTTGATGGATCAGTTCAGTGTTTTGTGACTCTCTGGTGGTGTGAGGTTGGTCGCTAACGATTACGCGTTCGTAGCCCAGTAAAGCGTTAAGTAGTGAAGATTTGCCAACATTTGGTTTTCCGACAATACAAAGACGGGCGGCGATTTCTTTTCCGTCTTCTTCATTGGTATCATTATCACCTTTGATGCGTTTAAGAACGGCGTCTAAAAGATCGCCCGTTCCCGCTCCAGTTTGTGCGGAAATAATATAAGGCTCTCCTAAACCAAGCTTATTGAAAGCAGCCGCTTCAGAACGCCATTTGCCGCTGTCGATTTTATTAACAACTAAAATTATTTTTTTTGAATAGAGCTTATGTTGCCGTATCGCCTTGGCAAGAGATTTATCTTCTGTTAATAAGCCAGCCTTGCCGTCTACTATAAATAATATCAGTTTAGCTTCTTGTAAAAATTCTAAGGCTTGAAGTTGCGCCATTGAATCTATATTGGTTGTGTTTTTTTTCTTTCCGGAAATAAAGCCGGCATCAAGTAATCCGGCAGTGTCGACAAGACGAAAAATTTTTTTGTCCCAATGAACTAAACCAAGATTGCAATCCCTAGTCGTGCCTTCTATATTTGAAACTAAAGCTTGTCTTTTTTCAATTAGTCGATTGAATAGAGTTGATTTGCCGACATTTGTACGACCACAGACTGCTACCAAAGGAATGTTGTCGGTTTTTTTTCTCATATTTTTATTATTGATTAACGCCAATAATTAAAACAAAATCCGGTTTATTGGAGCTATTTTTATAAGTTTCCAACCAGGACGGCGCGTCGTAAGCGATTGAGGCTTGCTCGGCTGCTTGTAATATTTCTAATCCTTGCAATTTTTGCCCATAAGTCAGATCGTATATAACTGAATTCTGATATTCTCTGGTTGGCGCATTGGCGGTTTCGCTAATTTTAAATCCATAATTTTGCAAATTTATTGCTGTTTTTGCCGCTAATCCACTTACCCAAGTACCATTAAGAACGGCTACTTTTATTTCTTCTTTAACTTTTCCGATGGCAATTGGTGTATTTTTATTATTTTCTGTGAATTCATTATTATTGGAATTTAATGTTTTACCAGTTTCTTGAATATTTTTATCGCCAAATATATTTTGTACTAAATTTTGTATTTCTTTAAAATTGCCTGTTTGCGGAATGAGGATGTAGGCACCTTCTTCTCCCCTGCTGGCAATTAACAATCCTTCTGGGCCATCACTTAATACTTTGTTGCTAATTTGAGAACGATCAATATCTTTATAATCATTCCACAACTTAATAAAAGCCCAAACATCAAGATTGGTTTTAATATTCCGATTAAGCTCGGAAATAATGCGGCTAATCATTGCTGGCTTTAATAAAGTATTGCGTGAAAGTAATTTTGTTTTTACGGCTTCTAAAATTAATTGTTGGCGGCGAGCACGGGCAAAGTCTGATCCTTCTATTCCGGCAGCATGTCTGCTTCTAGCATATTTTAAGGCCAGGGAACCATTCATGTGTTGCATGCCTTTTTCTACATGTAAATGCTCAAAACGAGCGTAGTAGTCGGGATTATCCTCTTCTCCTCTAATGGGGTAGCTATAATCATCTAAAGTATTTTCTACATTAACGTCAATTCCTCCAAGTTCATCAATAATATTAACAAATCCATCAAAATCAATGCTAATATAATAATTTATTTCTGTGCCTAAAATTGAGCTTAAGGCTTTAGTCATTGCGGGTCCGCCACTACCTTCTTCTTTTGCTTCCGCTAAGGCATTAATGGAATTTACTTTTCTCCAGGTGCCATTTTCTGTTGGAGCGGTTAAGTCTCGGGGTATTGATAACAGCGCCGCTTGCTTGTTTGAAGGTTTTAAGCTGGCTAACATGATGGTGTCAGCTAAGTAGCCGCCATCATGATTTGCTCCCCCCATACCTAAGAGTAAAATATTTATTCTATCTTGATTTTCCCCGATTAATTTATTGTCACCATTTTCGGTTAAATGTGTAACTCTTCCCCAAAAAGTGTTGTTTGCCAACCATTGGCTAGCACCTTGGCTGGACATAATTATTTTTCCAGAAAATATCAAAGCTAAAACAATGATCGCTATGAAATAATTTTTTGCTTTTCGTCCTTTTCTTAAATCATTAATTATTTTTTCATCCTCTTCCTCCTCGGCTAAACGTTTACTTTCTGGGTCATTTTCTTCTAATTTTTGCTTAAAATCTATCATAAATATTAAAAAATCCAATAACCTTTCGGCCTTGAATACAAATCATTTTTTCTGTTTTTATTATAGTTATATTTATGCTTTTTAGCAAATTTATGGTTTAATGGTCAAAAATAGTTGGTGAAAATGCTATATTTCCTGTAATATTTAATTAGAATACAAAACAAATATAAAACAGTTAATAATATGACAAAAAAAACGCTGCATTTTGTGCGGA
>Ga0172367_10005297_pt1 | contig 15646 bp, 15 predicted proteins | sample Lak10m_FD_114542 | JGI IMG/M metagenome (GOLD analysis project Ga0172367, IMG submission 114542) | Freshwater microbial communities from Kabuno Bay, South-Kivu, Congo - kab_022012_10m | ecosystem: Environmental > Aquatic > Freshwater > Lake | place: Democratic Republic of the Congo: South-Kivu... | reverse complement strand
TACAGAAACTGGAACTGGAATCAGTGCAAAGTTACAAAAATATGAAGTATTAAATGATTATTCTGAGTCATTTGATTCGGAATCATTAGATGAAATAATTCCAGTGGATATTGATTGAATAAATTCAGAAATTCTTTTCTTGAAGTTTTTGTTAGTATAAATTTTTTTCAGATTATCTTCTTTAGTTTTATTGATATAAACAAGTGCTTGAATATCTTCAAATTCAATACCACAGCTAAAAATTTCAGGGTCAAGATTGCTGGCACCTTGAACAACTAATTCGCGAAGAAGAAGTAAGTAATGAATATTGGAGGAAAACCTTTCTGATAATCTATTCATAATAAGGTCAGTACTATTCTCGATACTTAATTGTGTATAAATATTAGTAAAGTTATTTTCAATAGTTTTAATTTCACCAATTTTACTAAAGATATCGTTAATAAAATTAATGACAATGAATATGCCAAGTTCATCGTTGGCGTATTTATTGATATCAATCATTAATCTATAGAAGTCTTCAATAATTTTATCTATTTCATTTTTTTTGAAGTTGGCCTGAAGATAATCGATAATATTTTCATTAATCATATTTTTGACGAGTAATGGTTCATTTATTTGTGCAAGATTGTCTCTTTCTGATAAAGTTAGTTTTTTTTCGAAGATAGCTTTACAAGTATCATAAAAGTTCATATCAATAAAATTATCTTTTTCAGAAAGCGTATCATTTAATTTAACGTTATGAATAAATTGTGCGATGTCGTAGTCATAAGATTCAATAATTTTTTTCAAAATTGAAGGTTTTACCTTTAATTCTTGTTGTTTAACAATTGCTTTGAGGTCTTTGTCAGATAATTTGGGTAAATAGAATATATTTTCAGTTAGTTTTTTAGCTTTTTTTAAAAAGATACTATGACTAGTTAGAATAAACTTATTTTCTTTGAATTCTGGTCGGACGATATTTTTAAATAATTCTGCAACATGTATTTTATCTAATAAATCAATGTCATCAATAATAACACCAAATCGTTTTTTACAATTCATCATAATACTTACAACATCGTATTGATTTTCAAGTTTTTTAAAGAAGGTAGAAATATTTTCCATAACAACTTCTTCACAACAATTAATAACTCTGGGTTCTAAATTAAGTTTGCTAATTATAATATTGGCTAAGGAAGTTTTACCGGTACCACTACCACCAATGATTATAACAATATTACTTTTTTTAAATGATTCAATAATTTCTTTAGTTATTTGGTCATAGCCAATTAGTGCCATTATCTATAAGATTAATCAGACTCTTAAACTAGAAAACATGAAATCAAATTTGAATGGTTCAAGTTCTGATTCGTTAATAAGTGGGTAATGGAAGAATTGTGAATAATATGCTTCTTTTTGTGGGTCGGACCATTCTTTACTTTTAATTAAATATTCCAAAACATCTAATAACTTATTGATATCATTTTCACTCATGTATTTCCCATTATCATAACCAATATATTTCATATGGTCAATAAGTAAGTATTCATTAAGAGAGCTTTGGAAAACTCTGTATTTGCGTCCAGGGAATGATTCAATAGTGAATATGTGACCAACACCACTGGGAAGAGAGACAGAACAAATAAATATATTATGTCCAGATTTTAATAATCTATTTTTAAACTTTTTAAGACTATCCATACTGTCATTATCAAATGAGTATTCGGCGCTGATTCTATTGATTACATCAAGAGGTAAAATATTTTTTTCAATACCACATTGTTTTTGTGTTTTACTCTTTTGTGAGTCCTGCGGAATGTGATAACACTTACTATTTATTTCAACGTAAGTCATAAATACTGCTCTACCAATAGTACCACAATCATAACATCCGGGTAAATCACGGGTTTTAGCAAATAAAGAATTAAATTCACGGGCCTTCTTCATCACGCTGTCATAATAACAATCTTCTGAATCACCGCCTTTAAAAGCTGTGTGTTCATCTATAGATATATCAATTAACATTTTTAAGAATACTTCACCCTCCGTAGATAAAACCTTTTCAATATAATCATCTATTAGCACTAATTCATCCTTTAACTTTCTTAAAGTTCTTTCTGTGGTTTGTTCACCCTTTGCTAACTTTTTGGTTTTGTAGATTATTTTTCTAATGTTCTTTTTTTGAGATAATAATTTGTATTCGTCAAGGTCTGATAAATCCTGTAAAATTTTAATATTCCTCTTTATTTCATCCATATCATTTAAAAGGAAAAAAAATTAATTATAATAATTTTAATTTAAAGAAATGTTAATATAAATTATTAATGAGCTATATCCGAAAATTGATACATACCAAGTCAGCAACAAATGAGTATTTTGATTTGCAGGAGGAGTTTGAGAAGAAGTTTGGAGAGAAGACGATAGTATTATATGAGAACGGTCATTTCTATGAATTTTACCAGATAGAAAACGAAGTAGGTCGTGCAGGAGAGGTAGCAGACTTATTAAATATGTTATTGAGCAAGAAGGATAAGAATATTCTAGAGGTGAGTAGAAAGAATCCGCAGATGGCAGGTTTCCCAACATTAGCAGTAAAGCGTCACCTACCAGTATTATTAAATGCGGGATGGACAGTAGTGATGGTGGAGCAAGTTTCACCTCCGCCACATCCTGACCGAGCAATTACGGCAATATATTCAAAGGGAACATATCTTGATAACACTGAGGACACAAATACAAATTATATTATGTCAGTGTATTTAGAAGAAGGTAAAGGGGATACATTAATCTGTGGTTGGAGTTTAATCGACCTTTCAACAGGTTATTCATTAGTATATCAAGTAGACCATGGTACTCGTAGTTTTGTGATGGAAGAGTTAAATCGTGTAATAGTAAGTTATCGTCCAAAGGAATACTTAGTTACATGCGAAACAATTAGCAAGCAAGACTTTATGGATTCATTTGGTATTTATTCCTTAGTCCATTTTAATGAAGAAAAAGAATATTCTGATTATTGGAAAGTTGCTTTTCAAAATCAGTTATTAAGTAAGATTTATCCTGATGTAGCAGACCCAATATTATATCTTGACATGGAACGAATGGATTATGCGCGGTTTAGTTTTATAATGTTACTTCAATTTTGTGAGAAGCATGGCGAAATAATAATTCGTGGATTAAACAAACCAGAAATTTGGTCATCGGAAATATTTATGAAATTAGAAAATAATGCATTAGAGCAATTAGATATAATAAACCAAAATGAGAAATGTTTATTTGGTATAATTAACAAGACAAGTACAACTATGGGTAAAAGATTACTTCATCAGCGTATTTTAACCCCATTATACCGGAAAGACATCTTAGAAAAGAGATATCAGATAGTTGAATCAATGATTCCTAAGTATCAAGAAGTAGAAAATATTCTTCGTGGTGTGAATGACTTGGAAAGGCTAAATAGAAAGATAATCCTTGGTTCAATTCAACCATACGAGTTATGTAATATTTACTTTAGTTATCAAAAGATTGATGAATTATTAAATAAACCCGAATTAGCCAATTTATTAACAATTTCAAATGAAACAAAGACTGGTCATAAAGAAGTAATTAATTTTATTGATAATAATATTATTCTTGATTCTGCAATTAAGTTTAATACTAAAAATGTTACTTCTAACTTTATTAAAAGAGGAAATGAAAATTTACAAAATTTATTGAAACAGTTAAAAGATAAGGAAGACTTTTTGGAGGAAATCAGATTAGAGTTATCAAAGGTATTATCAGAGTCGGTGAAGTTAGAGACAACAGAGAAGGAGGGATTTTATTTTAAGACAACAGTAAAGAAGGGTGAAGCCTTACAAAGTAAACTAAAGAATCATACTTATGCAAAGTTTAAGGTTCAAGAGTTGAAGATGGACCCACATGTAAAGAGTTGTGCTAAGTTTATGAGTAAGGAATTAGAACAAATATCCCGTAGTTATCAAGCTATAGAGGAGAAGATAGTTAAAGTGAATTTGGAGATTTATCAGCAGATTGTGAAGGATTTATCGGTTCATATTACTACAATGAAGAAGATAGCGGATATTGTATCAGAATTTGATTTTTATAAATCATTAGCACGTGTAGCATTTGAGAATAATTATACCAAACCAGAAATAGTTGAAGGAGAGCGTAGTATGATTAATGCTACAGGTGTTCGTCATCCAATAGTAGAAAAGGTTAATACAACTATTCCATTTATTGCTAACGATATAAATATGAATACACAGGATGGAATGTTAATCTATGGTATTAATGGTATTGGTAAGAGTGTATATCTAAAGAGTATTGGATTATCAATTTTATTAGCTCAAATAGGTTCATTTGTTCCGGCAAAGACATACCAATTTACCCCTTTTAAGAATATTATGACTCGTATTTTAAGTAATGATAATCTTTATAAGGGTTATTCTTCATTTATGGTGGAGATGGTAGAATTGAAGAATATTCTCACCCGTGCATCTAAGTATTCGTTAGCATTAGCAGATGAATTAACACATGGAACAGAAACACATAGTGGAGCGGCTATTATGGCAGCAACAATAATAAATTTAAGTAAATCAGGTTGTAGATTTTGTTTTACAAGTCATCTTCATCAGTTAAGTAAGATGGACCGTATCAAAGAATTGAAGAATGTGGGAATGTATAACATGAAGGTGGAGTATCTCCCCCAGGAGGACAGATTAATTTATCATCGTAAGTTGCAAGAGGGTGCAGGTATTCCATTATATGGCCTAGAGTGTTGTAAGGGATTACATTTAGACCGTGAATTTTTGAATTTAGCAATGGAGATAAGAAAGGAGATACTGGGTGAAAATACTCTGTTACTTGACCCAGAAAATAAGAGTACATATAATCCAGATTTTTATTTATCGGAGTGTAATATTTGCGGTACAAACAAAACATTGCATACTCATCATATAGATGAGCAACATTTAGCAGTATCAAATGGATACATAGATGAAAAAGGACATAAAGATTCCTTACATAACTTAATATGTTTATGTGAAGGTTGCCATCAAAAGTTACATAAGGGATTATATAAGATAGAAAAATTTGATACACAGAATGGTTTGAAGAAGATTATATTAAAGGAGGAGCAAAAGGCAGGGCAAGTGTCAACATCTAATAAATTTACAGATGCCCAGATAAAGGCAATTTGTTCATATAAAACTAAGATGGGTGCAACTCAAGCCCGTCGATTTTTAGAATCAGAGCATAAAATCAAAGTTACAGAAAGAACGATTAAGAAGTACTGGGCGGAGATTTAAATAAATCCCGAATATAACTTTCAATTTTTTTCATTTGTGAGCCACTAAGCTTTTCTTCAATGATATTTTTCTTTTTAACAATTTTGTTGAGAACGCCATTTCGTTCTTTGATGATATAAGCAGAGTAATCGCGAATGAAATCAGTTAGTTCGCGAGAATCAGCTAAAAGTTCTTCAATGCCAATTTTAACTAATTCTTTGGGTGGTATATCCGGATTAGCGAAACGTAAGTCAAGGTAATATAATCCCCAAGCAGCACAGAATCCTTCAGGGTCTCCGACACGATTGAGAAGATAAACGAAATTTTCGTAGGATTGAAGGGTTTGGAATCCGACAATGGGAAGGAAATCGATTGGGCGATAATATTGGAAGGTAATGCCAAGTTCTTTGATTATCTCTGAGTCAAGGTTATCAGTACGGTAGAAATATTGGGATAACCCACCGTGTGGTTCGAAGCGTTCGGCTATCTTTTTAGTTCTGTCAATAATGAGATAATTAGCATGAAGAGATTCTTCGGGGACAATAGGAATGAGTGTGATAGGAACAATAAGGAATCTACATCCAGGAGATTCCATTAACATTTTGAAGTGATTCTTGAAATCTTTGGGAAATTCGAGAACTTTGCCATCCCAGATGATATTATATTTAGAGTAATCGATTACGAAACGATTGGTGTCGCCAATTCCAGAGTAAATTTTTTCAGGGCCAAGTACGAAGCAAAGGTCAGAATATTTTTGTTTAAGATAGGCAATACCCATAATTTCATTTAACCCAGTCCCAGTGAAAAGGGTATATCCGGAATTATTTTTATTTTTGTTGACACTTATAAGTTTCTTATTAAAAATTTTACATTCACTGAGTATTTTGTCAATATGTGGAATGAATGTTTTATCCAGCTTAACTTTTAGTTGCCCGCGAGCATAAAAGAGGGGGACTTTTCCAAGTTTGTTATGAATAAATAAATTGGGGCAAAGTTCCATAATTTTATGATAATTGAGGGGTAATTCATTTTTAAAGAATAAGTGAAGGGGAGTGTCACCTTTAACATTTTGTAAATTGATATCAGCCCCAAGGTCAAGAAGTAATTCAATTAATTTTTCATTACCTTTTTTAGCAAGACGATGTAATAATGTGTTTCCAAGATTATCACGTTCATTGATATTAATTTTATGTTTTTTAACAAGGTGTTCGAATAAATCATTTCGATTGTGTTCAATGATGAGTAAGTCAAGGGGTGACATTCCACTTTTATTTGGAATGGTGTAGAAGTAGGGTTCAAATTTTTCAATGATATCTAGGTGAATATCATTTTGATAAATGAGGTAAATATGTAAGGGTGTGTTACGTTGGCTATCAAAATGGTCAATGGTGGTAGGAAAGTTGGGAAAATTGTCATTGTATTTGAGATATTCCATTAATAAATTTTCTCCTTTTTCATTTAGGTAATCTTTTTTGTAGCCTTTAGAAATGAGTAATGGAATAATTTCGGGGTAATACTTAGCAGCAAAGAAAAGTAATTCAGGTTTATTTTCTGGTTTGAATTTATCGATAATTCTTCCTATAACGACGGAATTTTTGTTTTTGATGGCTAAGTCAAGAATATCAAAACCGGATTCATCTTTTATCTCAGGGTCAAAGTCATATTTGAGTAATTCGTTAATAATTTTGAGGTCACCAGCTTTAATGGCAAGATGAAGAGGGGTATTTTTGAAAGTGTCTTGTTGATTGATGAAGTTTTTTCCAGCTAGATTTTTTATTTTTATTAAATTAGATTCTTCCACAGCTAGGTGTAACGGATTTTTATTTAATTTATTTTCCATAATTTTAAATGACAAAAGAATTTTTGATTTATTTGAATTTCTGTTAAAAAAATTTTCGTTTAATATAATATATGGATACTAAATCTTATGATGCTTTATTAAATGAAGTTGAAAAGAAGCGTAAAGCATTTGCAGAGCATAATCAGATGCTTGCAGCTAATGATGCTCAACGTGTTTACACAAGATATGATAAAGATAGAAAGGCTGGTGTTGCTGTTCAGTCAGCTGAAGTTGCTCGCGTTCTTAAGGGTGAAACAGGTATGGATGGTCTCCTCAAACGCTTTGCATCTGCCTCCGGTTTAAGCCGCAAGGATCTTTACGGCATGTCAAAGAGTTATACTGGTGCTGATGTTACTGGTGGTTTAGCTGAAATGACCGCCGAAAATCGCCAAGGAGACACCAGCATTGATTTATTAGTTGGTGTAAACTTATATAATAAATCTACTCCCGGTGCTGGAACCCGTGTAGGTTATAACGTTGTTGATCTTTTGGATAATATTTATACCCAAATCAAGAAGAAGCATCGTATTCCAGCATTACCTTCATTTGCTGCTTTAGATGGTACAACTGAAGATTCTTATCTTACTGCTAATGCAATTAGTGCTAAAACTGGTTCAGATTATGATGCAAAGACTTCAAAACTCTTAACCTCTAGTAACGTTAAGGATGTCCGTGACTTTGCCAAGAAGGCTCTTCTTCCTTATGTTACTGCATTCTTCCGTGCATTCGAGCTCAGCGATGAGATGATCCATGCTGCAATCGATGCTAAGACTGACGTCAACACCAAGAATCCTCTTACAACTAAAGTTGTCCCAGTTGATACCAGTGCAGGTATTATGGTAAGAATGGGAAGACCTGAACTCTATGAGTCAATGAAACTCGTAGCTTTAGGTTCTCCTATGATTGCCGACACTTTAGATGTTTTTAAGATGGCAACTTCTCGTATAGGTGGTTCCCAGGAGGGCGGCAAGAAGAAGCGTTCATCCAAGAAGCGCTCTAGCGGTCGCAAGATGCGTGGTGGCGACGACCAGGAAGTCCAGCCTATGGAAGGTGGCAAGAAGAAGCGTTCATCCAAGAAGCGCTCCAGCTCAAAGAAGCATGGTGGTGCCAAGAAGCGTTCTAGCGCCAAGAAGAAGCGTTCTTCCAAGAAGCGCTCCAGTGGTAAGCGCCGCGGTGGTGCCATGGAGGGTGGCAAGAAGAAGCGTTCTTCCAAGAAGCGCTCTAGCTCTAAAAAACACGGAGGTGCTAAACGCCGTTCTTCTAAGAAGCGCTCCTCTGGTCGCAAGCACTAATTTATTTTGATTTTTTCATTTAAAAGTACAATACTTTGATTAATTATGCAAACATTTTATACAAAAGACAAGAGAGAAGTAGGAATAGATGAGGCTGGATGTGGATGTTTTTGCGGTCCAGTAGTAGCAGCTGGTGTTATTTTGCCAAGGACTCCAGTGCCCCAAAAGGGCACCCCTCCAGCTCCAGATGAACAAAAGTTATTTAATAAAATTCGTGATTCGAAGAAGATTACAAGTGAAAAAGTAAGGAAAGAATTATCAGATTTTATAAAGAATTATGCAGAGGATTATTTTATATCAAATTTGGATAATACAGTGATTGATAAAATTAATATTTTACAGGCCAGGTTTAAGGTGTATCAAGAGATAGTCGAAAACTTAGAACCAGAATTTATTATTATAGATGGCAATCAGTATAAAGATATTCATGGAATACCTTATGAATGTATAGAAAAGGGTGATTCTAAGTATACGAGTATAGCAGCAGCGAGTATATTAGCAAAGGTGGCGAGAGATGAATATATATCATCAATGTCAAAGTCATACCCGGAGTATAATTGGGAAAAAAACAAGGGATATGGAACCAAGGACCACTTAGAAGCAATAAAGAAGTATGGATTGACCCCATTACATAGAAAGACGTATGGAATTTGTGCAGAAATAGAAAAAAGATATAAAAATTGAAATATTTTTGAAAGATTGCATTTTAAATTTTATGAAAACACAGAAGGTTGACTTGGATAAGATAATCACGGATGAAAATATTACATACGATTCAGAAATGTTAGTGTTGCAAACGGGTTATTGTAAGATAATAAGTGTAGCGGAAAATAAGGTTCGAATAAATGCGAAGGATGACCCATATTTATTGACGATATTGGAACATATAAATAAACGATATTTAACAAATGTTGGGGAAGAAATTTTGAAAAAGTATTATTCAGATGTTATTCCACCAAAATCGAAAGCATTACCGAAATGGGTTAAAAAGTTATATTTCCCAATACTGTATGATAATACGGATTTTTATGTAACACTTAATCCAAAGACGGAGATATTTGATTATTCCAGAAATCCGATAAAAGAAGTTAAAAAAGGGTTGGAAGCGAGATTAATTTTGACATTCCAGCCATGGCATTCAAATACTGGATTTTCGGTAAAAATAATTCCGTATCAAATTCAGATAAATTAGCCTTAAGTTGTTTTTTCCGTATAAAAGGTGATAAAAGGTGATTTCAAATGAAGGTTTAATGCCTGTGTAAGAAAAAAATAGAAATTGATTTTTTCATGTACTAAAATAATTTAAGAATATCTTATTATTACTGATTATGTCTAAGTCGAACCATTTCACAGTTGATATGTTACCCGAATCTGTTGATGAGCTCTATGATGCCATCTCATTTTCCGAGCCTAAGCCTTATGGAAATAAGGGTATGCAACAAACATACATTTATCTAAACGGAAAGACCCTTGCAGTTGAGCATGCCCCAATGAAGAATATTTCAGGTATGGCCCAATTCGAGGATGATTCTGGAAAGATTGATGATTCAAAGTATACAATTACATTAACATGTGGCAGCGATGACACAAAGGTCCAGCGTTACCATACTTTCTTGAAGAATCTTGATGACGTAATTCGTCGCAAGGCATTGAAGGATAAGATTGGTGGTGTATGGATTAAGGGAAAGAAGCAGATTTCTGAGGATACAGTATCTGAGCGATATTCCTCTATTGTTAAGCGTAAGGTAGATGAAAATGGAGAACAGAAGTATCCAGATTCAATTAAGTATAAGATTAACAAGAGCCTAGAGTCAGGTAGTTTCATGGTCCAGCTGTTTGATAATAAGAAGCAGATGGTCAAGGATGATGACTACAAGGATGAGCTATCCAAGGGTAGCATGGTAAAGGGAATCGTACTTTTCGGTTCAGTATGGTTTGGAGCGAAGGGATTTGGTGTAAAGGTGACACCAAAGGTTCTTCGTACAGACAGCGAGAAGAAGATTCGTGGTTATGCATTTGTAGATTCAGATGATTCTGATTCAGAAGAACCAGCACCAGCCCCAGCAAAGGCAGCTCCAGCACCTGTAGAGTCAGAATCAGAAGACGAACCAGAACCAGTGCCAGCACCAGTTGAGTCAGAATCTGAGTCTGAGTCTGAGGAAGAACGTCCTCCTACTCCTCCACCAGTAGTGGAGAAGAAGAAGACACGTTCATCTAAGACTAAGTAATTAATTTTTTTCTCTTAATAGAATATATGCAAATCTATACTGAATTGTTGAAGATTTTAGTAACATTCGTAATCTTAGCTTATTTCTGGAAGTCTGAGATTGACATGGGTCTATTATTTATTATGTCATTCTTGATTGTTTACGGTGCAAATATAGTTGGACAGTTATGCATGTCTAAGATGGAATTATTTAGAGAGCCATTTGAGGCTGCACCAGCAACATATGAACTCCAGCGTGAGACAGCTGATGAAGCAGCAAATTCAGAACAAAAGATAGCAATTACTCAGCAGGTATTTGCAGAGAACCCAGATAGTATCTTATTAAACACAGCCCCACAGATGACTTATGTATCTCAGGTAAATGGAACTCAGGCTGGTTCATTAGATAAATTAGGATACAATGCGGTATTTAGTTTGGATTGCAATAATACTTATAGCGCAGGTTCTCAGGGATTCATGTGTATCCCATCAGCAGGCCAGCGTAACTTAGATACTCGCGGTGACAACCGTGGCCCAACACCATTCAGTGGTGAGCTTTAAGAGCTTGAAGTAATTTGGGGAAGAAATCACGATGAATTCCCATATTTTGCATTTTTTCAATTGTATAAATCATGTTATTAATATCACTCTTAGAACCACCAGTCATTTTAATTTTTTTGTAAGTAGACTGTAATTCAGAGGGAGTTAAAAATGTTTTTTTATTACCACCGGTAGTAAGGATTTTTTCTAACTCATCATTTTTCTTAATGATTGTTTCATTAAGGTCATTAATACCTTTATTTGTTTCAAATATATATCCAAGAGCATTTGATGAGAATTCATTTAAAGTATCAACAATATATTTAGCTGCTTCAACCATTAATATAAAATTAGAAAAAAAGTTAATTTAATAAGTTCTAAGGAACTTCTAGGTTCCGGCAAGTTCCTTAGAACTTATTGGAACTTCATTGCAGGGATTTGTTGCATAATTGCGGCGCGAAGAGGGTCATTCTGTAATAATTGATTGGAATACTGTTGGAAGAGAGCAGGAATCATTTGTTGACCAGACATAGGCATGGGTTGTTGAGTCATACCGAGAGACTGAGCTACAAGATTACGCATATCGGAGTAGTTATTGATGCCTTGCATACCAAGAGCCATGATGTCAGGATTGCCGCCAACCATTTTAGAATAAACATTGTTATTTTTAGCTAAGAGACTCTTAATCTTATGATAGTTTTCACGTAAAAGATTAGGATTCATACCGCCACGACTGTAGGATGGAAGAAGAGTTAAATTATTGAGACTCTTGAGAATGGCACCACCTTGCTGTGGAGATGTTTGTTCTTTAATTGCTTGGTTGGATTTAGCAAGATTTTCACCAAACATTGTTAAGATAGAGTTAATACTACTTAAATTTCCTTTTAATGTATCTCTTTCGCCTTCAACTGTTGCTAAGTTTGCTTTAACTGCTGCTAATTGTGCTTGTATAGCAGCTAATTCATCTTGAACCTCTTTTAATTTATTTGCAGCATCCTGTTGTGCGGCAGTACCTTGAGTTTCAGCAGCAGCACATTGTTCTTTAGCATCTTTTAATTCAGCAGTTAATTTTTCATTTGCAGTAGTTAATTGATTTTTAACATCATTTAAGCCATCGATTTGACTTTGTAATGTAGTAAGCTCAGCAGTTTTATCAGCATTTTGTTTAGTTAAGTTTTGATTTTGTTGGTTCAACTGTAAAATTTTTGCATTTATTGCAGCATTTAATGAATCAATATTATCTTGAACAGTATTTGCAGCATTACGAATATTTTCTGGTAAGTCATCAAATCCTTGAACATTAATGGCACCTCCTGACATAATTAAGTCTAATTTATCCATATTACTATTATTAGATATTAATTTCTGTTCAATAAAATATATCTTTTTAAATCCACCACCGCCGATTAATTTTTTGGTGGCAGTTAAATCATTATTGAATTTGTTTAGAATAGCTAGGATAGTATTATATGTTTTAGACATATCAGGTAATACTTTTTTAACAGAGCCAGTAATTCCAAATCGGTCTCTTATTTTTTTTTCTTGTTCAGGTGTTAAAGTGTAACTGATGATGTAGCCAATCATATCGTCAACAGTTAAAGTTTTACATCCAGTTTCAATAAAAGCGTTTGGTTTTAATTCTAGAGCTGTAGTTCTAAGTAAATATGGAAAGTTATATACACTAATCATCTTACTTTTTAAATAGAAAAAAAATGGAAGTAAATCTTTTTAATTATTCTAGGGTAAAGATTTTTTTAATTAGCAAAAAATTTCATATTTTTATACTTTTTTTCTAAATAATTATTATATGAGCGACGATAAAGTTTATTACACATTGTATGATCCTAAGAAGAAGGCTGATATTGGCGGACGTTTTTCCGGAAAAGCAGGTAATATTGTTAGTGTGGCTTCAAAGGCGGCCAAGTCTGAACATGTATTCCCCGAGAAGAAGGACTATACTACTGCTAAGACAATTTACTTAAGACGTATGGATAACATTCGCACTGAGGATAAGATGAATATCTTCTGCTATAAAGTTACCCAAAAGATGATTCCAGCCCCACCAGCTTATGTTAAGCTTACTGGTGTTAAGGGTAAGATTCGTCAAGTTAAGGCTGTTCCTTGCAAGGAATAATTAAATAAGTGGAGTAGGATTCCCAATTTCTTTTTTACAAGTAGGACATTTATAAGAATAATTTCCTAGCCAATTATCAATACAATCAGGATGAAATAGATGACCACAGGGTAATTGTTTAATTTTTTCATTATGTTCAAAATCATAAATACAAATGGTGCATTCAGTATATTTATCAGTTTTAGCACAGAAATTTTTACAAATTAAATTAGTCAGAGTGTAAGAATCAGTGACAACTTTTACGTCTTCAAATTGTTGTCCAAATCTTCTTCTTCCAATAGATTGATTTACAAAATCAACAGAAATTCTTGGTCTAATGAATCTCCGACGTTGCCTAATTTGGTTATCGAAGTATTCTTGAAGAGCTTCAGCAATATCTCGGTCTGAGTAGCTCATTATTCTATATTCAATTCTTTAATTTTGTCTTTATTTTCAATTTCTTTTACTTTTATTTTCGCAGTTGCAAATGAAAGTTCATCAATTTTCATAGTATCTTGATTATACTTAACAGTTAAAATCTTATCACGTAATGCATTTTTTAGAACGGAGAAATCTGCATTTTTAGCTTTGGAGTAATCAAGAAGTAATTTATGTTTTTGGTCAACATTGAGCCTAGACCAGGGTTTTTTATAATTTTTAGTAATCATTTCTTTTTCAAATTCATTTAGTTCAGTATTAAAAGCGGGGAGAATTTCAACTCCAGAAATAACAGGGTTATTAATTGTTTTAATATTCTTAATTGCTTTTTCGAGTTCAGCCAAGTAATCCATTATAATAAAAATGTCTAGTTTGTTTAAATTAAATCAATTTGAATAAATTTAAGTAAGACAAGAGTAATAAAGATATGGATTTAATTTTATTCGAGTACGTAGAGTCATTAAATTTGGTGGATATCACAGAAGAAGATTTAGAAATACTGATAACTGAGATAATCGCCTTAGGTATTTGTGATAATCCGGGTTTTATCCGTAGGACGCTGGAGGGAATATTACCCTATGCAGAAGACAAGTATAAATATACGAATGTAACACTAAGGGACAAAAAATTAATATCTGCTAATCAGATAAAAGTGGAGGCATTAAAGCATGTCCCGCAGCCAGCCCAGAGAAGCCCGGAGTGGTACATTATGCGTGAGGGAATGTTAACAGCAAGTAGTATAGCATGTATATTCAATGAAAATCCATATCAAACTCGTAAGAAGTATTTAATGGAAAAGTGTGGTTTTATCAAGGGATTTTCGGGAAGCGAGGCATCAGAGTGGGGAGTAAAGTATGAACCGGTAGCGAATGAGGTATACTCCGATTTATATGGAAAGAAGGTATTTGAATATGGTCTAATCCCGCACCCAGTGTATAAATTTTTGGGTGCATCTCCGGATGGTATAACAGAGGATGGTGTTATGATTGAAATTAAGGTGCCAAGTAGTCGTGAAATTACAGGAATACCGCCGCGTTATTATTGGGTACAAATGCAAATTCAGATGGAAGTATGTGATTTGCAGTTATGCCATTTTACAGAACTCCGAATAAAGGAGTATTCATTAGAAGAAGAGTTTTGGGCGATGATGGACCCAGATGTAAATTATACAAATATTCTGTCACAATATCATGGATGTGTTTTAGTTTTCAGAGATAACATTGAAGACAAGAATAAATATATTCATGCTCCGTTCCAGTTTACATCTGAATCATTGGAGGATTGGATAAATGAAACAATTTTGGAAACGGAGAATGAAAATGTAATATTCTTGAATAAGTCGTTTTGGTATGTGGAGATAGTAAGTATTGTTCCTGTTCATAGAGACAAAGAGTGGTTTGCACGTTCGATTCCTTTAATCAAAGATTTTTATGATGAAATCCAGTATTTTAAGGGTGCTGGAGAAGCGGCATTACACGAAAAGTATCCGGATAAAAATGAAAAGAAAAAATCTTATAAGGGTGGATATCAAACCCAATATACATTTTTAGAAGACTAAAATTCAAATGTTTCTTTCATTAAATTTAAAATTCTTGTATATTTTTCATTTTCGGGATGTTCAATAGGTAATTTGTTATAAATATACCAACCAACATTTTTCATATAACAAACATCAGTTGAATCAAAATAGTTTTTAAATTTGTTTGTTAATATTTTATTAACAAGTAATGCAAATTCAGACTCATTAAATGTTTTTTTTGTGCTATATAAAAGGTGATTTGGAAATTGTAATTTATTTTTTGATTCAGAATGTGGCGTTTCACGAGGTGTTTCACGAGGTGTTTCACGAGGTGTTTCACGAGGTATTTGGCGGGGTGTTTCACGAGGTGTTTCACGAGGTGTTTCACGAGGTGTTTCACGAGGTATTTGGCGGGGTGTTTCTGGTGGTGGTTG
>Ga0172367_10005296_pt1 | contig 15649 bp, 9 predicted proteins | sample Lak10m_FD_114542 | JGI IMG/M metagenome (GOLD analysis project Ga0172367, IMG submission 114542) | Freshwater microbial communities from Kabuno Bay, South-Kivu, Congo - kab_022012_10m | ecosystem: Environmental > Aquatic > Freshwater > Lake | place: Democratic Republic of the Congo: South-Kivu... | reverse complement strand
CAGCATCAAAGGCACCATCACACGCCGGGCCGTGCTGAGCTTGCCCGCGCCAAGGCTGTTGGCAGCTTCTTCGAGCGAAATGTGAACTTGTTGCAGTGCGGCCATGCAGGAGCGCAAGGCATATGGCAGTCGCCGCACGGCGTAAGCGATCATGATCAGGAACCAGGTGGCCACCATCGGGGTGTCTGTGAATGGCACATCGACCCCCTTGAACAGGCGCAGGTAGCCAATGGCCAGTACCAGCCCCGGAATCGCCAGCGCAATCGAGGCCAGGTAGTCGAGCCACTGCCGCGCGGGCAATTGCGTGCGGTAGATCAGGTAGGCTATGGCGGTACCCAGCACAATATCGAGCCCGGCCGCCAGCAGGCAGTATTTAAGGGTGTTGTAAATCATCAACTTCGAGTCGGTGAACACGGTGCTGTAGTGTGCCAGCGTGTAGCTGTCGGGCAGCACCGAATAGCTCCACACCTTGGAGAACGACATCAGCAAAATCCCGATGTGCGGGGCCAGCGTGACCAGCAGCACAAACAGCACCCAACCGTAGGCCAGCACCGACTCCCAACCGCGCAATTGGCGTCGCTGCAGCGAATTGCCGCCTTTTTGCAAGGTCGAGTAGTCCTTGCCCTTCATCACGCGTGCCGCCATCCACAGCGCCAGGATCGACAGCGTGATCATGATGACGCTGATGACATAGCCCAGCGGGTCTTCGATACCCACCGAGGTAATGCGCAAATAGGCTTGCGGCGCCAGCATGTTGGTCACACCCATCACCAGTGGCGTACCCAGGTCGTCGAAGACCTTCACGAACACCAGCGCCGCCCCCGCCAGATACCCCGGCAATGACAGCGGGAAAATGATGCGCCAGAACAGCCGCCAGCCCTTGGCGCCAAGGTTCAGAGCCGACTCTTCCATGGCACCGTCGATGTTGCGCATGGCCGCTACCAGATTCAGCAAAATGAACGGGAAGTAGTGAATGCTCTCGACAAATGTCACGCCCACCAACCCGTCCATGATCGGAATGCTGAAGCCAAAATACTCGTTGAGCAGCAGGTTGACCGAGCCGCTGCGGCCAAAGATCAACTGCAAGGCCACGGCACCTACAAACGGCGGCATGATGAGCGGCAGCACACCCAGGGTCTGAATCAGCAGCGCACCCCTGAATTCGAAGCGCACCGTCAGATACGCCAGCGGAACGGCGATCAGGGAGGCAAAGAATACCGAGGCCAGCGCCACATTGAGACTGTTGAAAAAGGATTCCCGCAACAGCGACTGACCGAAAAAATTGCTGAAGTGTCCCAGCGTCAATGTTCCGGTCTCGGTCACGAAGGCGGTGTAAACCACCAGCCCGACGGGCCACAACAGGAACACTGCCAGAAAGACCACGAGCACAAGCGCCAGTAGCCATGGTCCCCAGGCAATTCGGGCACGCATGCTCACACTGCGAATATCGAGGGACGAGCCCGGTTCTGTCAAGACAGCAGACATGGTTCAGCTTCAGTTCGGGGACGGCGGGCGAGCCGTGCGACATGTTGCCGCGCTGCCCGCCGACAGGAGGATCACTTGATCAGGGCGGCGGCCTGCTCAGCCAGTGCCCGGGCTCTTTCATAGTTGGCCTTGGACTTGGAACTCCACAAGTCTTCGAGCCCGGTCAGTTGCTTGGCAACAGCCACGTCTTTCTTGTTTTTCAGGAACAAGGCCAGAAACTCCTTGTCCTGGATCATCTCTGCAGACACCATGGGCGAGTAGGCAAAACTGTGCGCTTGTTTCAGCAGCTCGGCCGCCTGGGCGTTGGGCTTGGCCTTGAGCTTGCGTTCAGCATCGTGGATCGCCTTGGTGGCAGCCTGCAGGTCTTTGAGCCGAAATGTCACCATCTGGTCAAACATGCTTACCACCACCTGGTAGCGGCCGCTCGAGAGCTTGGAATCAAATTGCACTTTCGCCCGCTTGGCCAGCTCTATTGCATCCGGGTAGCCAGCAGGAAGCTTGGCACCGAACGAGGCATTGGGCAGGATTGGCAGGCGGCTGATGGCGGGTTCAAACAACAACTCCTGGCCTTCGCGCGACAGCGTGAAGCTGATGAATTTCTTGGCTTCATCCACATTTTTTGCGCCCGCCACCAACGCAATGTTGGCAGGCACCACCGCCGTCACATTCGGGTAATGAAACTCCACCGGGTAACCCGAGGCCTTGCCCGCCAAGCCAAAGAAGTCGATCACCAAACCGACACCATACTGGCCGTTGTTGACACCATCGGGCACAGCGAAACTGCGGTCGGTCACAGCCGCACAGTTGCCGGCAATCTGCAGGATCTGAGCCCAGCCTTTTTCCCAACCCTCACCCTGCAAGATTGTCTCGACGGTCAGATGGGTGGTGCCCGAGCGCGACGGCGACGACATGGCCACATGGTTGAAGTATTCGGGCCTCACCAGGTCCGACCACTCTTTGGGGGCGGGAATGTTGTTCGCTTTCATGTAGCGGGTGTTCCACATCAGCCCATAACCCGCCAGCGCCTGACCGTAATACAGATCATTGGGATCGTTGAGCGGGTAATTGCCGATCTTGGCCGGAGCCTGCGGGTTTTTGACTTCGGAGGCCGACTGCAGCAATTTGTCGCGCGCCAGCACCTCGAAGGCATCAGGCGCCGATGCCCACATCACATCGGGGCGCTGCCCGGCCGGTAATTCCTTGATGTAGGCAATGCTGGCAGTGGTGTTTTTGTTGAGGATTTCTATCTTGATGTCAGGGTTGCGGCTCTCAAAGGCCTTTTTGTATGCTTGTGTCAACTCCTTCGGAAACGATGTCACCACCGACACCGTGCCGGCTTGTGCGGTGGCAAAAGCAGTCATGAACGCAAGCGTCAGGACGCGTGAGGCATATCGAATGGGCATGCTGATCTCCTAGTTTGTAGATTGAGTCCGCCAAATATAAACCCTTCAAAATGACGCTTGCAAATCATAGTTTCTAATTGCGCACATCATTGCCAGATTGCGTCGGGTTAACCCTGAGCGCTCTTGGCCCGCGCCTCTTCCTGCAGCCGCAGCACGCGCCGCTGCACCTTGCCGGTGGTGGTCATCGGCAGGGCGTCTATGAATTCGATTTCCTTCGGGTATTCATAGGGCGCCAGCTTGTCCCTGACGTGGTCTTGCAGCTGCTCGACCAGGCTGGCATCGAATTGGGTTTTCGGCCCAGCATAACGAGCGCGCGCCGCGGCAAAATCGGGCGACAGCACCACGTAGGCCTTGACCACCGTGCCGCGCGCCGCATCGGGCTTGGGCACCACGGCCACGTTGGCCACGGCCGGGTGTTTGACCAGGCAGTTCTCGATTTCGCCCGGGCCGATACGGTAGCCCGCCGCCTTGAACATGTCGTCGCTGCGGCCCTGGTACCACAGATAGCCCTGCTCATCGCGGCTGGCCAGGTCGCCGGTGCGGCACCAGTCCTTGGTGAACTTGGCCAGCGTGGAAGCTGCGTTTTTCCAGTAACCCAAAAAGAAAATGGGGTCGGGCTGCCCGCGGATGTCGTAGCGGTTGACGGCCACATCACCCACCACGCCCGCCGCACACTCATGGCCTTCATCGTTGATCACCGCCAGCCGGTGGCCGGGGTAGCCCATGCCCATGCTGCCTGGTTTGGGTGGCCACAGGGCAGCGCAGTTGCCAACGATGTAGTTGATCTCGGTCTGGCCGAACATTTCGTTGACCGTCACGCCCAACTGCGCCTCGCAGTAGTCAAACACCGCATCACCAACCGCCTCGCCGGCGCTCATGATGGCCTGCAGCTTCAAGCCGAACTGCCGGTTGACCGTTTGGCCGGCGCTGCCGGGAAAGGCTTTCATCATCGCCTTGAGCGCCGTGGGGAACAGGAACGTGTGCGTCACGCCACAATCGCGCAGCAGTTCCAGCGCGGTTTGCGGGCTGAAGCGGCCGTGGAACGCCACGATGGGGCGGCCGAAATACAGCGAAGGCAGCAGCGCGTCCATCAGGCCCCCGGTCCAGGCCCAGTCGGCCGGACTCCAGAAGGTCGCTTTGGAACCCGTTGGCAGATGGTCAGGATCCGTCAGCTGGCGCAGGCTGTCGACTGGCTCGCCCTGCGCTGCCATGTCGAAGCCGTACCAGTTCTGGCTGCACAGGAATCCGGTCAGGTTACCAATGAGCGCCTGGTGCGGAATCAGCGCGCCCTTGGGGTTGCCCGTGGTGCCGCTGGTGTAGATCAATATGGCCGGGGCATCGGCGCGCGTGGCCACCATGGCAAACTGGTTGCTGGCAGCGCCGAGCGCCTTGGCATAGGTTGCGTCGGCCAAGTGCTGCGTTTGCGGACCGAGCTCCACACCCAGAACCTTGCGCAAAGCCGGGCATTGGGTGCGCACCGCCTGCACATTGGCCAGCGTCTGCGCGTCGCCAATGGCCACCACTGCGGCACTGTCCTGCAGCCGAAACGCCAGCGCATCCTGACCGAACAGTTGTGACAGCGGCATGGCCACCGCGCCCATTTGCAGAACCGCGATGTAAGCCACGGCGGTCTCGAAGCGCTGCGGCAGCACGATGGCAACCCGGTCACCTGGCTGCACACCCATGCCGACCAGCACGTTGGAGAGGCGATTGGCCCTGTCCTGCAGCTTGGCAAAGGTGTTGAACGTGCTTTCAGTCCCGGGCTGATAGATCTGGACAGCGATATTTTTTGCGGTTTCCGGCAGCGCTGCCCAGCGCGCGCAGCAGGCTTGCGCCATGTTGAATTGCCCGGGCACCTTCCAGGCAAAGGCGCCGTGCAGCCGCGCGTAAGCGGCAGGGAAATCCCATGCGCACACCACGCCGCCCGGCTGCGGCAGCGGCACCTTGTCGCTGGATTGACTGACTGGCATGACGCTGACTCCTTATGATCCGTCAAATGTACCCAATCAAAAGAATATCCCATAGCGAGTTTGTCCCAATTCGCACACTTTGTTACCACGTCCGTTGCTGGGGCGAGCCAGGCGCTGGCAAAACACCGCTGGTGCTGTTGCACGGCTGGATGGACGTGGCCGCCAGCTTCCAGTTCGTGGTCGATGCGCTGAGCCAGGATCATTTCGTCATCGCCCCCGACTGGCGCGGCTTTGGCTTGACTGCCTCTGGCGGCGCCGACAGCTTCTGGTTTCCCGACTACCTGGCCGACCTCGACGCTCTGCTGGACCACTACGCCCCCGGCACACCGGTCAACCTGGTCGGCCATAGCATGGGCGGCAACGTGGCCATGCTGTACGCCGGGTTGCGCCCCGAGCGCATTCGCCGCCTGATCAATCTGGAAGGCTTTGGCCTGCCCGACACCGTGCCGGCGCAAGCCCCTGCGCGCCTGACGCAGTGGATGGACGAGGTCAAACAGTTCCACCAGGGCGCGCTGCAACTCAAAACCTACGATTCACTCGGCGCTGTGGCTTCGCGTCTGGCCAAAAACAACCGCTACCTGAGCATGGACAAGGCGCGCTGGCTGGCGCACCACTGGGCTGCAGAAGTCACGCCCGGCCAATGGACGATCCTGGGCGAGGCAGCGCACAAAATCACCAGCGCGCAACTCTACCGGGTCGATGAAGTGCTGGCGGTGTTTCGCCAGATTGCAGCGCCAACGCTGATGGTGGAGGCAGCCGACGAAAGCATGACCGCTTGGTGGCGCGGTCACTTCACCCTGGCGCAACACCATGAGCGACTCAAATCAGTGGCACAGGTGCAAACCGTGACCGTGCCTGACTGCGGCCACATGCTGCACCATGACCAGCCGCACGCTGTGGCTGCCTTGATCGAGCGGTTCGTTTCTGAAAAATCAGTGGCGTGAATGTTTTGCCAGTGGTAGGCTATTCCCCCGGAATTACTGTCCTCAACTATTTGTGGAGCTTGCTTATGAAAGAATCACCGATCACACGCCGGGGTCACCATCCAGGCCCGGCAGTGTGCACGCTGGCCACCGCTGCCATGCTCGCCTGCGGCGCGGCAACTGCCCAAACTCAAGTGGTCAAGCCGCCGCTGGCGCAGTACTGGATGGATGTCGCGACGATCTCCATGGCAGGCATGGACGACATGCCCGACATGGGTGCGCTGGGTGGGCTGATGGGCGGCATAACCGGCATGCCGGGCATGGGCGGCGTCAGTTTTGGCGCAACCCGCGGCATGATGCCCGGGCGCTGGCTCGACCTGGCGGTGCGCTCCCAGCGCAAGCCTGCCGGGCTGGAGGCGGTTCAGACCATTCCGCCCGGTCAAGCCATGGGCCCGAGCCTGACACTGTTGCCGGTCAAGGCGCAAGCCGAGCGGCAACGCCAGGGGGGTGGCAGCGTCGACGAGGTGCCGGAGCAGCCCAAAGGCCGCATCCTGTTCTACTGGGGCTGCAGCGACACCGTGCGACCTGGCCAGCCGCGCATTCTCGACTTTGCCAAGGCCGGTGTGGAAGATTACGGCAAATTCATGATGGGCCGCGCCACACGCGACACCGGTGCCAAGGCGATTCCCGGGCACGCCATCTGGCCCAACGAGATACACCGCCAGAAAGTACCGCCTCAAGCTTCCTTGAGTGGCCAGCACGCGCTCACTGGCGACGGGTTGCCCGCCAGTCTGCAATTCACCATTGGCCAGCAGCAGGACTTCATGCCCAAACTGGCGCTGGTCAGCCAGGGCGGCGGCTCGGCGGCCACGCAGCTCAGCTGGCAAGGCTTGTCCACCGCGCAAGCCTATTTCTTGAACGCCATGAGCGGCAGCGACAACGCGGGCGCCACCGAAATGGTGATCTGGAGTTCGTCGGAGGTGCCCGAGCCCGGCTGGGGCCTGATGGACTACGCCAGCAACGCCAATGTGGCCAAGTGGCTCAAGGAAAAGGTCTTGCTACCCGCCGACAGGACCAATTGCGCCATTCCAGCGGGCATCTTCGCCAAGGCAGAAGGTGCCATGTTGCGCGGCATCGCCTACGGGCATGAGCTCAATCTGGCGCATCCGCCACGCCCGACCGACAAGCGCATCGCCTGGGAACCCGAGTGGGCAGCCAAAATCCGCGTCAAGTCGCTCAGCATGGTGATGCTGGGCGAGGAAGCCGCCTCAGCCAGTTCCGGGCAGATGCCCCGCAGCAGCAGCGACGAACCGGCGCCGGCCGACTCAGGCAGCAAGCCGCCCGCCGGGATTCCCGGCTTGCCTGATGTGGGCAAGGCGCTCAAGGGCCTGTTTGGGGGCTGAAGTCACCCCACTGCCGTGCTGCGCATGGATGGCGTGAGAAAATGGCGGGTTGTTTGACACCCCCAAAAATATCAGGATCCCCATCATGGAAGCAGAACGCATCAACGCCATCGGCACGCAGTTGGCCGATTTGACCGCCCGCACCCTCGAACTTCGGGGGTATCTTTGACTACGACGCCAAGTTTGAGCGTCTGAGAACCGTCAACGCCAGCCTCGAAGACCCCACGGTCTGGAACGACCCCAAGCGCGCGCAGGAACTGGGCAAAGAAAAGAAGCTGCTCGACGGCGTGGTCGTCACCATTGACGACTTGCAGCGCGACCTGTCGGACAACACCGAACTGTTCGAGATGAGCCGCGACGACGGCGACGAAGCCGGTCTGCTGACCATCGAGGCCGACGCCGCAAGACTGGAAGCCATCGTCAAAGGCCTGGAATTCCGGCGCATGTTCAACAACCCAGCCGACCCGCTGAACTGCTTTGTCGACATTCAGGCCGGCGCTGGCGGCACCGAGGCGTGCGACTGGGCCAGCATGCTGCTACGCCAGTACCTGCGCTACTGCGAACGCAAGGGCTTCAAAACCGAGATCGAGGACGAAACGCCTGGCGACACAGCCGGTATCAAGGGCGCGTCGTTCAAGGTCGAGGGTGAATACGCCTTTGGCCTGCTGCGCACTGAAACCGGCGTGCACCGCCTGGTGCGCAAATCGCCGTTCGACTCGTCGGGCGGGCGCCATACCAGTTTCGCCAGTGTGTTTGTCTACCCGGAAATCGACGACACGATCGAGATCGACATCAATCCGGCCGACGTGCGCATCGACACTTTTCGTGCCAGCGGCGCAGGCGGCCAGCACATCAACAAGACCGATTCGGCCGTGCGCATGACGCACATCCCCACCGGCATCGTGGTGCAGTGCCAGGACGGGCGCAGCCAGCACAGCAACCGCGACGTGGCCTGGAAACGTCTGCGCAGCCGCCTGTACGACTTTGAGTTGCGAAAGCAGCAGGAAGAGCAGCAAAAGCTCGAAGACAGCAAGACCGACGTCGGCTGGGGCCACCAGATCCGCTCGTATGTGCTCGACAACAGCCGCATCAAGGACCTGCGCACCAACTACGAGACCTCGGCCACGCAGAAGGTGCTCGATGGCGATCTCGACCCCTTCATCGAAGCTTCGTTGAAGCAGGGCGTTTGATGATCGAGGCGCTGATTTTCGACATGGATGGCACCATGATCGACTCGATGGGCTACCACGCGCAAAGCTGGCTGGTCTTTGCCAACCAGCACGGCCTGGACATCGAAATCGACGACCTGATGCGCCGCACCACGGGGCGCAACGGCGCTGAATGCATGCGTGAGTTGTTTCAGCGCCCCATGGCGGACGCTGAAGCCTGGACGCTGATCGCCGAAAAAGAAGCACTCTACCGTCAACTCTTTGGCCCGAAGTTTGCGGAAGTTGCCGGCTTTTCCGCTTTTTGCACCCAGGCGCAATCCAAGGGATTGAAGGTTGGCGTGGGCACGGCTGGTGACCAGCGCAACATTGCCTTCGTCATGTCACACCTGCAATTGCCAGCCCCACCGCAGGCCATCGTGGGCGGTGACGAAGGCCTGCCCGGCAAACCCGAACCTGCCATCTTTCTGGAGGTTGCTCATCGGCTCAAAACCCGTGCCAGCGACTGCCTTGTTTTTGAAGATGCCCCCTATGGCATCGAGGCAGCGCGGCGTGCCGGCATGCAGGCCGTGGCTGTCTGCAACACCCATAGCCCGGCCCAACTGGCTGGCCCCCACGTGATCGCCACGGTGCGCGATTACCATGAACTGTTGAATTCGAATTTCCTGGAGACTCTTGATGTTGTTACTTCGTGATGCAAACACCCCCGCCGCGGTCATTCGCCGCGCCGACTACACCGCCCCCTCCTTCTGGATCGACAAGGTTCACCTGAGCTTCGACCTCGACCCCGCCAAGACCCGCGTGCTCAACACCATGACGCTGCGGCGCAACCCCGACGTACCCGCGCAAGCACTGCGGCTCGACGGCGACGAGCTCAACCTGGCGCGCGTGCTGGTCAATGGCGCGGGCACCAGCTTCAAGCTCGATGCGGGCCAACTGGTGCTGGAAAACCTGCCCGAAGGTGACGCACCCTTCGAGCTGGAAATCTTCACCACCTGCGCGCCTGCCAAAAACACCAAGCTGATGGGCCTGTACGTCAGCAACGAGTCTTTCTTCACCCAGTGCGAAGCCGAAGGTTTTCGCCGCATCACCTACTACCTGGACCGTCCCGACGTGATGGCCAGCTTTACCGTGACGCTGCGCGCCGACAAGGCAAAGTACCCGGTGCTGCTGAGCAACGGCAATCTGACCGAGCAAGGCGACCTGGACGATGGCCGCCACTTCGCCACCTGGGTCGATCCGCACCGCAAGCCCTGTTATCTGTTCGCGCTGGTGGCCGGCCAGCTGGTGGCGCGCGAGCAGCGCATCACCGCCCGCAACGGCAAGGAACATCTGTTACAGGTCTATGTGCGCCCCGGCGACATGGACAAGACCGAGCACGCCATGGCGTCGCTGATCAACTCGGTCATCTGGGACGAAGCCCGCTTTGGCCTGGCGCTGGACCTGGAACGTTTCATGATCGTGGCCACCAGCGACTTCAACATGGGCGCCATGGAGAACAAGGGCCTGAACATCTTCAACACCAAGTACGTGCTGGCCAACCAGGCCACCGCCACCGACGTGGACTTCGCCAACATCGAAAGCGTGGTCGGCCACGAATATTTTCACAACTGGACCGGCAACCGCATCACCTGCCGCGACTGGTTCCAGCTCAGCCTGAAAGAAGGCCTGACGGTGTTTCGCGACCAGGAATTCAGCATGGACCTGTGCGCCGAGCCTTCAGCCCGCGCGGTCAAGCGCATCGAAGACGTTCGCGTGCTGCGCACCGCGCAGTTCCCCGAAGATGCCGGCCCGATGGCGCACCCGGTGCGCCCCGACAGCTACATCGAGATCAACAACTTCTACACGGTCACCATCTATGAAAAGGGCGCCGAGGTAGTGCGCATGATGCAGACCCTGGTCGGACGCGAAGGCTTTGCCCGCGGCTTGACGCTGTACTTTGCCCGCCATGATGGCAGCGCCGTGACCTGTGATGACTTTGCACAAGCCATCGCCGACGCCAACCCGGACTCTGACCTGTCCCGATGGCTGCCGCAGTTCAAGCGCTGGTACAGCCAGGCCGGCACCCCGCGGCTGGCCACCACCGCGCACTATGACGCAACAAGCCACACCTACACGCTGAACTTTGTCCAGAGCTGCCCGGCCACGCCGGGTCAGGACAGCAAGGAGCCGTTTGTGATTCCGGTCAGCCTGGGACTGGTCGGCGCCAGCAGCGGTGCCGCCCTGCCCCTGCAGGTCCAGGGCGGTGCCGGCCTTGCGGCGGCCAGCCACCTGTTCGTCATGAGCCAAGGCGCCGAGTCGATCACCTTCGAGAACGTGCTGGAGGAACCCGTGCCGTCGATCCTGCGCGGTTTCAGCGCCCCGGTGATCGTGGACTTCGACTACAGCGATGCGCAACTGCTCACGCTGCTGGCCAACGACCCCGACCCCTTCAACCGCTGGGAAGCCGGCCAGCGCCTGGCCTTGCGCTGCGCGATGGCCTCCATCGCTGCCGACGCCGTCACAACCGGTGCCGAAGGTCTGGATGACGCCACGATCGCTGCCATGCGCTCGGTGCTGCGCCACCCCACGCTGGACGCCGCCTTCAAGGAGCTGGTACTCACGCTGCCGTCAGAAACCTACATCGCCGAACAGCTCGATGTGGTCGATCCGCAGCGCATTCACGCGGTGCGCGAAGCCATGCGCGAGCAACTCGCCGGCGAACTCGCCGCCGACTGGCAGTGGGCTTTCGAGGCGCATTGCCAAAACGGCGGCTACCGCCCCGACCCCCTGTCCAGTGGCCGCCGCGCGCTGGCGGGTCTGGCCTTGTCCATGCTGTGCCTGGCCGCACGCCGCTCGGGTGACACGGTCTGGCCCGGCAAGGCCTACCAATGCTTCAAGGATGCCGACAACATGACCGACCGGCTCGCCGCCCTGAGCGCGCTGGTCCATAGCGGCCACGCGTTGGCCAAACCCGCGCTGGAGCGCTTCCACAGCCTGTTCAAGCACGAAGAGCTGGTGCTCGACAAATGGTTTGCGCTGCAGGCCGGCTGCACCGACCGCGGTGGCCAGGTGCTGCCCGCGGTGCGCACGCTGATGAAGCACCCCGACTTCAACCTCAAAAATCCCAACCGCGCGCGCAGCCTGATCTTCAGCTACTGCAGCGCCAACCCGGGCGCCTTTCACCGCGCCGACGCGGCAGGCTATGTGTTCTGGGCCGACCAGGTGCTGGCGCTCGATGCCATCAACCCGCAAGTGGCCGCGCGCCTGGCACGCGCACTCGACCGTTGGAATAAGCTGGTCGAACCCTACCGCAACGCCGCCTGCGAAGCCCTCAAGCGGGTCGCCGCCAAGTCTGACCTGAGCAACGACGTGCGCGAGGTGGTCAGCCGCGCACTGGCCGATTGAGCCACAAAATCGAGGAGCCCAGCATGCCCAAAAGAATCTCCCTGACGCGCTACCTGGTCGAGCAGCAGCGCCTCGAAGGCCACATCCCGTCGCAACTGCGCCTGCTGCTCGAAGTCGTGGCGCGCGCCTGCAAACGCATCAGCCAGGCCGTCAACAAGGGTGCCCTGGGCGAGGTGATGGGCAGCGCCGGCAGCGAAAACGTGCAGGGCGAGATGCAAAAAAAACTCGACATCATCGCCAACGAAGTGCTGATCGAGGCCAACGAATGGGGTGGCCACCTGGCGGCCATGGCCAGCGAAGAGATGGAAGGCATCTATGTGGTACCCAACCGTTACCCGCAAGGCGAATACCTGCTGATGTTCGACCCGCTGGACGGCTCCAGCAACATCGACGTGAACGTGAGCATCGGCACCATCTTCAGTGTGCTGGTCAAGCCCGAAGGCGTGGGCGTTTCGGAACACGACTTTTTGCAGCCCGGAAGCCGGCAAGTCGCCGCCGGGTACTGCGTGTTCGGCCCGCAAACCACGCTGGTGCTCACCGTGGGCGACGGCGTGGCGGTGTTCACGCTGGACCGCGAGCAAGGCTCCTTTGTCCTGACAGAAGAGCACTTGCGCGTCCCCGAAGACACCCAGGAATTCGCCATCAACATGAGCAACCAGCGCCATTGGGCTACGCCGGTCGCGCGCTACATCGACGAATGCCTGCAAGGCAAGGACGGCCCGCGCGGCAAAGACTTCAACATGCGCTGGGTCGGCAGCATGGTGGCCGACGTGCACCGCATCCTGACCCGCGGCGGCATCTTCATGTACCCCTGGGACAAACGCGAGCCCGACAAACCTGGCAAGCTGCGCCTGATGTACGAGGCCAACCCCATGGCCTGGCTGATCGAGCAAGCCGGCGGCATGGCCACCGACGGCAAGCGCCGCATCTTGGACATCACCCCCACCAAACTGCACGAACGTGTGAGCGTTTTCATGGGCTCCAAAAACGAGGTCGAACGCGCCACGCGCTACCATAGCGAGCCATAAACCGACCGCTATAATCTGCGACTTTCCAAGCCGGTGTAGCTCAGTCGGTAGAGCAGCTCATTCGTAATGAGAAGGTCGGGTGTTCGATTCATCTCTCCGGCACCATCAAAGTCAAAGAAGTCCGCTACCTGAAAAGTAGCGGATTTTTTTTGGGCTAACACCAGGCTAACAATCGAACACCGTCAACTGTTGGTAACAACTTACGGCAATAACGCAAATGTTTCCAAAAGCATGACCACCGACGACACTGGCAAGCCGTCGCCGAAGGCGGCGTGTCTTCACGCGGTTCTGAGGGAGCCCCCAGCGGGGGGCGGACGGGCAGACCGCGCGGGCGAGGCTTGCGCAGCAAGCGAGCAGCAGGGGTGGGCGGGGGCAAACACCAGATGCGCGGCGAAACCGCTGGCCAGAACCATGCGCGCAGCGCCTGACTGATGCCCAAGTGCCAGCACACCACTAGGGAGACGGGCGTTGGCGCGTAGGCGCCAACGGCTGACGCGCCCGCTGCCAGCGGAGGCCACACTTCTTAAAACGGTTCGATGGTTACCCAACTGGTTCCAGAACCGGGTACCCCACGGGGGAAAGGTAGCACCATAAGTCCTTGAATGCCCTCTCACATTTTTGCTCAGAATTTCAGCACTAGACCCATGGCGGCTGTCCATAATTCCGAACTACTCGCTCTCAAGCGGTCGTAGACGAAGCAAGACGAACGCTGGCTTTATCGCATCCATCTCGGTAAAGCGGGCTCCTTCAATGGTCATCCGGTGTTCCAATCAATCAATCAGTAGTAGGCAGCTCTGTGTCATCCTCAGCAGTGCTGGTCATAACTGCAATTTTCACCAGACTCGCGACATTCTGAGATACAGCACTCATGCACTCGGGACTGTATGTCTTGAGCTATCGGCCAAGGCTATCCGCTCGGAGGTCTGTATGGACTCCACCGGCATGGCCAACCGTAAGCTCTCGCGATACTGCTCAGCTGGTGCAGCATGGATGACCTCCACTACGGCATCGTAATTCGCCCGAATCACGCTTTCAATTTGCTTGAGGTCGGCACGGAAGAACTCCTTCCGTCCATTGACCTTGTTGAGCCTGCCAGCCGCGAAGTGGGAGTGCAGCTTGGCTTCCAGAGCCGGGGCGTTGTCGGAAAACACTAGGGCGTGCACATCGAAGCGGAACGGGACTGATGCATCCCCCAGTTCATCTACTCGGTCCATTGGCTCTAGGCGTCGGGTCATCCCGATTTTGAAGATGCCCTCTCCAAACGCGCCGATGTTGGATATCACGTAAACATAGCCAGCCCGGGCATTTTGCTCGCGGTAGTCGAGCAGTCTTTCCTCCTCATCGAGCTTGCTGTTCTGGCTGGATAGCTCGTCGATCCGAGTCTGTAGTTCCCCACGCTCTTGCTGGTCGTTCGTCGCACCGAGCCGCAATTGCAGCTTCTGGAGGGCACTTGTGAAGTGCCGACGCTCTTTTTCGATCTTTGCACGCGCTTCTCGGATTTCCTTTTCGAGCTTTTCCTGTTCGCGTTGGTCTTCCCTGGCCTGCCGAGCTGCCTCTTTTTCCTCTTGGCGCTTCATCTGGTATTCGTGTGCCAGATACAGTTCCTGCAGCTTGCGTTCCAAGACAATGTCTTTCCACCAAGCGTTGACGGTCTTCAATAGGTTGTTACAGGTCTCAAATGACCGTCGAATGCGCTCCTCCATCTTCTCCAGATTGCTGAACTTGACGTTGTCGACGCAATACTCGCTTTCGCTGTTGAAGGATCTCAGCGCCAGCTTCAATGCATCCTTGCGTAATTTCTTCCACTCCGCCTTTGTGAATTGAACTGCGTTGTTGTCCCATGCATCCACCTCTGCACTCAGCCCTCGAGCCGTTCGCTTCTGGTCCTCGCGAATTTTCTCAAGTCGATTCTTGTAATCAATGCTGTTCGTGAATTGATACTTGGGTTCATAGAGAGCAAAGGACTCCAACTGAACGGTATCTTCAGCTCCCAAAATTTGTTGATGGACCACTTGCAGTTGGGAAAGTGCAGCCTCTAGAGCGGTTTGCGTCGCAGCGACCTGAGCCTGGACACTGGCAAGCCGGGATTCTTCGGCACGAATCTGCTCTTGAACCGCCAGCAGATTCAGCAATCCGACGTCCCGAGCCTTTGCTGCCAGCTCGTCGTACTTGGACTGCAGCGCTTGCATGTCGGCTTGGGATTGCTGCTGCTGAGCCTGCAATACGGCTTGGGATTGCTGCCGGTGAGCCTGCAATTCGGCTTCAAGCCGAGCAGCATTCGCCTTATGTGCCGGACCTTTGAAATAGTCGCCCAATGCCATTTTCTTGCTTCCTTCAACCGCTTTACATGCCGGCATGTTTGTCTCGGGATTATTACCTCGATTGGGCTGTGTCTATTGTCTCAGTCAGAGGCGGCACCAGTCCAAGAATCTATCCGTAAATAATTTTCACATTCAACTTGATCTTTCGCAGAGAAATGATGGATGCTGCCAAATGGTTGAGCGCCAGGAAGCTGCGATCAAGTTTCTCGTATCGCACCAACAGTTTACGAAACCGGTTGAACCAACTGTGCGCCACCTCGACAACCCAGCGTCGTGCCTTCTTCTCGGGGCTACGTTTGAGCTCATTGGCTTCTTGCCCTCTGCCTTTGACATGAGGGATATAGCCATGCTCCTCAATGACTTTCAAAGCGGGCGCTCCGGTATAGCCCGCATCAGCGCACAAGTGTTTGTGGCGCCTGAGTGGTGGACTGGGGCGATTGACCATGATGGCATCAAGCACCGGCTCCAACTGAGTGACGTCATGTCGATTGGCTCCGGTCACGACGAGCGACAACGGGACGCCACGCCCGTCCACCAGCAAATGGCGCTTGCTCCCATTTTTT
>Ga0172367_10005295_pt1 | contig 15651 bp, 17 predicted proteins | sample Lak10m_FD_114542 | JGI IMG/M metagenome (GOLD analysis project Ga0172367, IMG submission 114542) | Freshwater microbial communities from Kabuno Bay, South-Kivu, Congo - kab_022012_10m | ecosystem: Environmental > Aquatic > Freshwater > Lake | place: Democratic Republic of the Congo: South-Kivu... | reverse complement strand
GGTGGTGACGCTACAGCCTTTGTGACCAAGCATCTGGACCATGTGGGACCCGATATAGCCTGCGCCGCCTACAACCAACACTTTCATCCCATAATCCTCGAAATCAACTTTTCTAGATACTGCTTGGCATTTGGTTCGGTATCATTAGGCGCCCGTGACGCCAAGTCTTTCGGCTGGCTGGGATCGAATGGTCCACTTGTACTCATGCAACTTTCTGAAGCAAAACCGCACCGTGAAAGCCGATCAGATTTGCCTCATGCTGGCGGTACAGTACCAAACTTTCCGACAATTCACATCGCTTGCATCCCACAGCCGCCAAACCACACAGCAGTTCATCATGTGCCTCGACATGGAAACCGGGGCGCGACATAACAGCGCGTACACCACCGAAAAACTTCCGAGAGACCGCAATCGCAAAACCCGGATAAAAGATCTCACTAACTTCATCCGTCAAAAAGTACCTATCCACACCAATGTGTGGATAGCGTTTACCCATGCGTACTAAGCGTGCATCGGTCACTTCTGCTGCATGGGCCACAAAGTCAGCCTGCAAATGACCAAACTCCTTGCGCAGTCGTTCCAACTTGGCTGGCAACCAGACATCGTCCTGATCACAAAATGCGATCACGTCACCTGAGCACAAGCTGGCCGCCTTGAGAAAGTTCATGCCGTAGCCTAAACGCTGATCGTTACGATGGACCGACACCTGAAAAGGTGCCACGCGCGCAAAAGACTCAAGAATTGCGTGGGTCTCATCGGACGAACCATCATCGGTCACGACCAGCTCTGATGGCAAAGAGGTTTGTTCAGCTAAGTATTGTGGACCCCGATTTCAAGACACCTGATTAAGCTGTCGATAACCTGAAGGAATGAGAGCGATGAGCGAAGCGAAGAAGCGGAAAGTGCATACCCCAGATTTCAAGGCGAAGGTGGGCTTGGAAGCCTTGCGTGGGGTTAAGACGATCAACGAGATTGGGCAGGAATTTGGTGTTCACCCGGTCCAGGTTGGGCAATGGAAAAAGGAAATCCAGGAGCGGGCCAATACCTTGTTTGAAGGCAAGCGCGGCCCCAAGCCGATGGCGTCGCACCAGGAACCTGATCTGCTGTACAGCGAGATAGGAAGGTTAAAGGTGGAACTCGACTGGCTCAAAAAAAAGTCTGGGATCAGCCTGTCATGACGCGCCAATCCTGGATTACCCCTTCTGATTTGCTGGCCGTGACTCGGCAGTGCCTCCTCGCCGACGTGTCGCGTGCCACGTTCTATGTGCACCAAAAGCCGCGTTTGATAGGATTTCGCCTAGCCATCCACTTTTGATCACCAAGGAAAGTTATTGATAACCGATTTTTTACTTCTTTTAGTTATATAAAACCAGTCCAAACACGCCTGATTTTTTGAAAATCGGGTCAAAACAGTCATGGAACAGTGCTTCGGACACTTGGACATGTCAACGCAGAGTATGGAGCGAAGGGGCGGTTCATTTCGTCTTGCTTCTTGCCTCCTGAAGCTTGGTGTTGATCATGCATTCGTAAATGAACCTCAGTGTGCAGAAGGCCACCTTACGACTGGTGATAAAAGTCACCGAGCGCAGCATCTGCGGGCCATGAAACGAAAAAACAGGTGACTTCCACGCTGGTTTGCGTGCGTAGCGTCAAAAAATGGCTGAGATATTCATATGGCATGTTACAGGGTGCAGACGCCACGGATCAAGGAAATTAAGTAAAACATTGTTATACTATCAGAAAAAATATAAACTCAGAAACTGTAAATCTGGCGCTGTTATCAAGAAAATAGATGAGGGCATCGTTTGTGTTTTATAAACAAGAGATATGTCCAAGATACGCCAACAACAGTAGTCCATGCAGCACTTAACCAAAATATCCCAGCCAACCCCGCGTGGTTTCCTACCCAAATTATTACTGGAGTAATTAACGCCCCGACAACAGAAGGAATAAGCATAGGTTCATCACCGAAAGCACGCATGTAAGTTGCCATTGCGAGAATCATTGATTGAGAGAATGTAGAAGCGCCAATCGCAAGCAAACAGCTTAAATCAAGTAGACGGCCAGAAATGGACGGAAGTTCGCCGATAAAAAGTGAGAAGCCAGAGATAAATAAAACCACCAAAAAACCATTAGCGAAAACACTCAGAATCGCATGAGAATTAAAGGCTCGATTAAATGACGGAAAGTCCGCGTTGGCGATATAAGAGATATATCTTGGTGTGCTTGCAGCGACAAACCCCTGAGACAAAGTTAGAATCGCGTTGAAAATACTTAAAGAGTAGCCAACCTGTCCGGCGACTTCCGCGCCGTAATATTTGAATATAAATGGGGTGTATAACTGAAATATGAAGTATCCAGACGCCCAGCTCAATGCAATTTTCCACTGCAATGAAAAAATATCATTTTTCCACGAAAATCCACCGCCTCGCAACTGCTTTAATGCCGAGTAATTAATATTATATTTTCTTAAAACGGAATCTGTTCTGAGCAAAAAACGTAATGTAAAAACAATGGAAGCGATGGGGATGCAAAGAGTTGCATATAGCTGACCACCTAGAATAATCGTCACCCAAAAGCCAGCATGTCCTATTATTGATTGTATAAGTCTCAAATGCGCCACCTTGTCTACATTTCCAGCCCCCTCTTCGAGAGACAATAAAAACGAGAGGAATAAATTGATAGCCGTGAAAAACAATAGCGCCAATAACGGTGTAAGCCAAACAACCTGAGAGACACGAGATGAGAAAATGTAATAACCAACGGGAACCGATACCACCAAAAACAAAAGCGCAATACCTAAATAGTATAATGCAAGTGCTTTGACTAAGATGCGGATTTTGTTCACATAAAAATTGTCGGCTTCTATAGCCCCAGACTTCATCTGATTCGAGAAAAGCGCAGCAGATTTAACAACAATAACAGAAGAAAGTCCAAGTTCAAAAAAAACCTGTAACAACACCACAGAGTTGAAAGTGAAATAATAGCCAGCTATCTCCTTGCTCAAGAAGATCGGTATCAATAACAGAGTAACCCCTCCAGCCACAATGTTCCATGAGCGAAATAAAATAGTTTTTACAATACCAGAGTCCACTTCTTCTAAATGTTTTCTCACGATATTGCACCTTTACCAATATATGCTATGAACCGTCGTTTAATCTCGTTTATCTTCACAACTGAGCTGTTAAGCGCGCGGCCTAACTTGCCGACAAAACCAGTCCTCAAATCAAAAGGAATCCGGATTTGTGAATCCACTTTATTTATTTCGCAAATAGCCTCTAACATTACGCGAGCGGAACGCCCGTTTTTGAGCGATAGTTCATGTAAATATTTTTTAACCCTCGCCCTGTCGATAAATGGTGTTTTAGCAGTAGATAGGTTATTAATTCCATTTATTGTTATAACACCAGGCAACTTATTATCGCTTAAATTATCGTCAAAATAACTGTTGGCCACAAAGAGCACGGGACAGCCCAATGCTATCGCCTCAAGTATTACTCGGGTTGGCTCGAAGACAATAAGTCTTTTTGATGATTTTAATGCCGAAAACAAACCGCCAGCCGCGCTGATATCCGAATTATCGAAATTCGAAATATTGACATGTTCTCCTATTTCAACTAGATCCCTCTTAGTAAGCTTATATTTTCTTGCGTAAACAACTGTATCGGCTGGAAGGCTGCAAATTGGAACTGCATGCGAATAGCATAAACTATTTATTAAGTCTATGGGTACGCAATATTTACTGTTGAAGAACTGCGCGAGTGAGTCGGTATGGCAGAAAATAGCGTCTGACTTCGGATATTGCCCTTTTGGAAATGCCATCATATAGTTAATAACATTTCGAGAGTAAAGAAAATTTGATTTCACAATATCGGGATAAATCACAACGTGCTGCCTAAATTGCTTGAGCCGCTGGATAGTCCTATGTGTTAACCATCGCCCAGAATCCAACTGACAAATTTCATTGTATCTTAGAATAGTATTTCTAAACCTAGGTTGTATCAAGTAAGTCTCAAAACCGCTTTCACGGAAAAAGTCGCATATAAAATGAATGTTGTCAATTCCTGCGCTGGGTGTCGAAGTGTAGGGGCAGACAATTAGAATTACGACTTTTTTTGTTTGCATAAAAAATAGAGCTTTGACCAAACCTGAAATTTATAAAAGATGTGATAGTTCATAACAATGAACTGCTCTTTAGAGAGGAGCATTAACGGTAAAAAATAAACACACGGAAAAATTACTGTTTTTAAAAACATCCAGACATTGGCTTTTTTTCCCTTGCCATATAATTCTTTAGATTCATTATCCGAGTAATGGGAATGCTTTTGTTCAAAATATTTTAGTTCGCCATCTCGTATATGCAGCAACATTCTATTTTCAATTGGAAAAATAAAAGAAAGTCCGGATTTGCAATGTTCAAAAACTGGAAACTCAAAATGCATTCGCGACTTATCCAGATCTATCGCGCTCATCATAAACAATCTTGGTTGAGAGGATCTTAGTATGGATTTGAATATGTACAGTAATTTTCTATTGTGTGTATTTGCGCCGAATGTTTTGCTTTGCCTGTAAACGGAATATGCAAAATTATTGCGGTACAAAGGATTATTGATTTTTCGAAGAATGTGGTTGCCAAGCTCCATCGTGAATCTCTCGCTGCAATTCATCGGAAATAACCATCTGCCGCTCATAACAAAAGGTTGCTCGTTAATAATCTTTTGAATCCGCCCCCTTACGTTGAACATATCATGCGGCACTTGTACAACTTTCACCGGAAAAACTGCTTCTGCAAGCATTATCGTGTTATCTGTAGATCCGGCATCCGCCAAAATTATTTCTTCGGCGAATTCACTGATCGAGTTTATTGTATCGGTAATACGTGATTCTTCATTCAAAACAGCAATGATAAATACTATTTTTTTCATTTTACCGAAGTTTGATTAGTAAGGGTGAGTTGAATTATTATGGGAATGAAGTAATCTTATGTCTGCGAGAATCGTTGAATGTGGATAGGCATTTAACGATGCAAGGGGGCTTTTCTGATTTTGAGTTTTCCGCCAAGAAAAAAGTCTGCGAGCTGAGGAAGTTTGGCAGGGGCAACTATTTCTTTTGACGCAGTTAGGACTTACGCAGCAGCCATCTTAATGCTTGGGCTGCGCAACTCCTGACGCAGGTAGTTGGACAACATGTCCCGTTTGAGCTTGTATACCGTTGTCGCTGCCGCCCTGGCGAGATGCGTCAGTCGAATCCAAACCAAAACCGCACAGGCAATGTGATTGCGTTGAATACGCGCTTTGCGGCATTGGCATTTCTCCACCCCGGTTAATTGCTTGAGCTCGCGATGATATTGTTCAATTTTCCAACGCAAGGCACACGCGTCTTGTGTGTACTGGATGGATTTTTGCCCCAGATCGTTGGTTACGATCCAATCCGTGCGGTGGGTAGACACCTCAAGCCGGAATAGTTTCACGCGGTGCCTTTTGGGGGAATTTATGCAGCTTGACCAGTTTTCCTTGTTTGAGCTGTGCCTGGTTCCACTCAAGCTGATCGACGCTGCGGTAGGGCGATTCGCCATCGCTGTCGTCTACCAGCCGATTGCTCTTGATCGGGCAGTAGTAGATCTTGCCCAAGGACTCAATGAACAGCATCAGCTCCTTGGTGGCGTACCAACTGTCCATGAGCACCCGATCACAGGGCAGGCCTTTGCTCGCACACAGGGCCAGCAGCATCTCGCGAACGTGATCGAGCTTGGTCTTGCCGTCGCCATCAGGGTCGAAGATCCGATAGTCGATGATCCAATACTGCCCCGTATCCGGGTTGACGTACAGGCAATTGACCATGCCAATTCCCTTGACCAATCCATGGGCATTGCCGCTGTATTGCCGACGCACCAACTCAATCTTGTGCGAGTAATCCTTGTCGAGTACCGTATCATCGAAAACAACGCAGCCTCGCGGCGAAGAAACCACATTCCCGCGCACATGTTCCCAAACAATTCCAGCGCTCATCTTTTCTCGTTTAAGCAGACGCCGAATGGAATCGTGACTGAATTTTTCGACGTGATCCGCATAATGCGTCATCGTGAAGTTCAATTGACTTGAAATAAGAATTTGACAATAATCAAGCCGAGTCGATTGCAAAGTATTTGTGGATCGTTGTTGATGGTGTTGATATTTTATCAGAGCTAGCGGTGTATATGACAAAAATAATCAATTCTCGGAGCGATTTCAAATAAAATTATCTCGTCAAAAAACACTAGTTTGCGTAACAGGCTGCTGAAAAACCCCGCAAACCCTCACAGGTCATAACGGGTTTGAAGGAATTGTTTGCACTTTTGCCGAAGATGCTCGTTTTATAAGCAGTTACCGGGCGGTATTGCCCGGATATTGCCTTATTTTTAAGCATTGCTGGCTCCTTGCGCGGTTTGCAGACGGAGTTGTCCCAAGGTGCGCATGCGCGTCAGGTTATACGCTGCCATCGTCAGCACAAACATCTGATCCACACGCTTGAGTCCCCGCACCATCACCTGACGCATGCGGCCTATGGTCTTGGCCCAACCAAAGCCCTGTTCAATCAGTTTGCGTTTGTTCATGGAAATGGCGTAACCCTCGCTGTCGGCAATGGATTGCGGTACCGCCGACTTTCGTCCTGAGGTGTTCTGTGCCACATGCGGGGTGACGTTCATCTCCAGACACGCGTCAATGAACTTTGCGGCGTCATAGCCTTTGTCTGCGCCCAGGGTGATTTCGCCTTTCGGGGTGGTTATCACTTGTCGGGCGTCGTTGATCATGGTCTTGGCAGCTTCGCGTTCGGCATGGCCGTTGGCGGTGGTGACCATGGCATTGGCAATGAGGCCATGGCGGTTGTCGGCCAGGGTGTGGCCCATGTAGCGCAGCCGACTGGCGTTGTCGCCTTTGCAGTACAGTCGCGCATCGGCGTCAGTCTTGCTGGTGTGGGTGTCGTTGCTGCGGGTCTGACCTTTGAAGTACTCGGAGGGCGTCGTATTGGTCGTCTGTGTTGCTGATGCCGTAGCAGGGGCTGCGGTCACTTCACTGCCGCTGCCGTCCGGGTCGTTGTCTTTGCCGGTAGGGATGCAGTCTTTGGGGATGAAGCTTTTATGCCCGGCCCAGGCTTGGATAAGCGTGCCATCGACGCTGAAGTGTTCGCCGGAGAGGAGATCTTGTTGTTCTGCCTGGGTGAGGATCTCGTTGAACAGGGCGATGATGGTGTCGTGTTCGAGCAGACGGTCGCGGTTCTTGGTGAAGACGGTGGGTACCCAGACGCGGTCTTCCATGGCCAGGCCAATGAACCAGCGGTAAAGAAGGTTGTATTGGGTTTGTTCCATGAGCTGGCGTTCTGAGCGGATGCTGTAGAACACTTGCAGGAGCAGGGCACGCAGGAGTTTCTCGGGGGCAATGCTGGGGCGTCCGCCTTTGATGTCGGCTTCGTACAGGCTGGAGAAATGGGCATCCATTTTGGCCAAGGCGGTGTTGACCATCTGCCGGATGGGCCGCAACGGGTGATCAGCGGGGATGAAGTCGTCCAGCTTGAGAACGCTGAACAGGCTTTCGGTGTAGGTGTCAGGACCGCGCATGGGGGGGCTGTTTCAGGCTGAATTCACTGGGGGGTGAGGGTAATGGTTTGGGCGGGTGACAGGGAGGTATTTCAGCAGCCTGGTAAGTCCTAGTAGTCTTTATGAAAATATATATTAGGATTATTTCCAAAAAAAGGAAATATCTATATTGTGATGTTGGGATGAGAATAAACGGTATAATTGCCGCTACTTCAGCTGGTGTTGCAGCCAACCTCCATCTATGAGTTGCCAATCTATATAACCAAATGAATAAAATAAGGAAATTCATCGCCCCTAACATTGGCAAGAAAAAGGCCACGTATGCCTGACCACTAGAAGCAGAATTTAGACTAAAACTAAAAACATTGCCAAGCGACCCTATATAAAGACCTATTAGATTAACGATAGGCCTCAGAGGCTGAAGGTATATATCAAAATTGGATGTAAAGTCAAAGAGCTGCTGTAATAGCCCTTCTTCTTCACTTATCCCTTCGCGGCCAAAGATTAACATTATTTGAGGGCGATACAAATAAAATACCGAGCAAGCCAGTACGTAAAGCCATAATTTATAATCCTTGAAGTTTACAAAAAGAATGATTAATATAGCAAGAAGACCCATGCTCCATCTTGATAGAGTGTAAAATATAATTGCCAGCACGGCAAATCGTAGACACCTTTTTTCTATATAAAGCAATATAAAAATTGATCCGGCAAATACAAATATTTCCTTGTTCAGGCCCAACGTTAGACTCACAGAAAATGGTGTCGCCAAAAACAAAGAGGCAACACTCGCTATATTTCTGCTTTTCTTGGTTGATATGTATATGATTAGCAGGATTAGCGCATTAATCAGGAGAACACCCCCCTCTTCCTGGAAATATTTTTGTATGTAAACCCCATAACTGTTTATTATGACATCATCGTAGCTCATTTCATAATAGGCGGAGCTGTCAGGTAAAATCTTCGCGCCGATGTCATAGATATACGCGCCGAAATAATCAAACCCTAACAGTAACCATGTCGTGTGAAATAATGCCGCAAGGAAGAATTTAGATTTGTGCGTCATTTATTATGAATTTCATCGTAGTCGCACTCAAATAAATTTCATTTTTAATATTATAAGCTTGATCAAATTTATAATTAAACACAGTCTCCATTTTAGTCTTTTCATTATATCCACATTTGCTGGAGTGAAATTATTCCCATGTCGCACAAAGGAAATAGCAGGCTCCCTGTCAAAGACAACTCCCCCGAATAACGATATTGACAACCCAATCCAAATGTCGTGCATTGGAATGCATTTCGGAAACGGAAGGAAATGTGTTGCCATTTTTTTTCTAAATGACATTGTCGCCCCAAGGAAGGTATTCTTATATAGGTTTTTTAGCAAGCCCGGTCCGCTTTTGAGATAACCAAATAGACTTGCATTTAAGATTTTCAAATCCTTATCAACCTCTACACAATCCTGAACCAGCAAATTTACGTTAATGTGTTTCTCAAAAAAGTCTCTGCAAAAATTCAATCTATTTGGTTTGAATATATCATCCTGATCGGACAGTATTATTATTTCAGCACTCGCTAGACTTATCGCTTTTTCAAAAGTGCTAATTACGCCCTGGTTTTTATTGTTAACATACAGTCTAATTTGGGGGTGACGTGATTGGTACGTCTTAATAATGCGGACTGTTTCATCCTTTGATGAATCATCAACTATGACCAACTCATCATTTGCGTCAATCTGACTTAAGATTGATTCTAGTTGGCGAGTTATGTATTTGTCGCCATTGTATGTGGCCATAACTATGCTAATATTCACCATGTAACACCAAATTAGATTATTGCCGCTGGATTGAGTTCGTGCTGGATGTCGTTGGCTTACCTAGCATCGTGGGAATGACTGATGTTGGCTCATGTATCAGCATTGTGTGATACGTGCGGCAAGCCGAGCGCTGAAAGCATGTCGGTGATCGAACTCACGAGATTGTGGTGCCTGGTGAGCCCGAGTTCATTTTGGGCACGCGATGTGTCGGGTAAATATCGGTTACGCTCAGCGGCCTGACCTTCGGGTGCAAGGCCTAACACTTGGACCTGAGACGTATCTCCGGCCAAACGTGCTACGAGCATCGCCAAGTTGGCGATGGAGATTGCCTCGTCGGATCCGACGTTGTAGGCCCGCTGCGCTGTGCCGCCCAGGAGCATAGTCGTCAGCCAGCTCGCGAGATCGCGCTGATCCATATAGGATCGTATCGGCGTGCCGTCACCGTGGATCACGATAGCCCGGCCCGCCAGAACATCGCCAATGAAATTCCCAATAGCAAAGTGGGCGTTCAACGGGAGATCCTTGCCGACAAACGCAAAGCACCGTGCGATCACGCTCTCCAAGCCGTGCGCATCGTAATAGAGGGCACAAAGGTGCTCGGCCTGGCGTTTGGCTATGCTATATGCGTTATCTGGGACAAGCGGATCGGGCATGCCGTGATAGTCCTCCGGCACACCCTCTGGGAACTGCGCGATCGATCCGTAGACGCCGCCTGAGCTCGTTAGGAGTACGCGCGGTTTACCACAACGCAGCGCTAGGTCCAGTACGTTGCGCGTGCCGTCGACGATCTGGTTGAAGCGCTGCAACGGCGGCAAGGACAGCCCCGCGGTCGAGTCAGTCGCGGCATGAATCAGATGCGTGTAGTCGTCTTCGGGCAGCGTCTCGGAGCGCTGGATGTCCCCCGCCACAAGATGCACGTCCAGACCTGCCAGTAGATCGCCGTGTGCTGCACGAAAACGCGCGGGGTTACGCGACAACAACGTGAAGCGGGCACCGGAAAGTTCCGGCGCGCCACCTGTGGACCAATGCCGAAGCAGCGCCTTGCCAAAGAAGCCTGTCCCACCAGTAACTAGGACGTGCAGAGTACCATTCATCGGCTCACTTTCACTTAACTGGGCTCTGCGCCACAGCCTGCCTATCTTTCCATTCCTCGTTCATCTGTCCTCCCCCTGATCGGGTCGGACACAGATTGGGCGATCACGCCGCTGGGCTCAAGATGGGTTGCACAGACGCTTACGTTGCGGTCGCATAACAGTCAGGTCATAAGCCGCGAACGTCAAATTGATGAAGCATTTCTGGATTATCCGCATACGGGGTGTCAAGCGAGTCCATACGAATAGGTTGGTCTTTGGCCACAGCTTTGAGTGTTTTGTGACCATACCTGCCGAGCATTAGCTCACGGCTCGAAGCTTGGCCTTTCTGCAGGGGAATGGCGAGATATACATCTTCCTCCGTCAAAATTTGGCCAGGTTGCAAGTCCCGCTTTGCATAAACACCGCGCACATATGAGTCGAGATACTCGATTTCGCGCGCCAAAAAGTTTCTACGCGAACTGGAAGACCCACCGCACATTTCTTTTGCTTTGTGCCATGCCTTAAACCATGTATCTACTTGATCAGGAAGCGATGAATATTTAGATATTTCAAATCCGTCGTCATTGTGATCAATGTGGCGTTCAAATGTGCGAGCGCCCTTGCTATAGGCCATCATGATCGAAGATGTCCAATCATGATATTCATGGCAGGAGTACCCCAAGGTGACTCCAGGATAGCGCTCTTTAAGGAAATCGATCTGGTTCAACTCGCATTCATTATCCTCGTGAGGGTATGCGGCGACGCAATGATTAAGGGCCAGTCGAATGGAGCGATGCTGAAAAAACGTCACTACGTCATCCATATCTTTTTGGCTCATGCCGCCCGTGGAAATTATGACAGGACGCCGGGTACTAGCAATTTTCTCTAGCAGCGTCCAATCATTGTTGTCCGCGCTGGCCACCTTGATAATCGGCATGTTGAATTCGACGCACCAGTCAACAGACTTCTCATCGAAGGGAGTCGACATTGGGATGCAATTGGATTTACGAATTGCCTCAACTAGTATGGCAAATTCATCTTTCGATAAGCGTGTATCAGAAACGCGCCGGACATATCGTATGTCATCCCTATCACGAAAATCCTTGTGAACGAAGTTATCTAGATCTCGGAACTGCAGCTTGATGGCCGCCTTAACGTTGTTGAAACGTACCACTTTAGAGAACTTGCTGATGATCTCCAGGCCACGCTCTACTTTGCCCTGATGGTTACTGGTCATTTCGAGCACAAAAAGGTCTTGAAAAATTTCGTGTGACATATAACCCCTCTTTTGGATAAATAAACTCTCAAATCGAATTGAGCCCTGCTTCATTGCATATATTTCCCGACTTTCGTCTGAACATCGCTGGGTAGGTCAGGAGTCATGCGGTGGAGAGGATTGGAGACCATGGCGCCAGTGCTTGTTATCTGACTCGTGATCTTCGGGAAGTAGGTCTGTTCCGGATCAATAGAGACGACGAACGCGGCTGGGCCGTCACTCTCGAACAGGTCACGGAAGCACGGGTTCTCGAGAAAGTCCGGTCCGAGCCGGCACACCGGAACGTCCCAAACTTTGAACAGTTGCTCCCAGTTAGGGAGGCCAAGGCCGGTGTTGATGTCGCAGCCAACGTATCGACCACCAAAGTAGCTCTTTTGGGTCATCCGAATCGATGCATACCCGGAATTGTCGAACACAAACATCTTGAGGCTGAGCTCATTGATCTTGGCCGTGCCGATCTCCTGCAGGTTTTGCGCGAAACCGCCATCGCCTTCGACCAGCACGACGCGGCGGTCGGGATGGGCGAAAGCTGCGCCAATGGCCCCGGACAAACCGTAGCCCATGGAAGCCAGGCCCTTGTTAGTGACCATTAGTTGGCCTTGCTTCTGGCTGAAAGTCTGCATCATTACCGTGAAAGCACCTCCGCTGCTACATGGAATGATCACGTCGTCAGCCTTGCACTGGCCGGCCAGCTTGTCGACAAAGACGTAGGGCGATACATAGCCATCACGCGTATTGTTGACCAGCTCGACGAGCGGAACCGTTGCCCGGACCTCGCGCGCGTAGCTCAGCCACTCAGCATGGTTGCCAAGCTCCTGCTGGAGCAGACCCGCCAGGAAATCAGTAGCGTCAGCGCAGATCGGATAGGCCACGCGCGGATGGCCCTTCGACAGCTCCGCCTGGTCGACGTCCACCTGGACCACTTCGCCGGCGGGTACGAATTGCTGCCAGTTAAAACCGGTCTGCTGCATGCCCAGCCGGGTGCCGACGGCCACGACCAGATCCGCCTGTTGCAGGACGAGGTTGGCACTGCGCTGGCCCCAAGTGTTGGGGCGCCCCACGTAGACGGGGCTGTCGGCACCGATCCGGTCGGCTCCGTTCCAGGTGGTGGCCACTGGAATGCTGCCGTCGCCGAGCCGCGACAACGCGGCCCGGGCACCGGCGCGGCTCAGTCCACCGCCCAGCAGGAAGACCGGGCGCCGGGCTTTGCGCACCAGTTCGGCCACCTGCTGCAGCTGCACCGGATTGGCCTTGGGTTCTGCCGTGACCGATGCAGTGACACGATGCCTGGTGTCGCTGTAGTCACGCGCCTGAACGTCAAGCGGGATTTCCAGGAAGACGGGGCCCTTGCGTCCGCTGCGCGAGGTGTTGACCAATTCGCTGAATTTTTCGAAGGGAATCGTGTCGCTGATCAGCACAGATGCCTTGCTGATCGGCTTGGCGATGGCGACGCCGTCGATCTCCTGGATGCCGCGCTGACGCAACACGCCGTGGGCCATGTCGGCGGCCTTTACCTGGCCGCCGATGACCAGCAGCTCGCGGCTTTCGAGGTAGGCGCCCGCCATGGCAGTGACGATGTTCGTCAGTCCGGGACCCGCAGTGACGAGGGCAAAGGCCCGCCCGGAATCACTGGTCTCGTTATAGTACTCTGCGGCAATTCCGGCCGCGACCTCGTGGATGACCGGGTTGCAGGGCATGCGCCGGCTGAGGCTCTCGATCAGGTGCATGATGTTGCCCCCGCCGACAAAGAAACAACGGTTGTATCCGAGCTCGACCAGCCATTCGGCCAACTGATCACTGTATTTCATTCGATTGTTCTTTAAGATATTGGAAGGTGCTGAGGAGTTCTGCCCTGATTGCGTCCGATCGTGGGACCTTGAAGCGCTGGAGCCGGCCCTGCCGGTTGAAGAGGATGAGAGTGAAGGATTCAACAGAATGCTTTTTGTCTGACAGAAAGCACTCCATGGCGTCCGCGGGATTCAGTCGACGCAAACTATAGGCCACAGTGGGCACGGAGCTTAGCAGGCAGCGCACGTGAGCTATCAGGCTAGCCACGTTTGTCAGGCCTGCTTCCAAATAACCGAGCCGCACCGAGCAGTACTCTGCAGCTAGCATGCCCAACCCCACCGCAATCCCGTGGCTGATGGCATAAGACGTGCCACCCTCAATGGCGTGCCCAAAAGTATGGCCGAAATTGAGCAGGAGGCGAATGCCCTGATCGAACTCATCTTCCTCGATGAACCGCTTCTTGGTCCTCAGGCTGTGCTGGATAAGGCGCGCCAGCCGGTCGTCACGCGGCGGCACGGGGCCGCCTTCGGTCAGGGCCAGATAGGTATTGAAGGCATCGTCCGAGTCGGCGTAACAGATCTTGGCCGCCTCGCACAATCCTTCGGCCATCTGCTCATCCGTGAGCGTGTTGCAGAACCTCGTGTCGATGACCACCTCTTCGGGTGGGTAGAAATTACCAGCGATGTTCTTGTACCGTCCAACGTTGATGGATGATTTGCCGCCGATACAGGAGTCCACCATGCTTAGCATGGTGGTCGGGCAGTAAGTCCAAGGAATGCCGCGCATATAGCAGGAAGCTGAAAACGTAGCCAGATCCTGCACGATGCCACCGCCCACGGCGACGACCTGTGTCTGCCGGGTGCTGCCGTGGTCCCGCAACTGCTCAACGAGGTGGGCGACCGACTCTAGGTTTTTTGCCGATTCGACAGCCTCCTGCAGGATGAACGCCGAGGGAATGACGTCGCCATGCAGTCGCGACACATTTGCATCCACGATCCAGACAGCATCATCTCGCGGGGGGCGCTTACCGACGATCTCTGTACCAATGGTCACGCGGTAGGCGCGGCCGCTGGTCTTGATGAAGAGTTCAGATGATCCGGACATGTGAATACCCTAAGTCGACGGCAATGAACTGACCGGTGACGGCGGTGTTCTCTGGTTGGCACAGGCTATGGACGCAGGCCGCCACTTCGTCGAGTGTCGGCAAGCGATCAAACAAAGTTGAATTCTCAACTTTACGAATCTGTTCTACGCTTAAATTAGTGCGAGCCATAGGGGTGTCGATTACCCCTGGTAGCACGGCATTAATGACGTGGCCGTCTCGCGCCAAATCAGCCGCCGCCGATAGCACCAACCCCTCTAAAGCGGCCTTGCATATGCAATACGACAGTTTGTTTTGACGAGCCATTTTCTGCCAAATAGAACTTATTACACAGAGACGTGCTGGTTTTTTCAGCAAGTCGTGGCTCAGCAAAATATGTAAGCTATTGAGTATGTAAAGTACATTTGCCTGGTAGAGACTGGTGTGCTGATCAGCATTAAACTCATACAAGCTGTCAGAGCAGTTCGTACCTTGTGCCCAACATACTGCGTCGAAAGGCCCTTTTAATTTGAGTTGCGCCAGGGCAGTTGAGTCGTTTGCTTTGTTGGTTATAGGATCCCAAGAAACCTGCTGATCGCTACTAGCTGCTCCCCTGGTAACCACAACAACATCCCATCGACGAAGTTGAAAATAGTCACGAACGGCTGTGCCAATTGAACCTGTGCCGCCAAATAGCAGCAATCTTGCAACACTTACGGGTGGCAACTCAGAATGCTCAAGAATTTTCATTAGAAATTTACTCCGAAAAATTCTTCGAGTTTTTCTGCGATATAGTCCAGTTGCTCCTGCCCCAGCGCAGGGAAAGTCCCCAACCAGAAGGTCTGGTTCATCACGACGTCGGTATTGGTCAGCTCGCCACTGACGCGGAAGTTGCGATCAGCCATATAGGGCTGCTTCGTCAGGTTGCCAGCGAACAGCAGGCGGGTACCGATCTTGTTCTGTTCCAGGAAGTTGATCAGGTCGGTGCGCTTGACACCGCTGCTTTCCTTGAGCACCAGCGGAAAACCGAACCACGACGGC
>Ga0172367_10005294_pt1 | contig 15651 bp, 12 predicted proteins | sample Lak10m_FD_114542 | JGI IMG/M metagenome (GOLD analysis project Ga0172367, IMG submission 114542) | Freshwater microbial communities from Kabuno Bay, South-Kivu, Congo - kab_022012_10m | ecosystem: Environmental > Aquatic > Freshwater > Lake | place: Democratic Republic of the Congo: South-Kivu... | reverse complement strand
CTATATAACATTTAGGATGAATAATCATAATTGTAAGACTTCAATTCATATTCATAATTATATATGATTAATATTTCTTTAAGTATGTTTAATTTAATTATTTTTAAATAAATACTTTTTTATAATAAAAAAGTGTCCCGAAATTCACCGAAAAAGGTGTAATGATATTATCTTGTGGTTTATGATATAAAATTTTTGCTATGTTATATTCAACATTATTATTATTATAATTATTATAATTATAAATTATTTTTCTAAAAAATGGTTTATTGTTAATTAATTTATCAATATATAATAATTCATAATTATTATTGTATATCATTGAATGAATAATATTTTTCATTAAATATATTATATGTATAAACTATTATTATGATATTTTTTCATTTTTTTAAATCTCATTTAATATCCAATAAAAAATGAAAAAATATCATAATAATATCTATATATTATTATAATACATATTACTATGATGAATGAAAATTTTGGTGGTTCAATCAAATCAATTAATGTAATTCCAACAATTTCAACAATAAAAACAAAAAAAAATATCAATGAAGACTATAATTTATTATTAAAAAAACAAATAAATAAATATGAAATATCAAACAATGATGAAAAAGCAGAATTACAAAAATATGTTACTTTTAAAAATATTAATGAATTTGTTTTAATAGATGAACAAACATTGATACCATTAAAAACAACAAAACAATATTTAAATATAACAAAAATAATCAGTGAAAAAAAAAACAAATTGATAAATATGATAGATGATACATTAGATATTGTAATTAATTATATGAAAAATAATTATGATGAAATAAATATTGATAATCAATTGATAAAATATGAAATAATAAATAATGAAATAGGAACATTTGATGTAGGATTTGAATACTTTTTATCAAAACCACGTATAAATAAAGAATTTACATTGATAATACAATGTGAAAATTTAAATTTTAAAAAATCCATAACAAAAACAACAATACATGATGTAAATTACAATGAAAATATTTTTTCTGTTAAAGAAATAGAAAAATCTAATGAAATAATATGTCATGATTTAGAAAAAATAAAAAATACTTATTTAAAATTCATAATGTCATATTTAATTGTTAAATCAAAAGGTTTAATTTAATATTTTTCTTTAAGTTATTAGTTAGTATTGTAAAGTTTTGATTTTAATTCTAAATATTTTTTTTTGTATTTTAAATATTTTTTACTGTAATCAAAAGAATCATTTATATTATGATCATCATAATCACATATTTTCCATGAATTATAATCAAATATATCTAAATTTTTTAAGTTCATATAAGTAATTATATAATTATTTAATTCATCAAAATGTTTATATATCCAATAATCATTAATATTTAAATATTTTGAAAAAACAAAATCAGTTTGAAAAGTATCATATGTTCTTGTTATTTTTTTTTTATTGTGAAGAAAATATAAAGAAATTATAGTAGAATAAATTTTTAAATTTATATTGTTTGATAAAAATTTATTACTAATAATTGAATTTTTAATTGGAATTAATTGTTTACTATCAAATAATTTTTTTGTATTTATGAATGCTAATTCATCTGTAAATGAAAAACCCTTATGTTCAAAACTATATGTAGATCTGCATATGTATCCATGAACTAAATTTTTAAATCCAAAAATATTAATAATATCATTAAACACTTGAATATCATCATTAGTATTATGACTATATTTTGAATATCCATCAGTACCTCCATATTTAATATTATTAAAAATAATTTCAGTACATAAACCATTAAAAAAGAAACTTGAAGTTAATTCATTAGTGCGATATTTTAAATAATAATTATTTAAATTTTTAATTTGATCATCAGAAAATAAATTGATATTGTTAAAAATATTATTAATATTTATTTCATTGAATAAATCAAAAAATATTAATTCTTCTGTTGTTCCATCTATTAAATAAGGTATAATATCATAATTAGAATTATCATGTAATATAGTTCCATAATACCAAGCATTATAATAATCTGTCATATATATATGTTGTTCATTATATAAATTTGTTATATTTCTTCCTGAATACATTATTATTTTATTTTTAATTGAATAAAAAACAAAATCTTTGTTGATAATTGGAGAAGTAAATATTTTATTACTTTTGATAGAAAATGAATTTATCAATGGATTAATGTTAATAAATAATTTTATTAAGTCATCACATTTCATTATTTCATCATATTTCATTAAATTTGGTAAATCAAATATTTTTCCAAATCCAACATTATTATTTGATATTATAACATTTTTATCACAAATAATATTTTTTATATTTAAACAATGTATATAACTATCAAAAAAATTTTTAAATTCATCAATTGGTTTTGGATCATCAAGTGTAAAATTTAAAAAATTATCACATTCTTCATAAATACAAATTAATAAATTTTGAAAAATAATATTACCTGACTGATCTTCATTTTCAAATGTAATTTTTTCTAATGCTATAATTTTTCCTGGTGCTAAAAGTATTTCTGATTCTTTATTATGTACGGAAGTATTAGATACATTTAAATATTGTCCATTAATTTTAATAAATAATAATAAAACATAACCCAATGTTTTATTAAATTTTTCAGCAATTTTAATGTCATAAGTACAAGATATAAAATTTGGTATGATATATGTTTCACCTTTATTAAAATTAGATAAACTAATTTTTTTTTGTCCATAATATAACATTAATGGTCTTGAAGATAAAACAGCAATATATCCATCATCATCTATTTTATTATCAATAGAATTTATACATTTTAATAAATCATTTATCCAAATAATTTCATCATCATTTATTTTGCTATTTCCATTGATATATTTATTTATACCTTTGTTTATTTGATTATAATACATACCTGTATATTTTTGAATTACATTATTATACTGTTGATTTGTAGTAATAAATTCATATGAACGTTTTTCATTATCTGAACCTTTTTTAAATATTTCAACTATTTTTTTTAATATATCAATTTGATGAATATTATTAAGTGATTTTATCAAATTTATATTTAATTTATATTCTGATTTTGGATCAAAATATTTTTTAATTAATTGATTTATAGTTTCATCTGTAAATAATACTTTTTTAATGTAATTTTTTTCCTTATTATTATTTTGTAATTTTAAAATATTATCATAATTATTTTCATCACCATACATTTGTATGATTTCATCAATATTAATCAAATTATCATTGATTGTTGATGAAATCATACCATATACTATTTTTTTAATTTTTTGTGATTTAAAATCTGTTTGAATATTAATATTTAATCTTTCCACAAGTATTTTAAATTCAATTTGATTATCATTAATTATTTTTTTATAATCTTGTAATAAATTAATCAAAATTTTTCTATTCTCTTCTTTTTCCAATAATGATATTGTTGATAAACTTTGTAATTGAGGATTTTTCAATACATTTAAAATAATTAACATTTTGAAAATTATTTTTGTTTTATTATGATAATTGGATAATTTTAATAAAAAATTGTAATTATTTATTAAATTTAATATTGAATTAAATAAAATTATTTTGTTATAACCAAATATTGTTTCAGTATTATCAAATATTATTGGTGTCAAATAATTGTAATTAGTTTCAATATTTAATTTAATCGATTTTTCAATATTCATAGATATTGTTGGTTTTGTTGGTTTTGTAATAAAATATGGTTCAAAAATTATATCAAATAAATATATGTTGATTATTGCATTTGTTTTCATATTTTTAATTTTATATAATATTCTATTTGTTGTTATGTTATTCTTATTGGTAATTTCTACATTATCAAAAATATTACCATCATCAGATATCACTATTTTATAATTATTCATTTCTAATATTTTATCTATAAATGTTTCTGTTCCACCAATTAAATTTTTATTGTGATTTATATTTGTTCTATTAGAATTAATTATATTATCATCTTCTGTTATATTAAATAAATTTTCATTGTAATTTTTTTCATTTCTTATAAAATTATTTACAAATACATTATTATATTCTTTAATATTTCTAATATTATTATTATTGTTATTAGTATTATCAATTAACATATTAAATAAATTATTATTATTATTATTATTATTTGTACTATTATTAAATAAATCAGTATCATAAATGTATTTTTTGTATATTTGTTCAACACTATTTTTAATATTTTTTGTATAAACAGACAAAAATTTTTTAACATTATCAATATTTTCTTTTAAACTATAATCAATATTTTTATCATCAAAACAAAAAATATGTATATCATAATCTAATGATTTAAATAATTCATCAATATTTTTACTTCTTGCTTTCAACCATAGGGATTCATTATAATTATTTTTAAAATGTTCATATGTCATAATTGATAAATTATTAATTTGTATAAGTTGATTCATTTCAGTTTTATTGTTTGCTATATTTTTGTGTTCAATATTGATTTTTTCTAAATAATTTTTACAATAAATATAATTTAATCCAAATGAACCCGCAATGTAATTTGAACAATTTAATTTAACATTATTTTTATCATCATCAAATAATTCAATTGTTATGTTTGTTTTATGTTCTGTTAATGCTTCTTTTTTATTTTTATTTTTATTTGTTGTAAAAATTGCATTTTGAATATCATAAGTTATAATTAAATGATGTATTTCTTCCAATAAATATAAAATATTTGTTTCATTATTGTCAATTATTTTTTCAATTAAAAAATTTTGAGACATTATATATATATATATATATATAATTTATCAATTATATGCAATTATATAATAATTTTTATAACAATTTACATTCTGTATCATATTGTAATTTTAAATCATTAACAATATCATCATAGTAAGTATCAGAATCAATATGAAATAGACAAATTTGACTAATTTTAGCAGGAGACCAAACTAATTTTCTATCATATATGGAATATTTTTTAATTTCATCAATATGTGCTGAAGTAAGTTTATCTTTATGTAATTTATTAGATGATATTGAAGATTTATTATTATTTTTTAGTTTTTTAATATTTTTTTTGGAAAAATGATTAATTATTTGTATGATTATTTCATCATTGGCATTGTCATATTCAATACAACAATCAAATCTACCAGGTCTGATTAAGGCTTTATCAATTAAATCAATATAATTTGTAGTAGCAATAAACATACTTCCACATAATTCTACCGTTCCATCTAATAAACATAATAAATTTTCAAGATTTACACCTTCTGTATCATAATCTTTTAATTGTTGATTATTATTTTTATTATTATTATTATTATTGTCAATTGTGTCTGTTTTATTTTCACAAATATTTGATTTTCTATCCTTTAATTTATCAATAATACAATCAAATTCTTCTAATACATATAATCTGTTTTTCATATCAATATCAATTCCATTAATTTTTGTATTATAAAATATTTCTAATAATTCTTTATGAGTTTTAATTTTTTTTAATGAAACATCAATAATATGTCTTTGAGTTAAAGAAGCAATTGCTTTAATACAAGAAGTTTTACCAGTTCCAGGTTTTCCATATAACATAATACCCAAACTATAAGGTCTTCCTATCAATTTATAAGTTGATTCATTTGAAATAAAATATTTTATTTTATGAACCAAAGAATCTTTATCTTTAAAAAATATGTTTGAAAAAGTTTTTGTTTGTGTAAATGGATATTCATCAAACATACATTGATGACTAGAATTATTCATTGCTAAATATTTATAATATTTAAGTCCTGATGTAATCAATGATTCACATTGAATTTTTTTTTTGTATTTTTCAATACACGATGATATAAATTTTTTTATTTCATCAATACTTGATATATATGATGATAATTCTAATATATAAACACAAGATGTATTTGTTGTATTATTTTTACTTATTAACCAAATTTTTTTGTTTATTTGTATTTCATCAAACTGATCGAAAAACATTAAATCACCAACAGGATTTGACATAAATTTACAACCAAATGGTTTTTTATCAAATACATAATGTAATATGGATTTATATATAAGATAATCAGATGAATTATTTTGTTGATTGTAATATGTTGATGTAAAATGTGTATATGTTAATGTAAGAGAAGATATTTTTTCCTTAAAAATATATTTATTCAATGTTGGTATTTTGGAAAGTAAAATATTTTTTACAAACAATAATATTGGTATCCATAATTTGTCTATACCAAAAATTTTAATAAAATTTCCTTCTATATTTGACATAATTAACAGTTTTTTTATAAATCTCACTGTTTTTGATTCATTTTTATTTAATAAAAAATTATTATCTTTATCATTATAAAAAAACAATTTATCATCATCATTTAACTTATTTATATCTTCATTAAAATTATTCATATTATCTTTATTACTCATAATTTTTTATATAATATTTAATGATATTTAAAATATATTTTGGGTTTTAAAAATCACATTTCAAAATAAATCATTGAATAATGTATTTATATAAAATTTATATCAATTGATATTGATTATCTCACCATGTCCAATTCTCTTTGGCATTGATTTCTATTTTTATGATATATTTAACATATTCTATTGTATAGATGAATGTTTTCACATCTTTATATAAAAATATTATGTAAATATAATAAATAAAATATATACATTGTATAATATTTACTTGTTTTTATCATTTTTACTTTTTAATATTTTGTTGATATTAAAAACAAGTTTAATAATTAATGAAACAAAAACATAATTGTATGTGGAATTAGAACATTTTGATGTATCCATTAGCTTCCAGAAAATAATTGCACCAAAAATATCCCATATAATAAAAAATATACTTGTCATTATACTAACAATTGTTATAAATACATTACAGCAAATAAAATTTCCTTCATTTTTCATTATATTAAATGCATCAATATTTAAAAAACATAATCCAAAGCTTAATAAACTAATCACACCTATATTTATCCATCCCCATACTAACAAATAATCCTTAAGATTAATTACTAATCTACCTGTTGATTCAGATACACAAGTATCATCTGTATAACCATAATAAAGATCACAAAATGCTATAGGAAATATTATAAACATAATTAAAAACCAAATCAATGATTTTAAACGACAATTTGTGCTATAACTATTAGACCTTATGATTGATGTTTTTTGTGTTTCATCAGTTATATCAGTTGTATCAGTATCATTATTTTCAATGTCCAAAGTTAAATCAGTAAAATTTTTATCAATTATAATACTCATTTTTAATGTATATATCTATATGTGAATATTTCATTTAATTTTTTTTTCATTTTTTTATACACACATAATATAAATTTTTATATATAACTAATTTAGACATGGATAATGATAGCAATTTTTTAAAAACATCTTTAGTGTTAGAAAATGTTAAATTTAATATAATAATAATTAATTTTTTGAAAAACCATTTTGAAACATTATTATCCTCAAATTTAATATTTTCTAATAAATACGATGATATAATGTACAAACTTAAATTTTTAAATTCAGAATCCAATTCACAACTCAAATCATTAATGACAATAGAACGAATATTTTTATTAAATGAAATTGACAATAATTTTATTTCTATAGATAATGAAGAAACTAAAAATAAAATTGATATATTAAAATCAAATGCTGATGTAGTTGAAAATGAAATAAAAAAATTAGTTCAAGAATATGGATATATATCTATTTGTGAAATTTTAAATGTTATTGATAGTTCAATATATAAAAAACATAAAATGAGCTTATTTTATAAAGTTGACATATTAGAAAAATTTTTTCAACCAATTAAAATTAAAAAATTACCCAATAAATTTAATGAAAATGTTGGAATTAAAATTAAAAATATTCCTATTGAACCAAATAAAAAATTACAAGCTTTACCAAAAAATGAAAATTCTACATCCAAATTTGAAGTTGATATAGATGAATTAAAAATTAATTTAATTTATGAATTAAATAAAGCAGTCATAGAAATAGAAATTGAAGATAATTTATATATTATTGAAGGTTATTTTAAAGAAGATAAATTTAATGAATTATATCATATTGATATGTATGAAAACAAATATAAAAATATTAAAAAAAAAATATTAAATTCTCCAATGCCACATGGTTATAAAAGTAAATTAATTGCTTTTTATAAAGAATTTATGATACAATATGGAATAAGAGATTTAATAGTTCTTGAAGAAGATGATATTGCTGATAAAGTAAAGGAAATGTATGAAATGTCAAATAAAATTTCCAAATCATCAATATTAGATTTATTAGATAAATTTACACAAAAAGATATTTATACTAAAAGAGATATAATTATATTATTGTTGATTGATGATAATAATCTTGATTCTGTTATTGAAAACATGTTTGAAAATAATGATAATAATGAAGATAATAATAAAAACAAGTCTATAATTAAATACAATAAAAATTTTAATATTGAAAATAAAAAAGATGATACAAAAGATAGCACTAAAGATAAAGTAATTGGTGAAGAATCAACATCAATAAAGAAAAATCCTTTACCAATGGTAATATTAAATAAGGCAACAGCAACAAGATATTCAATAAATTCTATTATGAGAAATTTTGATACCTCAAATGAAATAAAAAATCTTAGTTCAATATTAGCAAATTCTAAAAAAATATTAAATGCTAATGTGTTAATGGATTTTTTAAAAAATTCAATATTTAAAACAATTGAATATGATAATTTTAAAAATAGTATTCATTGGAATTTAAGAAAAAAAATATTTGCCCGTTCTGCTATTGATTCTAAACCTAAAAATACTGAAGAAGTATCATGGGAAACTAAATTATCATTAATTGATATAAGTGATAAAGCTAAAGATAAAGTTAATGAAAAAATTAAAGAAGCAAATTCATCTAAAGAAAATGCTAAAGCCGAAACTTTTATTGAATCATTTTTTAAAATTCCATTTGGTAAATTTATTCGTGAAGATATATTCATTAAATCAGAAAATTCTAATATAAAAATTAAAAAATTTATAAACCAAATTAATAAAGTTATTCCGGATTGTAATAACAAAATATTTGCTTCCGATTCCTTAGAACAATTGAAACAAAAAACTCTTCAATATCGATTATTAAATGATATTGACAATATTTATTATGATTTAGTAGATGAAAAAACTAAAATAAATAAAGAAAAACAAGATTATATGGATAAAGTAGATACAATATTAGATGATGCTGTTTATGGACATAAAGAGTCTAAAAGAGAAATTAAAAGATTAATAGCACAATGGATGAGTGGCAAAATGGAAGGCGCTATTTTAGGATTTCATGGACCTCCTGGTGTTGGTAAAACTTGTTTTGCTAAAAAAGGTATTGCTAAATGTTTATTTGATACTGATGGTAATCCTAGACCTTTTTGTATTTTTCAACTTGGTGGAGCTACTGATGGTTCAATTTTAGAAGGTCATTCATATACTTATGTTGGTGCTAAACCTGGTAGATTAGTTGAATTTTTACAAGAAACTAATTGTATGAACCCAATTATTTATTTTGATGAATTGGATAAAGTTTCAGAAACTGAAAAAGGAAAAGAAATTATTGATATTCTGATTCATTTAACTGATAAATCACAAAATTCAACCCTTTATGATAAATATTTCTCAGGAATTGATTTAGATTTCTCCAAATGTATTGTAATTTTTTCATATAATGATGCTAGTAAAGTAAATCGTATTCTTAGAGATAGAATTACTGAAATTAAAATTAACCCTCTTAAAAAGAATGAAAAATTATATATTACAAAAAATTATACATTTAAGGAAATTGATGAAGAATTAAATTTTAATTGTGTGATGGATGATGAATTAATTGAATACATTATTGATACTTATACTTTTGAAGCAGGAGTGAGAAAATTAAATGAAAAATTCTACCAAATTTTTAGAGAAATAAATCTCAGAGTATTAGAAAATCCAAACCTTGATTTAGTCATAAATAAAGAATTGATAGATGAAATATTAACTCGACATTATAAAATGAAACATTATCAAATTCATAAAGAACCTAAAGTTGGTTTAGTGAATGGACTTTATGCTTCTACTGTCGGTTTAGGTGGTATTACACTAATCCAAATTAAAAAAATATTAACAACTTCTTCTAATATTCCATTGGAATTAACAGGACAACAGGGAGACGTTATGAAAGAATCTATGTCTTGTGCCAAAACTTTGGCTCTTAATCTATTGACAAATGAAGAAAAACTAGTTATCACTGAAGAATTAAAATCAACACCTTTTGGTCTTCATATTCATTGTCCTGATGGTGCAACGCCTAAAGATGGACCAAGTGCTGGTATAACCATTACAACTGGAATTTATTCTGTGTTGACTGGTAAAAAAATTCGTAATGATATTGCTATGACTGGAGAAGTTGATTTATTGGGTAATGTTAAAGCTATTGGAGGGTTAGATGCTAAAATAAATGGAGCAATTAAAGCAGGTGTTAAATTAATTATATTTCCTAAAGAAAACGAACAAGATTGGGATAAAATTATTAAAGATAAATTATTAGATGGTGAAATTGAATTTTTTATGGCTGAAACTATTGACCAAGTTATTACTAAAGCAATTATTGACAATTAAGTTTTATTAAAATATAAACTTTTTATAAAATTATTAAATAAATAAACATGATTTTAAATTTATTTTAATTTTTTATTATCAAAAAAATATTTGTACAAATAATGACCTCTTACCAACACACATAAACTTAAAAATATAAAATTAATTGTATTGTTTTCACGAAAGATATACCTGATTCCATAATTATCACCAGAACTATGTGAACTTCCAGATGAATAAGCTCTATATCTTGTGTAATGTCGATGAATTTATTATATATATAATACTTGTATATGTATTAGCGTTCATATTTTTTATTTTTCAATTTTATATATAAATTTTTGGTGATTATTTTAATCAAGAAGTTGAATATTTACATGATAGATTAGAAAATTTACCTAAAAATACAAAAATAATTTTTTTATTATGTGATGTTATTTTTATAAATTTTAATTATGTTAAATATTATTATTTGTTTCATTATTTGTTTCATTATTTAATAATAATTCATTTTTTATTTTTTCATCAATATCATTAAATTGAACTTTTTGCAATAAATATGCAGAATAAAAAATATTTTTTTCACTTTTTGCCAATATATAAATATGATATAATTTTGTTAACATAAATGAAATATTGGTAAAAAAACTAGACCAAGTTTGATTTCCTAAAACATATTTACTTATTATAATACCACTTATAATACTGTTTATTATAAATAAGCCAAGACAACCAATACCTAGTTTTTGATAAATATTATCAATTAAATATATTTTATTTAATTTATTTGATTGTTTTGATAGAGGCATAATATTTTTTTCGACAATATCATTGTCATTTGCTAATGATGGATTAACATCAAGATATTTAATTATCTTTAATTCACGCAAAATTTCAATAAAGTAAAATATTAAATATATAAATAATGTAAAAAAGTTAATTATAAGACCAATGGAATAAAAAATATTTGTTGATGATAAATTTTGACTAATTAAGCATAAATTTCCATTACAATTTTGTGGAACAAATACAATCAATAATGTTGAAATAATAACTCTATATAATTCAAATAATACATATATAAAAACCGATATTTTTTGATTAAAATCTTGTGTTTGTATAATTTTTTTTTCATTATCAAAAATTTTTAACATTATAATATCATAATATTATTTAATATAAAAATTATAGTTGATATAAAAATTATTTTATATAGTATTTATAGATGAATACAAATAATCCTAATTTTAAAAATCCTAATGGTTCAATAAATAAAGTATCAAATAATAATGAAAATAAAAGTGTTAATGAAAACAATGAAAATAATGAAAATAAAAATACTAATAATAATAACATTGTTCAATCAAATATTATTGTCAAAGAAAATAAAAATGGGATAAATAACATTCAATTAAATAATGGCAAAGGTAAAAACAAAAAAAACAAGAAAAACAAGAATAAACGAACAATACAAGAACAAATAAATGAAGGATATGATAATTATATTGAATTGAAAAATGATAATGAAATATTATCAATACCAAGTATGGAAAATTTAATATTAATAGATAATTCAAATAATTTAGAAACTAAACAAAATATTAATTCCAATATATCAGAACAATTTCAAAAATCAAAATCATTTAATAATTTTAACAAAGTCAAGATTAATGAAATGAAAGATTCAATTAGAAAAAATGCCAGTTATAATTTAGTTGGTGATATTGTTTTAGAAATAAATCAAAGTAATGGAGAGATTGATGTCATTCAACAAGTTAAAAAAATTAAATCATCGAATTCATTCACAAATATATCAAATATTCCAATTAGTCCAACAAAAAAACATATTTCCAATGATTCAAATAAATTTTCATATTTAATGGGTGATGATTGTATAGATTTAGAACAAGATGAAGATTTAGAACCAAATAATAATAATCAAAATAATAAAAATAATCAAAATAATAAAAACAATCAAAATAATCAAAATAATTATAATAATCAAAATAATCAAAATAATTATAATAATCAAAATAATCAAAATACAAAACACAATAATAAAAACAAAAATAAAAAACCTTTTATAAATTTTGATGAAATTACAGATTTAGATGAAAAAATAAATTCTGTAGCAGATTATCATTTAATTCATACACCATTTAAAATGATAGGTGAAGAGATATTAAATGATGAAATAATGGGTAAATATAAATTCAAATTAAAATCAAATCCTGAAAACGAATATGTAATTAGAAAATTAAAGGAAACATTTAAAAAGTTAGTATATAAAGAATTAAAAGAAAAACCGAACATATCTCAGATATTATTGGATAATAATTTGGATGATGAACTAAAGGTAAAAGTATTGCGTAAATATATTAAATTTACAACTGAAGATGAGGTTTTTTCAGATGAAGCAGATAAAATTAAAATAGAAATAAAAAATCTATTAAAACAAAAGAAATTAAGGGTGTCAGATGATTATGATGAATTGGGAATACAAGTTGAAACAAAAATTATGCCTTCAAATTTAAAAACAAAATTGGAAGATATTTATTATAGAGTTATAGGTGGAGACCAGCCAAAATTACATAACCTATTAAATAATTTATTGAAATTACCATATGAAAAAAAACCAAATATTTTAGATTTTATGGCTTCAAATACAACATTAAAAGAAGAAAAAATACAATTTATTAAAAAATTATATGCCAAACTGGATGAAGATTTATATGGAATGGAAGAAACCAAAGATTCAATAATAAGTTGGATATGTCAAAAAATTAATAATCCATCCCATAATTCCAGCAAATATTTATGTTTGTGTGGAAGTGCTGGAGTTGGAAAAACATCAATCGTCCATTCAATATCTGAATCTCTTGGTATTCCATATTCTTATATCAGTTTGGCTAATGTTGATGAACCTGGTTCATTAATCGGACACGGATATACTTATGAAGGTTCTCAATGTGGAAGTATAGCAAATGGGTTAATATCTAATAATTGTACTAATGGTATATTATTGTTTGATGAATTGGATAAAACCAAAGAAAAAGTTCAAAATACATTATTAGGTATATTTGACCCACTCCAAAACACAAAATTTAGGGATGCATATTTTGGAGAATTTAATTTAAATTTATCAGAATGTATGATGATAGTTTGTTTAAATGATATATCAAATGTAAATCCAATTCTAAAAGATAGACTTCACATTGTAAATATTCCTGGATATTCAGTAAAAGATAAGAAAATTATTGTTTCCAAATATATTTTACCAAAATTAAATTCTCAATATAAATTGGATAAAATTGAAATAGAAGATAAAGTTATAGATGAAATTATTGACAGAACCAAAAATTTTGAAGGCATAAGACAAATACAAATGTACATAACTAAAATTTATGAGTTAATTGTTTTGGATGAATATACGAATAAATATAATTTTAAAGGAGTATTTGGGATAAAAAATATAAATTTATTAAAATTAGCTGAAAAAAATATTTCACACTTATCTCTATATATTTAATTAAAGTAATAATTATTTTTTTTAGCTAATTTTTATATAGATATAATTTATATATAAATATGATTAATTCTAATACTGTCTTATACATCATTTTCATTTTAGGTGTTTATACATTATTTCAAACATACCAAAATAATTATGAAATATTTTTATTAACACTTTTACTTATATTAAGTGCTTTTTGGTGTTATCTATACATTAATGAAATAATTGATAAATGGCATAACAAAATTGAAAATATTGAAAAAATGATCGGAGGAAAAATTGATTTTTTAATTCATAATTTATTTCGTATTAAAGGTGGAATTCAACAAACAATGGATGAAGTAATTCAACCAAAAATACATATGGTTTGAAAAAAATAAATATTGAACAATTTAAAATATATTAAAATTTTACAAAAAGTATTAATGTAAATAAATACAATTTTAAACTGGATACCCAAGAAAATAAACTAAGTATATTTTCTGGCGTTCGGAGAGACTTACTATAATTTTAACAAATAGACTATTTTTAATTTATAATTATTTTTTTAACGATGAAAATAATTATGATGTAAAAAAATAATATCGAAATATAAATTATACTATAATTATTAATGATGTTTGGTGCTAAAAAAAAACATTATTCTGAAGTTTCTGAATCAAATAAAAATATCAATAGTGATTATTATGATATTTTTAAAAATGAATTTAAAAATATGTTTTCTAATGATACCATGATAAATGATAATATAAAATCTGATAATATAAAACCTGATAATATAAAACCTGATAATATAAAATCTGATAACAATAATATTAAAAAAAAAATTGAACTTAATGATAAAGACATTTTTTTTATAAATTTATTTTCTAATTATGTTAAGAATAAATAAGTAATGAGTATAAAATAAAATATCTTATTTATTTTATATTATTATAGTAAGTCTAGTTTAAAATTGCACTAAGATGGGATGGTATTAAACTAGACTTACTATAATAACTGATTTTTACAAATTAAATAATTTATGTATTCATATTGAAATATTTTTTGAAAATTATATGTTTAAAGAACTTATTGATTACAAAATACTTATTGATAAAATTTATTTAATTTATCATAAATTAAACAATTATACATCATTATTTAAAATATTCAATGAACTTGAAAACTTATTTCAAATAGAACAATTTAATTAAAGAAAAAATTATTTATTTGGCAAATAAAATATCATTTGAGTTATTTATGTTTTATAATGGTACAAATACATATAATATTTTATTTGATTGTTTTACAGATTTTAATAATTTTAATGATTTATTACAAAATAAAAATCAAATTATTAAAAACAATATAAATGTGATAAATGTGATTATAAACATAAAAATATAACAAACTACAAAATTCATTTATTAAATAATCATTCAACAAAAGAAGAAAGAAAAAAAGAATATGCATATTATTGTGAATTATGT
>Ga0172367_10005293_pt1 | contig 15653 bp, 14 predicted proteins | sample Lak10m_FD_114542 | JGI IMG/M metagenome (GOLD analysis project Ga0172367, IMG submission 114542) | Freshwater microbial communities from Kabuno Bay, South-Kivu, Congo - kab_022012_10m | ecosystem: Environmental > Aquatic > Freshwater > Lake | place: Democratic Republic of the Congo: South-Kivu... | reverse complement strand
GTCGGGCCCAGGAATGGCGCTGAAGGCGGAGATGCTCGGCCTTGCGGTCATGGTGGAGCTTCCGCTCGTGGTGGTTGATGTGCAGCGCGCCGGTCCATCAACGGGAATGCCAACCAAGACCGAACAGGGCGACCTGTTGATGAGCATGTTCGGCAGGAATTCCGACTCGCCGATCCCAGTGATTGCGCCAGCCACACCGGCCGAATGCTTCACGATGGCAATTGAAGCGTGGCGCATTGCGCTCAAGCACATGACGCCCGTTGTCTATCTCAGCGATGCCTTCCTTGCGACCGGTGCAGAGCCGTGGAAGATCCCACAGATTAGCGAGATGCCTTCGATCGCCGTGAAGAACGCACCAGAGTCCACTGGAACCTTCCGTCCGTATCAGCGCGACCCTGAGACGCTTGCGCGACCGTGGGCGGTTCCTGGCACCAAGGGTCTTGAGCATCGCATCGGCGGACTTGAGAAGCTCGACGAGCTTGGCACGGTGAGTTACGACCCAGACAATCACCACCGCATGATGTTGTTGCGCGCGGAGAAGGTGGCGCGCATCGCTCGCGACATTCCGGCAACAGAGGTGTGGGGTGATTCGAGCGGAGATCTGTTGATCCTCGGCTGGGGCTCCACCTACGGTTCTATCCGTTCGGCGGGGGAGCGACTGCGCGAGCGCGGCAAGCGAGTCAGCCACGCCCATCTGCGCTATCTCAATCCGCTGCCTGAAGACCTTGCGGGCATCCTGGGCAACTTCAAGCGCGTGCTACTGCCGGAGTTGAACCTTGGCCAGTTGCGCATGCTGCTGCGTGCCAAGTACCTGGTTGACATCGTTGGCTTCAATCTTGTTCGCGGCAAGCCGTTCCAGATCGGCGAGATCGAAGCGAAGGCCGAATCGCTGCTCGGCGAAAGTGTGGAGGTGGGCCAGTGACTCAGAGCGAACTCCCAGTCTTGACCAAGAAGGACTTTGAGTCCGATCAGGATGTGCGTTGGTGCCCTGGGTGCGGCGACTACTCCATCCTGGCCCAGACACAGAAGACCATGCCTGACTTTGGCGTCGCCAAGGAGAAGATCGTCTTCATCTCTGGGATCGGTTGCTCTGGCCGTCTTCCGTACTACATGAACACCTTCGGCTTCCACACCATTCACGGACGCGCCGCCACGATTGCCACCGGTCTCAAGGGAGCACGACCGGACCTGATGGTCTGGGTGATTACGGGCGATGGCGACGCACTCTCCATTGGCGGCAACCACCTCATCCATGCCATGCGCCGCAACGTGGACATGAAGATGATCATGTTCAACAACCGCATCTACGGTCTCACCAAGGGCCAGGCGTCGCCAACGTCGCCGATCGGCAAGAAGACCAAGTCCACGCCGATGGGCACCATCGAGACGCCGATCATCCCGCTCAACCTTGTTGCAGCGGCAGAGGCGAGCTTCATCGCTCGATCCGTTGATACGCACTCAGAGCACCTGCAGGAGATGATGCATCGCGCAGGCGAACATTGCGGCGCCGCATTCTTGGAGGTGCTGCAGAACTGCAACATCTTCAACGACGGCGCGTGGCGCGACTTCACGGACAAGTCCGTGAAAGAGGACCGCATGCTCGTGCTCAAGCACGGCGAGCCGATGATCTTCGGCGCCGAAAAGAAGAAGGGGATTCGCCTGAACGGTTTGCAGCCAGAGGTTGTGACGATCGGCGAGAACGGCATCACCGTTGCCGATCTCTGGGTGCACGATGAGTCCGATCCAGACGCCACGCGCACGCAGATCCTGAGTCGCATGTGGTGGCCAGACTTCCCTGTCCCTGTTGGCGTCTTCCGCCGCGTGCCACGACCAACGCATGATCAGCTTCTCGTTGAGCAGGTTGAGAGCGCCAAGGCGGCGCGTGCCGCGAAGGGACCAGCTGACCTGCAGAAGCTCCTCGCCGCCGGGGAGACCTGGACCGTCTCTTGAGCGAAGCGGCGCGCGTGGCGCCACGCCTCTACATCCTCGCTGACGATCTGATTTGGGCAACGCGGCTCGCCGGCCAAGGTCGTACGCTTGGCGCAGACGTGGTGACGCTGAAGAGCGTTGACGAACTGGCGTCGCTCGAGCCGCTCCGCAACGGAGACCTGATCGCCATTGACACCACAACTCGTGGCTTTGAGCCTGTGGACGCCGTTAGGTCTGCGGCACGAGTCGGCCGAACGCTCGCCCTGGCCCAACATGACGACCCGGAACTCCGGACCGCGCTGTTAGGAGCTGGGGCGCTGCGCGTGATGCCGTATCGCGCACTCTTTGAGCGCGGACATGCGATCCTCGCAGAGTTACTGGACCTGCCGCTCCCCGCCGTGGGGAGCCTAGAGGCGCCAAGGAGCGGGGGAGGCGTTGCATCATGAGTGATCGAAGCGCGGAGATCAGCGCGGCGTACGACGCCGCAACACCCGGACTTGGTGCCGGACACGCGCTCGAGGCGCGACTCATCGGACCCGCCGCCTACGCTGCGCGCCTTGCCGCCGCACGAGATGCGGTCAACGACGCGAGTCTGGATGCTGCGCTGATTGGTTTCGGTGCGGACATGCGCTATCTCACGGGATATGCGGCTCCTGCGCTCGAGCGATTGACGATGCTAGTGGTCCCAGCGCGTGGCGAGGCAACGCTGATCGTGCCGCGCCTAGAGGCCGGCATGGCGGGCGACGCGCCGGCGATGCGCGGCGGCTCCGTTGCCACCGTTCCATTTGGCGAAACAGATGATCCGATTGCACTCGTTTCACGTGCCGTTCGCGCAGGCGCGCGCGGCGGGAGCGCGCCGCTCAGCGTTGCGCTCTCCGATCGGCTCTGGGCAACATTCGTGGTGCGCATTGAGAGCGCGCTCACGGCAGGTTCATCACGCCCAGTGTTGCGCCTTGCGTCAGAGGTGATCGGACGGTTGCGAACGGTCAAGTCGGCGGAAGAGGCGGCACTCCTTCGTGCTGCTGGTCGCGCAGTGGATAGCGTTGTTACGGCGATCACAAGCGGGAGGCTCGTGGGCCGGACGGAGAACGATGTTGCGCGCGAGGTTCGTGAGCGACTCTCTGGCGCCGGACATGAGGTTGCATCCTTTGCCATTGTGGGCTCAGGGAAGAACTCTGCATCTCCACATCACGAGGCTTCGTCAAAGGTCATTGAGGCGGGCGACGCGATTGTGCTGGACATTGGCGGTCAGTTCGGTGGCTACGGCTCTGATACCACGCGTACGATCTGGGTTACGGGGGCTGGCAACGCAGTACCGCCAACGGATGACTTCTTGCACCGCTACGAGATCCTGAAGCGCGCGCACCAGGCGGCGACCGATCACGTCAAGCCCGGCGTCAGCTGCGAGTCGGTCGACGCGGCGGCGCGCGCCGTGATCAACGGTGCGGGACTCGGCGAGCGCTTCTTCCATCGCACCGGTCACGGGATCGGCCTGGAAGAGCATGAAGATCCGTACATCGTGAAAGGGAACGCAACACTGCTCGTACCCGGGCACGCGTTCAGCATTGAGCCAGGGATCTACGTTGAGGGCGTGAACGGCGCGCGCATCGAAGACATCGTCCTCTGCGGGGAGACGGCGGTCGATCAACTCAACAACACGCGGCGCGACCTGTACGTGGTGCCAGGATGAGCGACGCTCAAGCAGTCAATCCGCCCGTCCAGCAACAGAAGCAGGCGACGGCCGCGCAGCTTCGTCGCATGGCGAAGGCTCGTCCGTACGTGCCGATCCATGAGATTCGTCGAACGTATGCGCTCCCTGGCGATGAAGATCTGACGGTGAAGATCAAGACTTCTGATGGTGACGCCTGGGTTGGGCTACCAGAACGTGAGGCGAAGCTGATCGAAGGACTCGTTCAACAGGGAGAGATCGGACTCATCTTCCATGAGATGCCACGAGCCCGAGTGGTGCTCGGGATCTACGGCTCCACGCTGCACGCGTAACGATCAGCGAATCAGCACACCTTCGCTCGCAAGGAGCGCGCGCTTGAACCTGATTGGGTCCTGACCAGCGGGACGCCACCCTCTGTCAGCAGATCCTCCGTATCCACCAATGCCGTTGGACGCGACAACGCGATGGCAGGGGAGCAGGATTGGGATTGGATTCTTGCCGAGTGCCGAACCGACCGCACGCGCAGCGCGCGGCGAGCCAGCCACGGCAGCAAGCGCTCCGTAACTGACAACACTCCCTCGGCGCACCTTCGAAAGCGCCGTGTACACCCTGCGCTCAAACTGCGTCGCACTGGTGAGGTCGCAGGCGGCGAGGATTTCGCGAGCAGGGGCCTGACCTGCAAGCGCCCTTCGGAGCAGTCGCGAGACCTCCGCCGACGTGCGAATCGGCCCAGCTGGCTGTTGATCACGGGTGGGCTCTGCCATGAACGTCGAGGCCCGGGGATCAAGGGCGATCGCGCGGATGCGCCCGTTCATGAGCAGCACGGGGAGCTCCCCCCAGGGGCTGCGCCAGCTGATCACGCGCGCCGTACCGTTCGCTACCCACCTCATGTCGGGAGCCTAGCGCGCCGCGTCGCGGTATACTCCCCAGGAGTATGCAGCACGGCGTCGCACCCACGAGCGAACGGACGAGCGAGATGGCCGAAATCGCCCTCCCGATCGTCGGCATGACCTGCGCCTCGTGTGTCAATCGCATCGATCGATTTCTACGCAAGGCGGACGGCGTCAGCGAGGTGAGCGTGAATCTAGCCACTGAGAGCGCAACGATTCGATACCTCCCGGAGCTGACAGGTGCGGCAGATCTCGCGCAGATCATCTCCAACGCGGGCTATGAAGTGCCTACCGCTGCACTTGAGCTTGCGGGGCGTGCAGATGAGGGTGAGCGCGAAGCCGCACGGGAGGCGATGGAGTCGACACGCATTGCGGCACGCGAGCGCGAGAAGCGTGCGCTGCTGCGCGACGGCATTGGAGCGACGGTCTTTGGCCTCGTCGCCATGGCGATCATGCTTCAGCCCTGGTTCCTGATCTCCATGGAGCGCATCAACTGGATCCTGATCCTTCCAACCACGATCGTGCAGTTTGGCGTGGGATGGAGATTTCACTCACGTGCGCTTCGTGCACTCCGACACGGGAGTCTCACGATGGAGACACTCGTCAGTCTCGGCACAACCTCTGCGTGGGCGTGGTCGGTCGTGATCACCCTCTTCCATGATCAGCTGATGCGCATCGGAGTTCCTGCTCATGCGACCTGGGATGCCGCGGCGCTAATCCTTGGTTTTGTTGCGCTGGGACGATGGCTCGAGGCGCGTGCCAAAGATGCATCGACGAGTGCGGTGCGGAGCCTGCTCGCGCTTCGACCTGAAATCGCGGAGCTGCTCGTAAGTGCAGATGCAACCGAAGGTCGAACGGTGCCGCGCACCAGCGTGATCGCGGGAGACCTGCTGCTGGTGCGGCCAGGGGCACGCATCCCCGTTGACGGTGTGATCGTCTCTGGTCGCGCATCTGTTGATGAGTCACTCCTCACCGGCGAATCGTCCCCAGTGGAGCGCGGAGAGGGGAGTCGCGTCGTTGCGGGCGCACTCATCACGGACGCGACACTGGTGATCCGCGCTACCGCCGTCGGGGAAGGGACCACGCTCGCTCGCATCGTGGCGGCCGTGGAGCGCGCACAGGCGTCCAAGCCCGCTATTGCGCGCCTTGCCGACCGCATCTCCGAGATCTTCGTCCCTACGATCATCCTGATCGCGATCCTGACCTTCGTCGGCTGGTATCTCTTCGGCGCAGAGCCGAAGCTGGTGCGTGCGGTTGCCACCGCAATCGCCGTACTGGTGGTTGCCTGCCCGTGCGCGATGGGCCTCGCAACACCCACCGCCGTGATCGTTGGCATGGGACGTGGCGCAGAGGCCGGAATCTTGGTTCGCGACGCGGCACTGTTGGAGAGTGCTGGCAAGATGAAGGCGGTCGTCTGGGACAAGACCGGCACGCTCACTACGGGCGATCTCGCGCTCGCGAGTATCCATCCGCTGGAGGGCGGTGAGTTTGCCGACCGAGATGAAGCCTTGCTTGCGCTCGTAGCATCGGCCGAGGCGCGTTCCGAACATCCACTTGCGCATGGCGTCGTCGCTGCGGCGCGCGCGCGCAACCTAACGCTCGCGATTACCGAGGAAATCGTCATCGAAGCAGGTCGTGGCCTTCGCGCAACCGTGGACGGCCGACATGTCGTGGTGGGGAATCGAAACCTAGCAGAGAGCGTTGACCGCGCCGCCTCGGCACACCTTGACAAAATCGCAGCGGCCGAAGCGCAGGCTGGCCACACGCCGCTCTATGTGTTGGTAGATGAGCGAGCCGCGGGGGTGATCAGTCTCGCCGACCGCGTCCGTCCCGAAGCGGCGGAGGCGATCGGCGCACTTGCACGTCGCGGGGTGACCTCGTGGATCGTCTCTGGCGATCGGCAAGAAGTTGTGGATGCGGTCGCGAGGCAGCTCGGCATTGCGCCTGAACGTGCGATCGGCGGCACGCTGCCAAGCGGAAAGGCGGAGGCGTTGACGAAGATCCGCGAGCAGGAAGGAAGCGTTGGCGCCGTAGGTGATGGGATCAACGATGCGCCGATGCTCGCCGCAGCAGACGTCGGAATCGCGATGGGCGGCGGCACCGACGTCGCGAGCGACGCCGCCTCGGCAACCCTCTCCAGTGGCAGCCCGAGCGCCGTCGTCGCCCTCGTCGATCTCGCCCGCGCAACCACCCAGACGATCCGCCAGAACCTCGCCTGGGCCTTCGGCTACAACCTGCTTCTCGTCCCCCTCGCCGCTGGCCTCGCCCTCCCCGCCTTCGGGATCGGTCTCGACCCCGTGTTTGCCGCCTCCGCCATGGGCCTCTCGAGTGTGAGCGTGGTGGCGAACTCGCTTCGGCTGCGACGGATCAGACTCAGCGCATAGCGCGTCCCTTAACGTACGGGGCGTGAGCACCAGCGCGCTTCGCATCGGCATCCAGCTCCCCGAGGTCGAGCGCGTTGTGCGCTGGCCCGAACTGCGAGCGATCGCTGTTGCCGCAGAGGAGAGCGGTTTCGATTCGCTCTGGGTGGGCGATCACCTTCTCTACCGGAATGACGGCCGGCCCGAGCGTGGTCCGCATGAGTGCTGGTCAACACTTGCAGCGGTTGCCGCCGTCACATCGCGCGTTGAGATTGGGCCACTCGTTGCGTGCGCCTCATTTCATCCGCCTGCGGTGTTGGCGAAGCAGGCGGCGGCGGTGCAGGAGATCTCAGGTGGGCGACTGATGTTCGGCCTTGGCGCGGGGTGGAACGAGCCGGATTACACGGCATTTGGCCTGCCTTACGATCATCGGGTGAGTCGCTTCTGTGAAGCGTTTCAGATCATCGCGCCGCTTGTGCGCGGCGAGCGCGTGACGTTTGCTGGCGAGTACTTCAGTGTTGAAGACTCCGTGCTCCTCCCACCGCTGCAGAAGCCGATCCCACTGATGATCGGGAGCAACGGGCCGCGAATGCTCGCGGCGACACTGCGCGATGTGGCGGTATGGAACACCTGGTATGCGAGTTACGGCAATGACCCGGCAAAGCTCGGTGCGCTAATCCAAGAGATTGACGAGGCAGCACGCGCAGTCGGGCGCGACCCACATAGCCTTCGCCGAAGCGTCTGCGTGCTAGTACGCACGGATCCTGCGTCAATGGAGCGTCCGCTCGGAGAGGAGCTCCCTCCTGTGGAAGGGAGTGCGAGTGAAATTGTTGCTCAGCTTGCGAAGTTCGCCGCCGCCGGCGCAGACGAGATCATTGTCATTGCGAACCCAATCAACGAACGCGCCGTCATGGAGATCGGCGCGTTGCTTCCTGAACTTCGAAACGTCGTCAGATGATTACGACGTACCGTATAGTGAACTAATGACTCGACGAGTGGTTATCCATATTGGTCCCCCGAAAACTGGGTCTACGACGTTGCAAGACGCCCTGCATCACCACCGTGACGAACTTAAGCGAATGGGGATTCGATATGCTGGCAGTGGGACGCAGTCCTCGGCTGCAGCGATGTGGGTAACGAGACGAAGAGATCGGACTACGGGTCGACAGGTGCCGGCGTCGGCCTGGAAGCAGCTCCTGAAGGAGATTAAGGATTCGATTGAATCTACCGTAGTCGTCTCAAGCGAATGGTTCGCAGCGGCCACTCCAGCACAAATTAGGACCATCTCCCAGGAGTTGCCTGGTGCCGAGTATCAAATTGTTATTGCGCTGCGGTCGCTCGACAGAATACTGCCATCTCGTTGGAAGCAGAATGTCATAGAAGGTGCGACATATTCCTTCGCTGAATGGCTGGAGCTGATATTTTCGCCAAGCACCAACTCTTATGGCTCGAGATTCTGGCATCAGCACCGGCACGATGAGCTAGTTCAACGTTGGGGGGAAGTCTTCGGTCAGCGCGCCATCACCGCTATCTGCATAGATGATGCAGACCCTGACCGTCTCCTGCGCAATATGGAGTCACTCATTGGTGCGGACGAGGGCTCTCTCGGTTCAAGTCGACATGTGCGGAATGTGTCCCTTGACGGAGTGACTGTGGAGGGGATTCGGCGTTTCAACTTGTTGGCGGAAGAGCATGGGGTGCCACCCGAACTTAGGTACCTCGCGGTGACCCGCGGTGCGGTCCCCCAAATTCAGCAGGGTGTTCAGTCTGATGGTTCTAATACTGGCCGAGTTCCAGCACAGTATGCTGACCGCTGCGTTGCCGAGTCAACGCGGATCGTTGAAGAGCTTCAAAAATCTGGAGCAAATATTCTTGGCAACATAGATGAACTTATCGTTGACAGAAACAGGCTCAATCAAGTAAGCCAATCTCCTAGCAATGAAGACGAACGGCGCTCGAGCATCCTTGCGCACGCGTTATATGGCCAGCTGCAGGCGCTCGGACTGACTTCATCTAGGACCGCTGTTCATGAAGGTTTTGTGCCAGGCGTTTTGGATGGATTTGGCACCCCAAGAAAGACCACGCCTCAAGATCAAGCGAGGCACCTTGCGGCAGCGGTACGTTCTGCTCGCCTTGGGGTACGCCCGCTCGTACTTCTGGCTCTCAGAGTGCTTGGCTTAGGAGTTCGTGAACTTTTTCGAAAGATCGCTCAGCGATTCCGCAGGCTGAGCTAGCCAGTCAGCTTTCCGAAGAGAGCCGAGGCGTTCTGTCCACCGAATCCGAAGCCGTTGATCAGGACTCGGTCCACGGGCTGATTCGTGCGCGCAGTGTTTGGGACGTAGTCAAGGTCGCAGTCGGGATCTGGCGTCTCCAGGTTGATCGTCGGTGGGATCGTGCCAGTCTCGATTGCCTTGATCGCGGCGAGGCCGGCAACGGCGCCGGCGCCGCCCAGGAGGTGGCCGACCATGCTCTTTGGGGAGCTGATCGGAATCTTGTAGGCGTGCTCACCAAGTGCGCGCTTGATCGCCTTCGTCTCGGTCAGATCGTTGAGCGGCGTGCTGGTGCCGTGCGCCACGATGTAGCTGATATCGGTGACCTGTGCGCCGCCGTCTTTGATTGCCTTGGTCATGGAGGCGGCGGCGCCGCGACCGGTTGGCTCAGGTGCTGAGATGTGGAAGGCGTCGGCGGTTGCGCCCGCACCGAGCAACTCGGCGTGGATGGTAGCGCTACGCGCCCGGGCATGCGCCAGTGATTCCACGACGAACACCGCGCCACCTTCGCCGAAGAGGAAGCCGTCGCGGTTCTTGTCAAAAGGTCGGCTGGCTCGCGTCGGTTCATCGTTGCGCTTGCTGAGCGCCCCCATGTTGCCGAGCGCTGCAAAGGCCATTGGAAGGAGCGGCGCCTCTACGCCGCCGGCAATGACAACGTCTGCTTCGCCGCTGCGGATCAGTCGCAACGCGTCCTGGAAGGCGAGGACGCCGGTGGCGCAGGCGGCGGCCTGCGTGATCGCGGCACCGGTGAGGCCGTACTTCATGCTGACCATGCACGCGCCCATGCTCGGGCTGAGCGCAGGAATCGCGAAGGCGCTGACGAAGCGCCCACCCTTCTCTCGGAAGGCGTCCGCCCCCATGGTGACCTGCTCGATGCCACCACCACCGGTGTTGATCACCGTAGCCACGCGATCACGTCGCTCTGGCTCCCACTCGTGGATGTTGGCAAGGCCAGCGTGCTCCATCGCCTCGGTTGCGGCTGCAACCGCAAACTGCACGAAGCGACTCATGCGACGCGCCATCTTCATCTCCATCGTCTTCGTTGGGTCGAAGTCCTTCACCTCCGCGGCGATCTGGACCTCATTCGTTGATGGATCAAAGTGCGTGATGCGACCGGCACCAGATGTACCCGCAGTGAGCGCCGACCAGTAGCTCGCGGCGCTGTTGCCGATCGGCGTGATCGCGCCGTAGCCGGTGATGACGGCGCGCTGGGCGTCGCTTCGTGGTGCGCTCTGCTCTGCCATTTCGCCTCCTACTTTCCCGTCCAGTGTCGCAGCACCACGGCGCCGTTGTGCCCGCCGAGCCCGATGTTATTGCTGATCGCGGCGCGCAGGGGTGCCTGGCGCGTTTCGAGGGCGACCGTCAGGTTGCACTCAGGGTCAACGTTTCGCGTGTTCAGCGTCCCTGGGATCGTCTGATGGTGGAGGGAGAGGGCGGTGAAGATCGCCTCGACGGCGCCAGCTGCGCCCATCAGGTGTCCGGTCAGCGACTTCGTGGCGGAGATTGGGATCTGTGCCGCGCGTGCCCCGAGTGCGCTGTGGAAGGCGAGCGCTTCGCGGGCATCGCCTACCGGCGTGCTCGTCCCATGCGGGTTGATCATGTCGATCTCGGAGGAGTCAACCTTGGCGCGTTGCAGCGCCCACTTGATGGAGCGTGCAGCGCCCGCGCCACCTTCAACGGGCTGGATCATGTCATGGGCATCAGCTGATGAGCCGTAGCCAACCACCTCTGCGTAGATCGTCGCGCCGCGCGCCTTGGCAAACTCAAGGTCTTCCACGATGAACGCGCCCGCACCTTCGCCCAAGACGAAGCCGGCGCGATCCATATCGAATGGTCGCGACGCACTCGCAGGACCTTCGCCGTCGCGCGGTGCGCCGAGGCCGCGCATGTTCATGAAGCCGATATGCGCGACCTCGATCAGTGGATTCTCCGTGGAGCCTGAGATGACGGCGGTGACGTCGCCGCGCTTGATCGCTTCAGCCGCTTCTCCCAGCGCGTGCGTCCCCGTGGCACAGGCGGAGACGACGGCCATGTTGTGGCCGACCGCACCCGTCTCGATCGCGATCATCCCTGAGGTGCTGTCGACCAGGCCGTGTGCAATGAACGTTGGCGAAACGATTCGAGGCCCTCTCTCTTTCCATGCCATCTGGTTGTCAATGAAGAGCTCTTGCCCGCCAGCGCCAGAACCGAAGACCACACCGACCTCTTCGCGATTCGCGTCGGTGATCTCTAGGCCTGCGTCCTTCAGTGCCTGCTTGGCGGCGGCCACCCCCCAGTGGATCTCAGGTCCCGTGCGGCGGATGGACTTGGGGTCGAGCCAGGCGGAAGCGTCGAAGCCTTTGATCTCACCGGCGACCACAAATGGCGAATATGACGTTGGATCCCAGTGCGTGATGCGCCCAAGGCCACTCTTCATCTCCGTCAACGACGTCCAGACGCTCGCTGGGTCGTTGCCAATTGGCGAGACGATGCCGAGGCCAGTGATGACGACGCGACGGGTGTGATCTGCCTCTCGCATTTCGCCTCCTTACGAAACGACCGCTGCGGTAAGCGGAAGATCATCGATGGAGACGATATCTGCGTCGGCAGCCGATGGGATGCGCTTGACGAGCCCACCGAGGACGCGGCCGTAACCAACCTCTACGTAGCGTTGCGTTCCGGCGGCGGCAGCGGCGCCGATCGCGGCGATCCAGTCGACGCCGGTCGTCAAGTGATCAGAGAGTTCGCGCCGCAACTCCGCAGCGGTGCGAATCGGGGCTGCGTTCGCATTGGCGAGCATCGTGATCTTCGGGTCGTGGACAGTGATGGATTCCAGTGCCGCGCGCATTCCGGCCGCCGCCTCCTCCATGAGTGGGGAGTGACTGGCGATGCTGACTTGCAGTCGCACGGCGCGCTTCGCACCAGCGGCAGATGCCGCCGCAACGGCGTGGTCAATCGCGTCAATCTCACCAGAGAGCACGATCTGTCCTGGTGAGTTTCGATTCGCAAGGACGAGGACGCCGCGCGCCGCACCTTCGGCGACGATGCGCGACTCTTCTGATTCAGGGAGCCCAAGGATCGCCGCCATTGCACCTGGTCGACCGCCACCCGATGACTGCATCAGTTGGCCGCGCATCCGCGCAAGCTTCACTGCGTCACGGATGCTGAGCGCACCCGCCGCAACGGCGGCAGCGTACTGACCAGCGGAGTGACCTGCGGCGAAGATTGGCGTCTCTAGCGATTCGCCACGCGCTGCGGCTCGCTCACGCGCCGCCTCAAGAAGTGCGATGGAGATGATCAGGATCGCCGGCTGCGCCTGCTCGGTTCGCTCGAGGGCGTCTGCCGGACCATCCGCAATCAGCGTGCCGATCTTTTCACCGAGCGCCGCTTCCGCCTCGGCCAGGACGGCACGTGCGGCTGGGGAGGTGGCGAGAGCCTCGCGACCCATGCCGACCGCCTGCGAGCCCTGCCCAGGGAAGATCCAAGTCGTGATCGGGGACATGCGCGCATCGTAGAGGGGTCACCCAGGGGAGGGGTGTATTGTATGCGTATATGCATACAAATAAGCGGCGCCGATTACCCGACCTCTCTCGTGCTGCGGGTGAACTCCGGAGCCGAATCGCTGGTGTTGGGCGCGCACCACTCAGCAGCGGCATCGACGAGGTGGCGCGGCGGCGGCAGAGTCTCGGGGAGATCGGGGGTCGCATCATCTCGATTCGCAGGCTTTGGCGTGAGCTCGTCCTCTCTACGGCTCTGCAGTTGGCTCCGACCGATCTGTCGCTCGCCCAGGTTGCGGTGCTTTATCTCCTTGCAGATGGCCGCGCGCGCAACATCGCCGAGATCGCTGCGGAACTACGCCGATCGCACTCCGCCACGAGTCGGCTAGTTGCGGGGCTTGTGACACGGAAGCTGTTGCGCGTGATCCCTGCTGAAGACAGGCGCAGGCGTGTGCACCTACTCGCCGCGGCGGGTGAGGCGATGCTCACGGCGATCGATCGCGGACGCGCTGAGCAGTTCGTTGGCGTGGTGCGAAGACTTCCGGCTGCCGAACGCGGACTTGTTGCGGCAGCAGTCGCCGCGCTGGCAACGCGTGCGCCGGTTACTCCCCCGCGTACCCCATCGTGACGTCGTAGAGCACTTCCACGCCCCATGCGAGCGCCTCTTGTGAGACGCGCTCGTCAACGCCGTGGAAGCGTTCCATGAATCGCTCCTTTGGGTCAAGCAGGTATGGAGAGAAACCGTAGGATGGAATACCGGCGGGCACGGTGATCTTTGCGTCGGTGGCGTACGGCGCAACCGCTGGCATCAAGATGGCCTCCGAATCTCGCGCACGAATTGCTGCTGATGCAATGCCGAGAATCTCATGATCCATTGGGTTGCTCACTGCTGCACCAAACTCTGTGAGATCAGCTTTCACAAACGGCGCAAGATCCGCACCGATCCGCTCCAGCATGTTCGCCTGCGCCTGCTCGCGTGTTGTTCCAGGAAGGATTCGGCTGTCGACCGTCAGCGTTGCGGAACCGGGGAGGACGTTGGAGCGGATCCCTGAGGCGATGATCGTTGGCGCGAAGGTGTCGCGGAGGACGGCGCGCAAGGCGCGGAGCAGCTCAGGGGCGCAGCCAGCGGTCGGCGCTTCGCTGTTCAGTGGTGCTGCGTCGCTGAAGGTCTCTTCCGCCAGGAGGCGCTCCAGCCGAGCGACGGCAGCCTCAGGGAGAGCGGCGCGGAGCGCGCCAATGAGGGCCTCGTTCTCTTTGACGAACTGCACAGGACCAGGGACGGAGACGCGCTCAACGATCTGTGCGGCACGGAGTAGTGCATTGTCACTATCTGGCATGGAGGCGTGCCCCCAGCGACCGCTGACAGTGATGTTGAAGCGAGCGAAGCCCTTCTCAGCGACCTGGAGCGGATAGATGCGACGACCCGCGGCGGTGATCGTCATGCCACCAGCCTCCGTGAGGCCGACCGCAGCGTCCAGCCAGTGTCTCCGATCGCGAAGCACCAGCGCAATCCCGTCTTCACCGCCAGTCTCTTCGTCAGCAGTGGCGGTAAGGATGATGTCGCGCTTGAGGCCAGGGATCGGATCTCTTGCGGGGTTGAGCCCCGCGGCCCGTGCGCGCGCACAGAGGAGTCGAACCACGCCCACCTGCACCGCGAGCGCCCCCTTCATATCAACGGCGCCACGCCCCCAGACGTAGCCGTCCTTGACGACGCCTTCGAACGGATTCACCGTCCAGCCATCCTGGTTTGCAGGGACCACGTCAAGATGGGCGAAGAGGAGGAGTGCGCCACTCTCTTTGTCGCGTGGATCGAGTTTCGGATTCGCGGCGGAGGCGCTCCCTCGCAGCCGGACACTGACATTTCCTCGATCAGGGAGTGGCTCGTAGAACTCTGGCTCAAGGCCTTCGCGCTTCAGCAGCTCAATGAGCACCTTCGCCGCACGCGTCTCGTTCCCTGGCGGGTTGACGCTTTCGGCACGGATCAGCTGCACCAGATCGTCCGCTGCCTCCGCGCCAATCTTCTTCATCAGTGCCGCATCAACGGTGGCGGAGGGGAGTCCCTTTGGAAACCGTTCAGCGGCGGTTGCGGCGAACTGTGAGCTGCTCATGCCAACCTTTCTGCGCTGAGGCTACGCCCCGATTCGCTGGGCGATGATGTCGAGGATCGTGAAGATGATGGCGGTACCCACGAGCCCGCCCACGATCAGTTTCACGCCGAAGAGCCCGCGTCGCTCCTGTTCGGCGGCGCGCTCAGGGTCTGGTGGCTCGCTCCCAGGGATGATCGGGACGTCGAGACCACGGAGACCGCGTCGAGGGTCCCGAGGATCAACCGCTCTCTTTGGGGCCACGCCGCCTCCTACTGCTCCGCTGCGGAGTCAAGTGCGCGCTTCAGTCGCTTCCCTGTGGTGATCGCGCCATCCGAGGCGCTGCTCACCAGTGCGGCGTATTTGGCCCAGACGCCGCCCGTGTATTTGGGCGCCGGTGCTCGCCACGCCGCGCGGCGTTTGGCGAGCGTCGCAGGATCAACGTCGAGTCGCAGCTCATGTGCCGCAACATCAATGGTGATCGTGTCGTTCTCTTCAATGAGGCCAATCGGTCCGCCGAGCGCCGCTTCTGGTGCAATATGCGCGACCATGAAGCCGTGCGTTGCGCCTGAGAAGCGACCGTCGGTGATGAGCGCAACCTGATCGCCGAGCCCTTGGCCAACGAGGGCGGCGGTGACGGCGAGCATCTCGCGCATCCCTGGTCCGCCAACAGGTCCTTCATAGCGAATCACCACCACGTCGCCCGCCTTGACACTGTTCGCGCGAATCGCCGCGAAGGCGGCCTCTTCACCATTGAAAACGCGCGCGGGACCGCTGTGATGCCGGCGTGAGTGTCCAGCGAGTTTGACGATCGCCCCCTCTGGTGCGAGTGAGCCGCGCAGCACGGTGAGTCCACCGTTTGGCGACATCGGTGCGCTGATTGGGAAGATCACCTTCTGGCCGGGCGTCTCTACCGCGCTTGCAGCGATCTCGCCAATGGTTCGTCCATCAACCGTGCGTTCGTTGACGTGCAGC
>Ga0172367_10005292_pt1 | contig 15654 bp, 17 predicted proteins | sample Lak10m_FD_114542 | JGI IMG/M metagenome (GOLD analysis project Ga0172367, IMG submission 114542) | Freshwater microbial communities from Kabuno Bay, South-Kivu, Congo - kab_022012_10m | ecosystem: Environmental > Aquatic > Freshwater > Lake | place: Democratic Republic of the Congo: South-Kivu... | reverse complement strand
GATATATCGAAACGTTTGGCCAATTAAATATAATTCCCTTTTCTCGAGATCTATACCAAATCAAAACTTGATCACGGAAATCATTTTCAGTTGACTCAATGAAGAATTCTATGCCGAATTTAATGGATTTCCCCTGTTCTAATGCTCTTTTTAAAGCGAGCAACAATAGGAGCGGAGGCGCTATATTTTCCACTTAAAACTCCTTTTTATACAAACCACTCCAACTAATCCTATGGCAAATAGAAAGTAGGAAATTAAAAGAAGGTGCAGATTTTCAATAAAGCCAAATTTTACTGTTACTAGTACAGAAAGGATTAATTGAAGAGCAGATAAGACTGCTGTTTGACCGTCAACTTGTTGACTTGAAATTTGGATCTTCCTGATCAAATCATATTCTACTTTGAGATTGCGACGTAGTACGGAAACTTGATTGAGTGATTTTGTCGGGGATGCGTCGATTTCTTTAAGATCTAAAATAATTTTTTTAATTTTTGGATTGCAGGATTCAGTAATCCGATGGTTGGGTGTAGTCACTGCGTAGTAAATTTCATGCAAGAAATTCTTCAGTATTCCATTTCTATTTTCTATGGCATTTAAAAATGAAACTCTGAAACTTTTGCCAGATCGAATATTTAATATAATTTCATCTAATAAGGCGAGATAGCTTTCAGAAGTCAGTCTCTTAAGATAAATTCGTAAAAACATTGGACTCACCACAACAATAAAAACAACAACTACAGAGATTATCCAGACCATTGAAGGATTTTTCGGTGCTACTAAATAAAGTACTGTGAACAGTGAAAATAGGAATTTAAAAGCTAATAAATTTAGATCTTCTGAAAAATGAAAGTCCGAAAATAATTCTAAAAACCGTCGATAAGAAATAACTAATCCGGCAATTGAACACAAAAAACAAATCAACATCGATTGATCTCCTCAAACAAAAACGAAGCAAAATTAATGCAAGTGAATTTTTTTATTGACGATTACTGTCGAATTTATCAAACTGGGCCCACAACAAGCTTCATTTTAGAAAATGGAGCATCTAAGTAACGCATCCTGAGGAGGATCAAATGGCTAAAAAGAAAGCTACTAAAAAAGCAGCAAAGAAAACAACTAAGAAAGCTACTAAAAAAACCGTTAAAAAAGCTAAAAAATAGTTTTTAGGTTTTTCGATTAGAATTTAAAGCCCAGGGTAAAAGCTGGGCTTTTTTATTTTATGATCCGCTTGAGAATCAAAGACGTTATTAAATCTAAATTTGTGAAGAGGCTTAAAATACTCCTGATAGGCCTCCTCAGAATATTTCAAATTAAACCAAGGTGACGAGTTCTCGTAAAAATGAGCAAAATTGATTCTCAATTTTTCGTGCAGTCTCAGTGACTTCTGAATGAGATAATTTATTGGGGGAGATTCCAGCAGCAAGATTAGTAATACAGCTAATGGCCCCCACTCTGAGGCCCAGGTGATTGGCCGCGATAGTTTCTGGAATTGTACTCATTCCAACTGCCTTTCCTCCGATCATTTTCAAATATCTGACTTCTGCAGGGGTTTCGTAGGTAGGTCCACTTACACCACAATAAACACCCTTATGAAATCGAGTTCCATGCCGTTGGAAAATATTTTCCATAAGCTTAGTCATTTTTTTATCGTAGGCTTCGGTCATATCTGGAAAGCGAGGACCGAGTTCTTGGATATTGGGACCCTTAAGGGGGTTGTCTCCCATAAGATTAATATGGTCTTCTATAATCATAAAATCTCCAGGAACCATCGTATCACCTAGACCGCCAGCTGAGTTTGTTAAAATAAGAATTTCAATTCCAAGAAGTGCTAATGTTCTAGAAGGAAACACAATTGTTTCCATCGAGTGACCTTCATAATAATGAACTCTCCCTTGTAGGACGGCAAGAGGCACATTTTCGACATTGCCAAAAATTAAATTGCCATTATGCCCTTCCACGGTCGGCGATAAAAAATTAGGAATTTCATTATATGGAATAATTTGTTGGTTATCTATTTCTTTTACAAAAGACCCCAACCCCGAACCCAATATGACACCAATTTTGGGTTTAATTAGTGTTTTTGATTTTATATATGTAACAGTCTCTTGTAATTTATTTAGGACTTCCATGCCCCTCTACTCCTTAGAATCGATTTAACTTCCAAATTGAAGTCCCACTCAAAGTGCTATCGTCCTAATTCAATATAAGATCTGGTCTTTCCACTTTTTGCAAGGAAATACTATAGCAGCTATTTAGTAAATCCTTTCCTTCTTCAAGGGTCTTTAAATTATTTCCATGCAAAGAAAACAGAGGCTCTCCGGCTTTGATCGCATCTCCAATTTTGAAGTGAAACTCAATACCATTCTGATGTTCAATTTGATCGTCATACTTTTGGCGACCAGCTCGAATTCGAATTCCAGCTATTCCAATGCGTTCTGTATTGTAAGACGCCAAGAACCCATCTTCTCTTGCGGGGATGATAATTTTTTGGGAGGGCAATGGAAGCTTATCTAAGTATCCTCCTTGGGCCCTACAAATAACATTAAAAACTTTGGAAGCTTTTCCTGACTCAAGCTGTTCATTGGCAACTTCTTGGGCTTCGTTGAAGGAAATATTCAGTCCCATTTGAATCATTTTCGAAGCTAAATACAAACTGAGATTGCGAGTATCGGCATAAAGATCTGTGCCATTGGAGTTTAAATATTTTCTATTATTCAAAATCTCCATTGCTTCAAAGACCTCGTGAAGATTTCCAGCAAACCTACCCAACGGCTGGGACATATCGGAATAAGTAATATTCACTTTCTTAGTAAATAAGTGGCAAACTGTTTCCAGGGCATTTCCGAGAGCTTGAGCCTCTTTAAGGGTTTTCATAAATGCCCCATTTCCACATTTTATATCTAAGACAAGACCATCAATCCCTTCTGCTAGCTTCTTACTCAATATACTTGCACAGATGAGAGGGATGCTTTCGACAGTCCCAGTCACATCCCTGAGTGCATAAATCTTTTTATCTGCTGGACAAATTTCTGAAGTCTGACCAATAAAACAGAGGCCAAATTTTTCCGTTAATTCAATAAATTCATTTAATGATTTATCAGTTGAAAAGCCTGGAATACTTTCAAGCTTATCAAGAGTGCCTCCTGTGTGCCCCAGACCTCTACCAGAAATCATTGGTACGGGTACACCTGCAGCGGCAACAATTGGTGCCAGAATGAGACTTGTTTTGTCACCAACTCCACCCGTACTGTGTTTGTCCACCTTGAACTTGGAAAGTTTGTCAAAATGGACAGTCTTACCAGAATAAAGCATTGCTTTTGTGAGTGCCAAAGTTTCAATCTCATTCATGCCATTTAAAAATACAGCCATTAAAAAACTCGCCATTTGATAATCGGCCAATATTCCAGCGGTATATTGATTTATAAAAAACTGAATTTCCTCATCTGTGAGTGGAACTTTGTTTCTTTTTTTTTTGATGATTTCAACAGGAAGTACGTTCACCTTAATATCCCCCCATGTTTGAACCCATTTTATTTAAAATAATATCGACCCCAGAGCTTGTTCCTAACCTACTTGCACCTGCCTCAATAAGTTTGTGGGCTTGATCAAAGGTTTTAACTCCTCCACTCGCCTTGATCCCTATACTATTTCCGACAATCTTCTTCATTAGCAGTATATCGTCAATATTGGCTGCGCCCCCACTAAATCCCGTGCATGTCTTTACAAAGTGGGCCTTTCCTTTGAGACTTAATTCGCACGCTAAAATTTTTTCCCTTTCAATAAGTAATCCAGTTTCAATAATGACCTTTACTGGTTTTCCTGAAGAGGCTTCTACTACTGACTGAATATCATTTTTAACTAGTTCTGTATTACCCGATTTCAAGGCTCCAATTGCGAGCACCATATCAATTTCGTCAGCACCAGATTGAATTGCAAGCTCAGCCTCCTTTGCTTTGGCTACGGTCATTGTTGCCCCCAGAGGAAAACCAACAACTGTAACAATTTTTATTTTTGAACCTTGGAGTAATTCTTTAGCAAATGGGATAAACATGGAATTTACACAAATTCCATGGAAATTATATTTTATACTATCGGCGCAGAGAGTCTCAATTTGTGAAAAAGTTGTTTCTGGTTTTAAAAGTGTGCTCTCAATGAATTGACTGATGTTGCTTGTATTTTCCATTTGCTTTGAATTCTCCCATCCTGCCATAATATTCAAATGAAATTTAAAAAGACAGCAAAGAAATCTATTTTTAGGTCCTTTTTAATTATTCTTGCGCTTATGTTTAATCAATTATCTTTGGCAGAAAGTACTTCGGCACATACATTTAAAAGAGATATTGCCTATTCATTGTATGGTAGCATGGGGGGGGCAATATTGGGATTAAGCAGTCTTTCTTTTTATGGAAACCCACAAGAGCATAGCGGCAATGTCACAACAGGAGCAATTTTGGGATTTTTGGGGGGGCTTGGATTTGCCCTCTATCAGCATTCCACTCGATCTGTTTTTGAAGAATCCGGCACGGTGCTGATTATTCCTTTGATATCAGGGGATAGGGCCTCTGGAATTGTTTTGCAAAGGAGTTTTTAACAAATCATTCTTGATCTTTATGGATTGGGGACGTCAGTATCCTTTGCTAAGAACGTTTTCGCATCGGCGGGGCTTACTTTTCCCTTTTTTACAAGATCTTCAATATATTTTTCAAATGATACCATTCCCTGTCTAGAGCTTGTTTGTATGATTGATGGCATTTGATGAACTTTATTTTCTCGAATTAAATTTCCTATGGCCTTAGTGTTGCGTAGAATTTCAAAGGCAGCAACTCGTCCCTGACCGTCTGCTCTGGAAAATAGCCACTGTGCTACTACTCCACGTAAACTTTCAGCAAGCATCGTACGAATTTGAGCCTGTTGGCCAGCGGGGAAAACATCAATGATACGATCTATTGTTTTTGTTGCGCCATTAGTGTGAAGAGTAGCAAATACAATATGCCCAGTTTCTGCTGCCGTCAGAGCTAAAGAGATAGTTTCAAGGTCCCTTAACTCGCCAACTAGCATGATATCGGGGTCTTCCCTGAGGGCGGCTTTTAACGCATTTCCAAATGACTTAGTATGGGTACCTACCTCGCGTTGATTTACTAAACATTTTATATTTGTATGAACAAACTCAATAGGATCTTCAACAGTGATAATATGAGCATCTCGGGTCATATTTATATGATGTATGAGTGCAGCCAGAGTAGTAGATTTTCCAGACCCTGTGGGGCCTGTTACTAAAATCAGACCCCGGTCGCAATCAAGAAGATCCATAATTCCCGCGGGTAAATTGAGATCCTGGGGGGTTTTTATTTTTTCAGGAATAACCCGAAAAACTGCACCAAGTCCCTTTCTTTGCATGAAAATATTACATCGAAATCGTCCCGTTCCAGGAAGGGTATAAGCTAGGTCAAGCTCCCACTTTTCAACGAATTGTCTCTTTTGCTTTTCAGAAAGAATTTCAAAAATTAAACTTTGGACATCTTGATTGTTAAGTTCTCGATAGTTTAGGCCTATCATATCCCCATGAAGTCTCAAAAAAGGAGGGGCACCACTCGTCACATGTAAATCCGACGCGCCCTGTTCTACCATTACTTTGAATAACTCATCAATTGTTGCCATTTTACTCCCGACATTGCCGTTATTCTATCGGATTTGCTCCAAAGATACTTAAATGCTATTTTGCGATTCAATTAGAATAAGTCCAAAGACGAGCACAGCGATGTAATAGGCAATGTTGAGAATGAAATTGGACAGAAATGGCGGAAACTATCAATGAATGCTGAAATTTTAATAAATGTAAGACCCCAGGAAACAAGGGTTGCCTATGTAGAGGGGGGCGTTCTTGCAGACCTAAAAATAGACAAGAAGGCCTCTCCGACCTTAGTTGGGTCTGTTCATCGCGGGACAGTATTGCGAGTTTTACCAGGAATGCAGGCTGCCTTTGTCGATATAGGCATGGAAAAGGCTGCTTTTCTTTATGTAGGAGATATTCGAGAGGATTTTGACTCTGAAACTTTAGCGATGGCTGAAGAAGAGCGAGATGCGGATTTACTTCCTGATACGGACCAGGAAAAAGTAGCTCCGCAGACTCGACTGTTGCCGCCTATCCAGGATTTATTAAAAGAAGGGCAACAGATTTTGGTTCAAGTTGCAAAGGACCCATTGGGCACTAAGGGCGCGAGATTGACTACTCACATTTCTTTGCCGGGTCGTTTTGTGGTTTATCTCCCAACGGTACGGCACGTGGGTATCTCAAGGAGGATTGAAGTTGAATTTGAGCGCGAAAGATTGCGCTCTTTGGTTCAAAAAATTAATCCATCGGGTGGAGTCATTGTACGAACAGCTGGAGACGGCGCTTCAGAAGAAATGCTTAGAGCAGATATTGAATATCTTGATAGGCTTGGTAAAGAGATTTTTAAGCACTACGAAAAGAAAAAGGCTCCTGGTATTATTCATACAGAGTTGGATGTTGAGCTACGAGCTCTTCGCGATTTGATGAGCGAGAATGTTTCTTGTGTCTGGGTTGATGACGCAGAAGTCCACAAGAAGGTTGTAAAATTCGTTTCGCAATTTATGCCGAAATATAAACAAAATATTGTCTACTATGAAGAAAAAAAGCCGCTTTTTGATTTGTACGACATCGACATGGAAATTTCTCGCTCAATGGATCGTAAAATTTGGCTAAAGTCTGGAGGTTATATTGTTATTGATGAAGCTGAGGCTTTGGTCGTCATAGATGTTAATACGGGAAGATTTGTGGGAAAAAAGGATTTGGAAGATACCATATTAAAAACAAATCTGGAGGCGATTCGGGAAATTGCTCACCAATTGAGAATTCGAAATTGCGGTGGGATTGTTATAATTGACTTTATTGATATGGAAAAAGAGTCTCATCGAGAAAAAGTTTTAGAAGGGCTTCAGGAAGAACTTAAAAAGGATCGGGCGCGAACTAACATTGTTTCTATGTCGATTTTAGGTCTGGTAGAAATGACGCGCAAGCGAATTAGACCGAGCTTACTAAAAACTTTGGCGGAGCCATGTGCTTATTGTGATGGCAAGGGATATGTAAAAAGGAAGTCTACGATAGCCAATGAAATCTTTAGAGAGATTGAAAGAGATACAGATATGCTCCATGCAAAAAAGACTAATATTGTTGTCCATTGTCATTCTGCTGTGGTGGATTGGATCTATGAAGTGGAGGGGGAAAGCCTTGAATTTTTAGAAAAAAGAATTAAATCTTCAGTCGCTTTCAAGATTGAGCCAAGCTATCACATTGAACAATATGAGATATTTTATATCTAGTTATTGACAAAACCTATCGCGCGGTGGCATTTATCATGGGCTTGAGTGCGGATTCTGGAGGTAAAGATGTACGCTATTATTAAGACTGGCGGCAAACAGTACAAGGTACAAGCTGGTGATGTTATACAGGTTGATAAAATAGACAAAACCCTTGGAACTGAGTTTGATATCAGTGACATATTATTGGTTGGTGGTGAGAAAACCCACGTTGGAACACCCCTATTGACTGGAGCCAAAGTTACAGCTGTGATTACAAAGCAGGCTAAGACTCGAAAAATATTTGTTTTTAAGAAAAAACGAAGACATGGCTATAGAAAGTTTCAAACACATAAACAGGACTTTACTGAGCTTTTTATCAAGGTGATTACTTCTCCTGACGGGAAATCTGTAAAATCAGAAGAACTCCCCAAAGTTTCTGATATGGCTGCGGAAAGAGTGAAAAGAATTGAAGAAAAAGTTGCTGCTCGTAAAGAAGCTATAGCGAATAAAACAAAAGGTCTTGACGATGTTTCTGAAGCTAAAATCTCTAAAACATCGGCTGCAAAGAGAGTAGCTAAAAAAGCAACGAAAAAAGTTGCAAAGAAGGTTGCTAAAAAGAAGGTAACTTCAAAAGCTGCAGGCAAAAAGAAGACCTCTAAAAAGGCATAGATTAGGGTTAATTGAGAGCGGGGGTTGTTTATAACAAATAATTTCTGTTCCTTGTTTTTATTAAGGTTTCAATTTTTGTAATTAAGGAGCGTCAAGATGGCATCGAAGAAGGCTGGCGGTAGTACAAAGAACGGTCGTGATTCGCAGTCGAAGAGATTGGGTGTGAAAAGATTTGGTGGGGAGCATGTTCTTCCTGGCACAATCATTGTTCGTCAAAGAGGAACTAAGTTTCACGTTGGCAATAATGTGAAAATTGGACGTGATCATACAATTTATTCAGTTATAGATGGTGTGGTTAAATTTGAAAGGTTCTCGAAGGAGCGATTTAAAATTAGCGTTTATCCGAAGGCTGCTTAATTCTCACAGAATTTTAAGATCAGAATTTAAACAATAATTATAAATTTCTAATTAGGGCAGTTGGCTGCGAGCTTCGTAGGGCTGCCCTTTCGTTTTTCGATGTGCGACTATATCTTTTTCAAAGCAAAATGAAGTAATAAAGCAAAATTAGAATAACCTGGCTTTTCGTGATACTACTAGGGAGTCCGTAGGTAGCCGCTGAATTTAGTTAAATAATTTCTTTTTCCCTAGATCATTTAAATAAATAGGTGAGAAAATTTTTAGAACAATATATCGGAAAAAATATGAAATTTATTGATGAAGTTTCAATTGTAGTTGCTTCGGGCCATGGTGGTCCAGGCTCGGTGAGTTTTCGTCGGGAATCTTTTGCCCCGCGAGGTGGTCCAGATGGTGGAGATGGCGGCAAGGGCGGTGACGTCATTTTAAAAGTCAGTAAACATATCAACTCTCTCGTGGATTTTCGCCCAAGAAAGAGATATGCCGCGGAGGATGGTCATCCAGGAACTGCTGCCAAATGTACAGGAGCTGATGGAAGCAACCTCCTTATTATTGTGCCAGAGGGTACGATCATTCGAGGTAATGATGGACAGGTCATTGCAGATTTGACCGGTATCGAATCCATGGTGTTATTGAAAGGCGGACGAGGCGGAAAGGGTAATCACTTTTTCAAAACAAGTATTAATCAAGCACCTGAACATGCTCAACCTGGAGAAGAGGGTGAAGAACTCGAACTAACTTTAGAGCTTAAGCTTATTGCAGATGTCGGCATCATTGGTTTTCCAAATGCCGGAAAATCAACATTGATTTCTCGGATCTCTGCGGCGAAACCAAAAATTGCGGACTATCCCTTTACAACACTGACTCCGAATTTAGGTGTGGTTAAGGTGGGTGAATATAAGACCTTTGTTGTTGCCGACATTCCAGGGTTAGTGAAAGGGGCTCATCAAGGCGTAGGCTTAGGTATTCAATTTTTAAAGCACATTGAGAGAACACGATTATTTTTTCATTTGGTAGATATTTCAGGAACTTCTGGTCGAGATCCTTTACAGGATTTTGATGATATTAATTTTGAATTAAAAATGTATGATGAGAGCAATAAAGATAGGCCGGGATTTTTTCCGTTATCAACGAGGCCACAATTTGTATTATTAAATAAGATAGATACTCTAAATGACGATCAGATTTTGAGAATTAAAAGTTTATTTAAAGCTCAAAGAGGTGTTGAAGTTTATGCAATTTCTGCAGTGAGCGGAAAAAATTTAAAAGAATTTATAAAAAATGTTGGCAAAGTTTTATTTGCTGAGGAGCAATAAGTGAAAGTGGGAGTTTTCGGAGGAACATTTAATCCTCCACATTTTGGTCATATTAATAGTATGGTTACTGTCCAAAAGAAAATTGGATTGGAAAAGATTTATGTAGTTCCAGCCAATCAAAATCCGCTAAAAACACCGCTTGAGAGCCCATCAGGTGAGCATCGGGTAGAAATGCTTAAAAGAGCTTTATCTACTTATGGTGAGTCTTTTGTAATTAGCGATGAAGAGATTAAAAGAGGGGGCCTGAGTTTTACAATCGACACTGTTATGAGTTTTCGGCTTCATCATGAAGCTAAAGATTTATTTCTAATTATTGGAGCAGATAAATTCGAAGAGTTAGAGAAATGGAAAGATTGGGAGAAATTACTTAAAGAAGTTAATCTAGTAGTTACTACCCGTCCAGGTCATGATCTTCCTCACTCTAAAGAAGATTTGCCACTATTTTTAAAATCCCTTGTTGCAGATTTTGACTTTAATTTTGTAGAGCTGACTACGGGTCGCTCCGTACAATTTGTTTCTTTGAATGATCTTGAACTATCTTCATCGACATTGAGAAAACAAATCCGGGCAGGGCGTCCTATAGATAAATATATTCCGTTGGCTGTAGAAAATTATATTAAAGAACATAGATTGTACTCTCCATTAAGTGAGAAAGTGAGTGATTACTCGAAATTCACTGAGTTTTGCGCCCAATATTTAATTTCTAAAAAAGGGATTGCTGTTAAAGCCCTTGATCTGAAAGAATTAAATACCATATCGGAATATGCGATTATTGCCTCAGGTACCAGCACAAGACATTCCTCTGCATTGGCAGAAAATTTAGTTCGAGCGGTTCGAGAAGAGTTTCGGATTCATCCCCAGGGTATAGAAGGAACTGAAGAAGGACGATGGGTAGTTATTGATTATGGTTCTTTGGTAATACATGTGTTTTATGATTTTGTTCGGTCTGAATATAATCTTGAAAAACTTTGGAAGAATGCAGTTGATTTAAGAATTAAAGAGTAGAAAATAATAAGAATGAAAGTCCTACTGTTAAATGTTGCAACCGCCAATGAAAAATGGGCAGATGAAGCCGTAAATCTTTATGCTCAGAAAATTGCTCATTTTTTCCCATTCGAAATCAAGCAATTGAAGTCGAAAAAACACAGTAGGGAGAGTGCGCTTGCAAAGAAAATAGAGGACAGCAACATACTTTTGGGTGAGATTTTGCCAGGAGATTTTGTAGTGCTATTTGATGAGGTTGGCCTCAAGTTGGATTCCTTGGCTTTTTCTAAAAAAATTGAGAATGTATTTAATTTATCTAAAAAGAGACTAATTTTTATAATTGGTGGTGCTTACGGTGTTACCGAAGATTTGAAAAATCGTGCAGATCTCCAAATAAATTTGTCTCCTTTTACCTTAAATCACCTCGTCGCAGAAGTGGTCGCACTTGAGCAGATTTACAGAGCGATGACGATAATTAAAAAATTACCATATCATAACGGATATTATTGATAGTTGAAAGATTGGCATAACAATTGAATTTGGGTTGAAGTATGAACTTCAATCTTAATTTATTTTTGGAAGGCTTCCGAAATTGCCTCTGGTGCGGATCTTTTAGAAAAGATCTGGGAAATCCTGTCTGTGCTTATTGTTTCAAAATATTGGAGCAACGCTATTTGGGGACGGGCTTAAATTTTGCTGAGGTAAAGGGGTTACCCACATTATTTCTTTTTAAATGGTTTCCCGATGATTCATTTCTGATAAAGTTAATGACTCATCTCAAGGGGCGGAAACAAGGGCTAGCCTGGGAGTTTTTGGCGAAATTTTCAGTGGAGCAATCCCTAGTTTCCAACCAGTCGATAAATTTTTACAAACGCAAAAACAAGATCTTTGTGGTTCCGCCCCCAAGAGTTCTCAAGTCAAAAGATCATGGTTACTTTTGGAGTATGGCTCTTGCCAAAGAGGTAGGGGGAGTCATGAGGGATTGCCTTATTTCTATTCCTGATGGTGGAAAAAATGCCGGGTTAGGGCAAAAAAGTAAAAGCAAAGAGGAGCGTGCTTCCATTGAGTTTAAAACTGAAGAAGTCTTCTCTAATTTAGATGAGGTAATGTTCATTTTTGCAGATGATATAATTACCACTGGAAGTACAGCATCCGCTGCCTATTTTGCCCTAGGGTGCCCTAAAAATTTCATGGTTTGGACACTGGCATATCGAGCCCTACTTGTTTAGACTATTAATACCTGCTATAGACGTGTAACAAGAAACATTAATTCGTTCATTTTAAAAATAGGAACTTTAATGAAGAAAAAGTTGGGGATTGTTTGGGGACTTATTTTAATTTCTATAGGCTTGAATGTTTTTGGAAAATCAAAGCTTGAAACTGAGCCACTATTAAAAAGTTTTGAGAGATATCGTGAATCAGAAGAGGTAGATTTTAAAATTAAAAAGAATATCTTTCAATCGGCTTTGGGAAAGGAGTCAAGTTTTGAAGGAAATTTTTCTATTTCCAAAGGAAAATTTCATTTAGAAACCGAATTTCCAGATAGAACAACGTTAATTTATGATGGCACTTATCTATGGAGCGTGGAATACCAAGGCGATTCTGCCGCGACACCCCCACAAGTCAGTAAGTCGAGAGTTAATAAAAAGGGGAACGGTAATTTTTTATTTGCATTGCTTTTCGGCAATAAATCTTTGCAGAGTTCATTTGATCTGAAAAAAGAAGAATCTCAAGATGGGTTGGAAGTGTACAGTTTGAAACCACGCAATGAAATGAATATTTCAGACCTTCTAGTATTTATCAATCCAAAAGATGGTCTGATAGTTAAAATCATTTATAACGACGATATTGGAAATAGAACAACACTGCATTTTCTAACCACTCAATTTTTAAATTCAGCAAAACATAAATTATTTAAGTTCAAACTCCCTAAGGGAGCACAGGTGACCGAGTTATGAATGAACGAGTAGATTCTATAAACATAAACAATCGTAAAAAAGTACATTTTGTGAGTTTAGGTTGTCCTAAAAATTTGATTGATAGTGAGATTATGGCAGGAACACTCATTAAAGAGGGCTATGAGGTAGTCCCTGACGAAGAAGGGGCTGACACTGTTGTTGTTAACACCTGCGGCTTTATAGAAGACTCTAAAAAGGAATCCATCCAAAAAATTTTAGAGATGGGAGAACTCAAAGAGCAGGGTAAGATTAATAAGCTGGTAGTAGCGGGTTGCCTTACTCAAAGGTACAAGGAAGACCTTGTTGAGGGTTTGCCAGAGGCTGATATTTTTATTGGCTCTGGTGAATTTCAGAATATTTCAAATATTTTAAAAAATCATGATTTAGGAAATAGGCAAAAAACCTATTTTAATTTGCCGACTTTTTTACAGCAGGAAAACACTCCTAGAGTTAACTCTCAACCGAGACATCGAGCCTATCTCAAAATCTCTGAAGGGTGTTTAAAGAGATGTGCTTTTTGTGCTATTCCCGTAATTCGAGGTAATCTACAGTCTCGGACGATAGATAGTATATTAAGTGAATCGAAACAATTGGCAAGCGAAGGAGTTAAGGAATTAATAATAATTAGTCACGATTTTACAGATTTTGGGTGGGATCTTCGTCGTAAAAATCCCGAAGCAAAAGAAAGTCCAGTTAATTTACTGAAAGCTTTAGATGAGATTGAAGGCATTCGATGGATTCGGATGTTGTACCTTTATCCTGATGGAATAACTCCAGAAATGATTCAGATTATTAAGAAAAGCACTAAAATTGTAAAATACTTTGATATGCCCCTTCAGCATATTAATAATGAAGTTCTAAAGAAAATGAATCGTAAGATGACTCGTGAAGAAATTGAAACGGTTCTAATGAATTTAAGAGAAGAAATTCCTGATGCTGTTATTAGAACTCAATTTATAGTTGGATTTCCAGGCGAAACAGAAGAGCAATTTGAAGAACTTCTGGATTTTGTAAAGACTCACAGATTTGATAGAGTTGGCTGTTTTAAATATTCTCCGGAAGAGGGAACTCCTGGCGGAAAGATGCAGGAGCAAGTTGATGAAAACGTAAAACAGGATCGCCATGATCGATTGATGTCCCTTCAACAGGAAATTTCTAAAGAAAAGCACGCCACTTTTATTGGGAAAACGTTGGAAGTCTTGGTGGAAGGTTATAGCGAAGAAACTGATCTTTTGTTGCAAGGAAGAATGTCGCAACAAGCTCCAGATATTGACGGAGTGGTGCTCATAAATGATGGAAGTGCAAATGTCGGAGATATGGTTAAAGTTCATATTACTGAAAGTATGGAGTACGATTTAATCGGAGAAATTGTATAATCTTCAGAGGAGAAAAGGAACCTCATGGACGAAAAAAATTTAATATTCTTTAAGACTAAATCTTTAGGTTCTGCCTACAATATTGCAAATTTGCTCGCTAAGAGTGGATTTTCTTTACTGGAAACTTTTCCAATTGGGGGAGGTGGACATCTATTGATGGAATATAAGAACAGTCCGGTAGCACCAATTCCTCAATTTGATGAAGAAATAACCTCCGAGATTGTCGGGAGCCAGGTAGTTCTTAATTGTCCGAATTCAATTTACAAAGCCTATTTGAGCCTAGAAAATTTTCCTGTTCAGGACCATTTGCTGGTACTTGATTTTGAATTTCTTGGTGAAGCATTTAAACTTGCAGAAGGTCTTGTAAAGAGGGGGTTTGGATTGGTCGACATTCGCCTTATGCGAGGAATTTCTAGTCATTGCTATTTAATTTTTACGAGCGAGAGCATCGCTCGACTAAGGGATGCTCACAAAGAGCTTAAAGCACTTGGACATCGGTGCCAGCTTCTAGAAGACCTTCACCCAGATTTAAAGCAGATTCTATAAGGTTTTTGATTGGAGCTTTCGCCCTATAGTACATTGGAGCTATGGGCTTTCAGCAAGGATTGAATCACTTCTTTACAAAGAATCGAAAATATCAAATTATAAACTTTCATGGGCAAGCCCTTGTTGAATATGTATTAGTTCTTATCGTTACTGTATCTATAATTTTATCTTTAATAGCCCAGATATTTACACCATTTGGAAACTTTTTGGATAAGTATATGGGTAGCTATGTATCCTGTTTATTGGATTTTGGAGAATTGCCAACTCTAGGCAGTCCTATTTCAACCATTGCCAATGAAGATGGTTGTGATGCACGTTTCGAGACTTTCAGCGTAAGCAGCGGGCGTCCACCTAAAGCTCCTCCTCCGAGCTCTCGAGTTGGGCAGGACTCAAATGGCAACTCTCAACCAAGGTCATCATCAACTCAGGATGGCCTTGGTAATGAAGGAAATGTTCGAAATAGAGGAGGAGCTGGCTCATCCTCGACAAGTCCATCCACAAATACTCTTTTAAACAGTCCCAATGGGCCTAATAGTGCTGATCATTCCTTTCGAAATGAAAAGATTGTTGATATTGAATTACCAAATAGTGAGCGTTGGAAGAGTAGGCAGAATACATTTAATAATGAAGGCAGAACCTATGATAAGGCCCGAACTCTTGATGGGCGAATGGAGAAAGAAATCTTAGAAAGAGAGAGGTCATCTATAAAATCTGGTCCTAAAATAGTTTCAGCTTCACAATACGAACAAAAGTCAAAGGTGATTCCATTGCGTAAGCCTGCAGAGAAAGGAGACGCTAAAGAAAATGAAGAAAAACCATTCACAATTGGGGATTTTTTACGCGTTTTTTTGATTGCTGGAGTGATAATAGCTTTGGTGGTTTTTGTAGGTGGTCAACTATTGCAAATCTCCAAGTCATCGGAAAAATAGTAGTGAAATGATTTCTCACTACAACATGGGTGATCAATTATTCTTGAAACCTTGGTGCAATTGAATAATACAAGAAATTCATTTGAAATTCATTTGTGGGGGAATAATTTGGCATCATTGGTGGCAATTGCAGGAAAACGAACCTTTAGCCAGGCCGAAGTTGGCTTGGTGCTTCCTATCATTAGACGCCTTACCGAGGCGG
>Ga0172367_10005291_pt1 | contig 15660 bp, 27 predicted proteins | sample Lak10m_FD_114542 | JGI IMG/M metagenome (GOLD analysis project Ga0172367, IMG submission 114542) | Freshwater microbial communities from Kabuno Bay, South-Kivu, Congo - kab_022012_10m | ecosystem: Environmental > Aquatic > Freshwater > Lake | place: Democratic Republic of the Congo: South-Kivu... | reverse complement strand
TCTTTAAAGTCTGCATCAAATTTTGTCGCCATTGCTTAGTTTTTTCTCTGTTAGTAATAAGTTCATTTGTTTTAATACATTATCCAACTTCTTCTCAAATTCTGTCTTTGGTTTCTTAGAGATGTTTTGCGCTATCTCGTAATACCTACATAGTGCAGATTGGTCTTTATTAAAAATTCTTTTTAGGTCTGTAAACGAATAATTGAATTCATTTTTTATGATAAAGACGCTAACCGCTACTGCTATTTTTTTATCATCACTTCTATCATTACCATATAATATCTTTTGCTTAGAAACACCACTAAGCTCACTTATTGCGTTCAAGATAAAATCAATGTTCACATCTTGCTTTAACAATGAGCCTAATTTTGCCTCTTGCAGGGTTTTTATTGTTTTTTCAATACCAATTACCTCTACCGTCTCAAACAATTCGTCTAAAATCTGATTTGATATTGAATTCCCTTTTGTTAACATCTCAAAATCAATGTTTTTACTACTTTACAAATCTACTCAATGCCGCTTTTATCCACAAATTTTTTAGCATATATGTTTTCGAGTGCTTTGCAGGCTTTAAGATTCTCTTTAAACCAAGGGCTGCTTACTAACCTAATTTTCACATCAGGATAGTATTTAGCCATACGCTTCATTTTAGTTTGGCTTTTAGAATCAAAATACCCTTTCACTTCTGCCCATTCCTCTGTATTGTCCAAGTGTATGATACAGAAGTCAGGTAAATACGACCTAACCCCTCTTTTTATCTGCATAAACCAAAAACACTTAGGCTCGTGCTTCCAACCTAGTATTTTCCCATCTTGTTTTAGTTTCTCTAGAAAAATAGCATAGTAATATTCCCAAGAGGAGCGAAAGTAGATAGGCTCATTATTGCCTACTTGTGCCCAAAATTGCTTATGCACGGGGTCCTTCAGCCCTAATTTATCTTTTACTGCTTGCGGTAGCTGACTGATGTGAAGCCCCATACTATATCCATTTTCTTAATTCGTAATTAAACAACTGAAAATCAATGTCGTATATATATTCTACGTTATGTAAAACAGGGTTAGAATACAGGTCAGTAGTTTTTTCTCTGTTTGACTTGTTCTTGTGAGGCATTTCGGGCAGATATACGCCTATGTAATCCGAAAGCTCATCCAAACCCTTTTCGGACAAATCTTCTAGTTTAAAGTGCTTTACGTTCGCTCCTACGTCATTCCAGTCAGCCTGAGCCATCAGCGCTCTCGTGCCTGCCCAATTCTTACCCTGTTTTATGTTCGTTTTGATAAATGAGGTGTTTCCATAAAAACAATTCAGAAAGTTGACTTTAAAAATGCATTTGGTAAGGTGGTCGGCGAACGTATTTATGTCCATACCCCGTATCTTGATATTAGAGACACGTGGAGGAAGCAGTTTCATTTGATGAAAGTAGGCGGATATAAATCGCTCATAGGGGTTTCTAACAACCTGGATGATTTTATATTCCTCTAGGTCTTTTCCACTCAGCTCAAATTCTCTCATAATCTCTGAGAGTGTGAGGTGTATTTTCGGTGATGATTTTATCTTATCAAATACAATACTGCTATCAAGCAGAACTTCTCTTAATGATTGAGACGCCGTCTTTGCGGGCATCAAAAATATCAACTTGTGTTTTTTACTAAGCATTTTCTCTTTTTACCCAATCTAAAATTAAATGCACTCTATCTGTATCTCCTTCGTTTGATACGCTATGCATTATACCATTGTTGTTAATTTCCCAAAGCTCACCGAGCTTCAAATTTTTTGTAGTATCGCCAACAGTAAAATAGCATTTAGGGTTGGTTTGGATAGGTAAATGTATTCTTCGTGGCACACGAAATGATTTTCCTTTATCTATGTGGGGGTGTACTTTGCTTCGAGCAGGAAGATTTACCAATATGGCTCTAAAAACATAACCATCCTCATCAATAATTTTTTTAAGATGTGATTCTATCTTGTCAAGTTCTTTTTGAAATAGCGGATAGTTTTTTGTTTGTGAGCCTTCCGTCATTTTTTCTACATCGTTTTCTGAACTTGAGAACGCACCATACTGCTCCTCAGAAAAGATGAGTGGAACACACTTAGTTTCTTTATGTACGTGGAATTTTTTTTGCCTAAAATCGAATTCGTCCCAATCTAATTTATGCGAATTAAATACCTGTACGAATCCCGAGATGTCTATTTTCCCGTAGTTTTTGAAATTTCTCATACCTTCTCATAGTTTATATTTTTTCCTGAAATCGGGATGTGCACATACTATCTGAGCTATATAATCAGCGAATCTGCAATCAGATGCGTAGTGAACACCCATATATATTCTCGACCACATTATATCTGTGGCTAAATCGTGTAGTGCTTTATGAAATTGAGGATATCTATTACCTAACACTTCTGCATAAACACGTGCCTGAAATGTATGTCCTGAAGGATAGGAGGGTGAATTGGCTGCTTGCGATGAAAATGGTATCAAATCGATATTTCTCATCAATGAAAGCTGATAAGGTCTAGGACGCTGATAGAAATATTTTAATTTGATGAGTAGTGGCTTTATATCCTCTTTAACCTCTTGTAGTAGCTCTCTAATTTCCTCCTCGGAAATTCCGTTGGCTGCTAGGTTCTGCGTCATAAAAATATGAAAGCCTGTATCGTAAATTTCAAATCTCTTAGCAAATTCAGCGTTGTCTGATAAAGCATTAGTAGAAGTTACTAATTCCATTATTTCCTCTTTAGTTTCTGTACTATCATTCGCATAGAATGGATAGTTCTTTAACTCAGGAAGTAAAGAATCTAAGTAACTTTCTTTAGATAAATAATCTTTATTGCTTCTGTCGGGATTTCCGTATTGAAGCTCATTTAATTCCATTAGAAGAATTCTTGCCCACCACTAGGCTTTCCTCTGTCAAGTGCACTTTGCAAGTCGCCTACTTTTATCTCTAAATCATCTAATTTATTCTGTAAGTCGGCAGACATACCTTTAGACATTGTCATCGAATACCGGTAGTAGTAGATTGTAAAATATAGTGCTGCTGCTCCTAAAACACCGAAGCCAAGTTCAATCATATTGCTACGCTTGAAAATGTCTGCAATCTTTCCTCCGCCACCTGAAGGGGCAGGAGCAGGTGCAAGGGTTGCGGTGGGTGCAGGAGCAGGTGCGGGTGCCGATGCGGGTGCGGGATTAACCGGTGTTGATGTAAGTCCGTCCATTATTGAAGTATTTTTATGACAAACACTACGCCAAGTCCTATTAGGACGGCATTAAGCAAATCACTCTGCTCAATTTTAACGGGCGGAATAGTCAAGTCTTTTGCAGATTCCTCAGGTTTAGTGGCTTCTGATTCGCTTTTTAAATCAACAGGAACTACCTCAACTACTCCTGTTCCAACAATTGTTGTGGAAATCGTTTCAGGGATAGCAGGTTTTTCATCGCTAAATACTGGAGCGTACCAATTGTCACAGGCAGTAGCCACTTTTTCATAAGTAGCTTTCTGCTCCTGAGAACTCTTGATTACTGTGTCAGAGAAGTTCTGATTAAGAGTACTCTGACTAGGAAATCCGGTAAAATTTGACCACATCGGGTTCATCAGATTTTATTTTGTTTTTTTAGCTCAGCGGATGCACGCTTGATTGCGTCTTTCCACTTCTCGCCTTTTTCCTTATTCCAAATCTTTTTGGCGTGTGCAGAAATCAATTTGATTTTCTCTCCTTTCTTACTTGTAGACATTTTTTTTGGTTTTAATTTTACTTAATGGATAGTCTCTATGGCATTCGCCAAAACAAATTTATCTTTTTTTCTTTGATTTTGAGCGTTTCTCCTTTAATTTTTTCAATTGAGTGCCGGCAACCCCTCCACCCTTAGCAAAATCCTCATCGTCATTCTCTGAATGATAGTATTCGTCATCCCTATCCTCGTATTCAGCCCTATCATACCAAAGTCGAACGGGTTTTTGAGAAATTACCTCATAAACCTCCAAAATCCGTTTATATTCCTCCTCAGATTTGGGTTGGAAGTACAAAGTGATGCCATCCTTATTAGTAGCCTCAACTTCTATGCTATCGTAATCAAAATAGTCGCTTCTTGTGGTTCTAGCCTCGTATTCATCACGGGTTTTAAAAGTAAATTTTCCTGGCTGTCCCCCATCCTCATAAACGGGTATTTCCTCCATTCGCACAACCTTAGCCTTTACGAAATCTATGCCAGATAAACCCCATTCGTAATTAAACATAGCTTCGGCTTTTTGTATGGCTTCGTCCTCAGAATCAGCCTCTACATCGTAAACCCACGTCATTACACTATCAGTCTCTTGGTCATTACCATAAACCCGAATAGCATACTCGCCTGTGGTTTGTCCGCCATCAGCCATTTTTTTGGCTTTCGTAGAGTTTCCAAGTAAATATCCGCCTAGTGCTGCTAGAATATATGGAATCATACTTATTTTAATTTTCTGAGCGTTTCTGCTAAATGTGCTCTTTTAGCAGTAGTACCACCCATCTTTTGTAACTTTTTCAAGTCTGTTGCTGATAGGTTTTCATCCCCTCTCAAAAGACCTTTCTTTTTTGCTGTTCTTCTCAGGGCACCTTTATTTTTGCCACCGCTTAGAGCCTCTTGAATCCACTTTTTTGATTTTACCTTACCGCCGTTCTTCAACACGTAGTTTTCTATCCGTCCGTTGAATTTAGATGCGTCAGCTTCTGATATACCTTTGTCGTTGAGTTCTTTTACGAAGCCCTCTGCTTCTTTTTTAAACTCAAATATGTCAAGCAGTTCGTTGTTGTCAGTGTCAAATACACCATAAAACCCTTGCTCTACGTAGCCTGTCTCATCTTGCAGGATTTTAAATCTACCTACTTTACCGCCTTGGGTTGAACCGCCTTTGGCATATTTAGTATGATTACCTTCTTCTGTAAGCCAATCTAACCAAGTTATTTTCATCTTAGTTGGCTGATTATTTAATTCTACCCAACCTTCATCGTAATTTATGTTTGTTATGACATAATCTCTGCCTATTCTTTCAGATACCTTTTGTTGTGCTTTATTTAATCCTTTTGGCACATTTCTCTTGAATGTGTCCCCTATTTTGTATTTTATTTCCCCACCGTCAGCCATATAGTCACCGCCCTTCGCCATATCATCGTCATCATCGTCAATTTTCTCTAATTGTTTTAATGTATAATTACCTCTTTTATCTCCGGCTTCTGGTCTTCTATCAATAAATTCTACTACAACTTTGTTTCCTGTAATACGAACAACTTCAGCATTTAATTCTTCAGGTTTTACATAAACATAATCTCCCTCTTGAATTTCACCGCCTTGAGCGTATGATTGGTCTGTTGAACTATAATTTCTGTTATGCTTTAAAACCTGTTCTTTAGTTGTATCCTCATACCATTCTTCTAAACCACCGAGACCATAAACAGATTTTTCACCCCGACTACTTTTCTTTTTCTCTTTAGTCAAAAATGTTTTTATACTTCTTGAAGTACCCTTCATTAACATTTCAGCATCGTTATCTTTAATTAGCCACAAGGTTCTTATTTCTCCACCATCAGCAAATTCTCCCCAATCTTTTTGAGCAGTATTTTCATCATAACCAGCATTATAAGCAGCAAGTTCTTCCTCAGTCAAGTTTATTATCTTTTCTCCATTATAGGTTCCTTCAGGATAATAATGAGGGTCTCTTGGTCTCCCATAATAGCTATCTGCACTACCTCTATCGTATGGGCTTCCGTGGTACTTAGGGTATTTTATTTCTCCTCCATCAGCCAAAATATTATATGGGTTGCTTAATGGATTAGGGGCTTTACGAGTGCTATCGTAAATTAAATATCCGCCTACCGCTGCAAGAATAAATGGTATCATATCAATTTATTTATATTGTCCACTTTCTATTTCTTCTATAATAATACCAGGAGACATACATTTATGTATAAAATCATTTACCTCATCTGCTTCATATGGATTCAATTCATATTCAGAACAAAAGTTTTTGTATTCATCCTCCTCCATAGCATTAACTAAATCATACAAATCATTTCTTCGTTTTGACAAGTTGCCGAACGGAAAATAGCTGCCATCATCAACTACATTACCACCATTAGCCATCACATTTTTCTTTTGTGATTGTCCGATTAAGTAACCGCCTACTGCGGCAAGAATATAAGGTATCATTTTGTTTGTTTTATTAATCGTAGTTATATTGTGATTTTGGAGGTCTTATTAATTGCTCTTTTAATTCTTCAATGACTTCTTCTTTTGTATCTCCAAAAACTATCGGCCAGTCGTCATAATTTTCAAAAGAGCCCTCAAATTTAGCCCCAGTATAATATGAATCGGATGGAGAAACGTACGCTTTCTCGCCGTCCACGTTTACTACTTCTTCAAAACGAACCATTGTGCCTACTCGTTCATCGGGATTGTTGTAGTTAATCTTGTAGACTTGTGCATCTTCTAATTTATCAAATGCTTTTCTTTTGACTACTTTATCATCTTTATCTACATCGACAAAAAGTACATAGTATTTGCCATTCTTTTGAACAATCTCTTTAGCCCAATACTTGTTTTGTCTTGGCTTTTTTGACAACCCCCTGAACCAAGCAAGTGTTGGTGCTATTCCCCCTTTTTTAAATGCTACTGCAACCTCATCATTGACCGCTACTATTGTTACCTCATCTTTAGGGATAAATGCTACGCTACCATCTTCAAACTTAACGTGATAATGAGCTGCATCCATATCAAACACAACAACTTCAAAAGACTCCCCCGCAGGAAAAGAAATCTCAGATGATGGGAATTCCTCATTCTCGTATATCTCGAGCCAAGAGTCATCGTTAAAATGAAAAACAACCTCATCTCCTGCTTCAATAGGCTTATCATCAAGATAATCACCCATCGATAATTTTTTTACGTGCATAGCACTTCCTAAAAGATAAGCACCACCTGCTATTAACAAAAAAGGTATCATACCGTTACTCCTATTTTTCTAAGATTAGCTTTCAAATCAGCCATTTCATCTTCATCTAGTTCATCTTTTAATGCTTGTGGTAATGTTCCAGTAAAATCATCTTGAAAAATATTGCCCCAACCGCTATCTATTGTTCTCACCCCATAAGCCGCAACAAGCGCATCCCAATCAGCTTTATTTCGCAGTTTTAAAATTTCGTTCTCGATAGATTGCTCATTAGTTTGATATCCATCCATAGCATTAAATATATTATCAGCCATTTTTGAATAATCTAATCCACCTATTGTGGGATATATTCCACCACCGCCACCACTATCACCACCGCCAGGAATTGTACCATCGCCAGGACCACCTTTTCTTCCTTTTAGAATAAAGTAAGCTGCTAGTGCTAAACCTCCTATGCCAACAGCAATTAAAAGTGTCTTTTTTTTCATTTTGTTTGTTTTAAACACGATATGTTATGCCTTTGCTTTCTAAATACTTATTAATACCATTTCTTTCTCCTGGGTCTAGTTCGTCAATGATAGCAGTAAATAGATTTCCTGTTACCTCACCAAAAATATTAAAACCGAATATGTTACCACACTGAGAATATGTTCTTATGTCATAGGCAGCAACTAATGCCGCAAAATCAGCATCGTTTCGTAGGCTTTTTACTATGGTAAGAAATAACTTTCCACTTCCGCTATAACTGCCTGCCCAACCGAGAAGTGGGTCGCTCATATCAAATACATTTTGCTTGGAATCACAACCTGAAAATTGTTCTTGTATTTGGTCTGCCCAACCTAAATATTGAGACTCTAAATATGTAGGTCTAATGCCTTTATTAGCGAGTCTTCTTAAATCATCTTGAAATTCGGCTCTCGTTTTTTTAGCAAACCTTATATCTATTTGTCTTTTGACAAAATTGTAAGTAAATCTGCCTGTAAAATATACCATAGCGAGACCACCTACTGCCACAACACCTTTAGCCCAAGGGGGTAGTCCATTGTAAACCTGTAATAGTTTCTCTTGAGCCATTTTGTTTGTTTTAGTTCAAATTTATGTTTTTTTACTTTTCCTTAGCCTTAATTTCTTTGTTAATCTGTATGTTTTTTTGGACAGCTCCTACTACTAGCCCTCCGGCTACAAGGGTAAGAAGGACTTTTGCGTTGGTCTTATATTTTCCGCCAAAAGCATAAACGCCCGTAAATAGGGCAGCATACCAAAGGCTTGTCCACAGGTAATATTCTCCCGCAACGTGCCACTCTAAGCTTTCGGGGCTTATTTTATCTTGGTCGTAATCGCGTTGCAGCTTGTTCATCCTACGAAAGTAAATCGAATCAAATGGGGTGGGTAACGTGTTCGCTAAAGCAGCAGCGATTAAAGCCGTGTATATCAGCGTATTACCATTACCATCCTTGATTACTTTGTCGAATCCTAATTCCATATTTATACAGGTGCAACCTCTTTTTTAAAGACACAATCTACAATCCACTCATTTTTGTATTTCTCTTGCTCCTCAGGTGTTCTAACCACGTCAGGATGATTTGCTGCTAAGTATTCTTCCTCGCATTGCAATCTTATAGGACTTTTTGTAGGAAAACTCGTAGCACGTGTGCTTCTGAAATAAAAGTAAGCAAGCAACCCTACCGCACCCACTGCTAAGAATATCTTTTGATTTTTCGTCATCTGAATAATGATTTTATATAAGAAATAAATCTATCTCCTAGCTCTTTTCTTTGTTGCCCCCTTGTTTTGGGTTTGGGTTTACCAACAAACTGCTTTTTATTTGATATGCAATAAGATAGTACTATCGTGCCTGTTACAACCGCTAATAGTATTTTTTGATTTTTAGTTATCATTTTTTGTTGTATTTTTTTTCCAAGCCAAATATGCAACGAGCGCACCCACTCCAATCCACAACAATATGCTTGTTTTTACTCCTAGTTGATGGAGTTTCTTTGCATCGGTAATCATACTATGACCAATTTTTTAGAGGTACTAAACTTCTATTACAAGGGTGTGCTCGTCCTGCTTCCCAATCTGATATTGGATTTTTTGATGGGTCAAAACAACCAGAATCGTCAGGGCAAGGCATTAAATCACTAGGACACATTCTTTTACTAAAGATATCACTGCTTGTGATAGAAGTAACAGGGGTTAGGCGCACGCATCTCGGACCACCGCTATCGCAATTGTTTATATTCGTGCCACGCGCACAAGGTTGAGCTAGAGCAACACCAAAAGTATATCCATCTGGACAATCCTTTTGGCTTAAAATCGAATATTTTTTTCCGTTAATGACAGCCCCATTTTTTATGGTAGTAGGTAGGCTTTCAGATAATCCGTTACCTGTTCCATTTCCAGGGTCAGATACTTCTGAAGACTTTTTAGAATTTTTCCAAAGTAGATATCCTAATCCGAGTAATCCTACACCGATTAGGATTTTTTGATTTTGAGTCATTAGATTTTGGTTTTAGAGCGAGTTAAAAGATATACTCCTACACCCACTGCAATCGCATACAACCAGAAGTAGTTTTTTGGTGATACAGATTGTGTTGGCGTTGGAGTGTCTTCACTTAATTCAGGCTTACCGATTGGTCGACATTCGGTATATACTTTTGGCTGACATCCCAACTCCTGCGGCCAACCCGGCGGACATCCTGCATACTTAAAAAATTCCGTTCCTGCTAGGCAGTCCGCTTGACTTTGTGGTGCTACAAATTTTTTAGCACAATATGCAGGAGTCCTACTTGTAGGGCCCCCACCCTTTTTTCCCTGTATTACAGCAGAAATAAAAGTCGTGCCTTCTGGGCAGTCCGCTTGGCTTTGTGGCTCGTAAGAGGCAGGCTGACTATACGGGTCGGTATAACCATAACCATTTGCATTAATCATATTCCGTTTCGTTTTAAGTATTCAACAACCATATTTCTTTTCGTAAGCTCGAGCCTATCGTAGCCCGAAGTATTTTTTGATGTTCCAAAGCGAATTCCCCAATCGCCAAAATTGTTAATAAGGAACGTGGCATCACCATAAATTGTGTATTCTGTATTTCCTACACGTACATTAGCAAGACCATTTCTGAAATCAATAGAATCAACTTCTACTTTAGGTTTCCATATGTTGTTCAGGTAGTAAGTATATGCACCGCCAATTACAGTAACGGCACCAACGAAAGCAGCAATCTTGATAATTACATCGCTAGTTTTACTTATGTAAGCCGTTCCAGTCATTTTGTTTTGTTTGTTTTTGTTTATTTTACCATAAAAGTTTGTCGGCGTAATATCCAGGTGTCCCCCGTTTATGCCGGTCTTTGGTATGCCTTATCTTATACATTCTTCTTCGCACATCAGCATATTCTTTTCCTTTGGTAGCCTTGAACGTAGGATAATCACCATATCCTAATGCTCCCACAGAGGCTAATTTCTCGCCCTTTTTATTAAATACGTCAATTTTCTTACCCTGCACGCTACTAGGTTTTACAACAACTCCTAGTTTTCGTGCCTGAGCCTTAGTATATGACGTTATCTTATATGCCATTTATTACCATTTCAGCGGTACTTCTTTACCATTCTCAAAATTATATATCTCTATCCCACATTTGCTAGTTAAACTAGCGGTTCTAGTGCTTGTAGGACATCCACACCAAATGCAATGCTCATCTGTTCGGTCTGTGGTGTAAACATCCCATTTGCCATCGATTTCATACCCTTTTATTGCATTTCTGCTCATATAAGGGCAAGTGGCACAAAGTACTCTGCGACCTATTATTTCCTCACGTGCCTGATTTGATATCGAGCCAAATTCCATACGAGCCTGATTGGTTATCGCCTCAAGTATTTGAGGGATATTTTTCATTCCTCGTGGAATTAGTGCCAGATATTCCGAAAGCCTGCTCATCCGCCTCTCCTATCCCTGAAGAAGTTAACAGCACCCCAAGTAAGCAAAAATGCCCCCACACCCATTAGAATAAGACCTTTGCTCATCTTTTTGGGTTTGGTAGCCTCGTGCTTGTCAAATTCCTCTATCTCGGGTTCAATAACCGATTCTAAAGGTGCTCTGTCATCTTCTAAAGAGTCAGGCTCTATTTCCACTTCTTCTTTTAGCTTCTCAAGGTCTTCCTTGATATGAAGCGTTTTTGAAATCGGTGGAATCTGCTCCAACACACTTTCTTCTTCAAAGACCTCTTGTTCCTCTTGTTCCGCTAGTTCCTCTTGTTCCGTTTTTGGCTCCTCATCTACTTCATCGATGGCTCCATACTTAATCTCGTTAATCTTAGCCATCTTCTCTTTTTGAATCTGATATAACTCAGGGTCAAACTTTTTTAGTAGCTTAACAAGTTCATCATCTAAAGAACTAAGTCTCACTTTTGCGATTGCGATTGCCTCATTCTCATCAGGGTCCTTCGCAACAGCTTCCATTTCCTCTAATTGTTTCTCAATCCTCTCAAGTTGCTCTATTTTCTTTTGCAACTTAACTGACAGGTTTTCTTTTTCTAATTGTCTCTCAATCAGAAGCGATTTGAATTTCATATATTTTCTCTATTTTAATTTTTACGCCCATTGAATCATAGGGTTTTTGTCACGTACTTCTCCCTCTTTCGCTTTTTTTACAGCATCAGCATACGCTTGTTCTAATAGTTTTTCTTCCTTTGTTTTTACAGAATCTTCAATCGTAACAAGCATTTTATTGACGATTACTCCTGCTACAAAACTTGTTAAGAGTACGTATGTCAGTTCAAGTCCTTTGGGAAGTGCAAATCCGAATGTCTCCCCTTTTGCTTTGGGAAGTTTAACACTATAAGAAAGCACGTTAGTCAAAAGACCGATACCGGTTGTTGCACCGATTACAATTACGTCTCTTTTTTTAATTTCCATTAGAATTTGCTTTCAGCCTTCTTTTTTTTGTTTTGTAGGTACATATAATATCCTACGGCTGTGAGTACTCCAAATGCAAGTAAAACTTGAATTTGACGATTCATAGCAAACGATGCGATTCTTTCTTTAGTCATAGTTTTTTATTTATGCCCAAATTACACCTGTGGGCTTTTTACCAATAATTTGTCCTTGTGCTAGCTTACGCTTTTCTTCTCCAAATAAATCATCTAATAGTTTTTCCTCAGGAGTTTTCATTGCATCCTCAATAAGCTTGAGGGAATAGTCGATAACAAAACCACCTACAATACCTAAAAATAGTACTGCGGCGAGGTCTTTTCCTTTGGGCACTACTAAACGAAAAGCACCGCCTCCTTTTGAAGCGGCGACAGAATAGGTAGCCACATCTCCAACGAATCCGATGGCTGTACTTGCTCCTACTACGATTGCGGTCCTTTTATCCATTTTGCTTTATTTAAGTGATACTGTGGGGTCAATTAAGTCAAAGATAACAGCAGGGTCAGGATATTGTAACAATCTATCAATAGTTCCTTTTTTTACGATTGTCTTAGTCTCAGCCTGAATCAATTCTGCTTTGTCCTCATCGGTAAGTATTTTGCTAGACATAATCATACGGCTGATAGCCTCGGCAACGCCTGGCTTATTCAAAATCTTTGGATTGATAGTGTATGTTGTCTGAGATTCTAAAATATCATCGTACTGCTCTAGAATAGCTATTTTTTCAGGGCTTAAACCAGAACGACTTCCCTGATAAATGTCAGCAGTGACATATAAAATCTTTTCAGTTCCATCAACAAGATTGAAATTTTTAGGTCGATATCCTTCATCCTTATATATTTCAAGGAACTTGTCACGTCCTACTTCTTTTATCTGTCCATCTAGAATTTCTTGCTCAGCCTCTGCATTTTTAATAAGTGCTTTTAGCTCATCATAACGAGCAATAGCAGGCCCAAGACCTTTTACAGGTACATCTAGGCGGTCGCTAGGCTTTTTAGAAGGCTTTGCTTGACCAACGCTTGGTTTAGCAAATAAGTTAATGGGAGCAGCGACAGGCTCTTTTTTGCCTTTTGCAGCTTTTTTCTCAGTAAGCTTCATATTGGTTACATCGTCATCATCACCCATAAGGTCCATAAATGACTCTGCCTTGTCTTTATCTTCAAAAGCCTTTTCCTTTTTCTTACCACCTATTTCGTAGGTTACGACAAACTTGGCATCTGCTACCTCTGCTCCATCCGCCATCATTCCGCCATCAGCCATTTTTTCTTTAACATACCATTCAAATTCTACTTGTGGAACTACATCTCTCCCTTTTTCATCTTTTAATATAAATGTTGCTCTATCTAAATGTTTTGCCATTTGCATAATAGATTTCCAATCCCATTCCGTTATTTTATTTCTTGGAACTCCAAGAATTACAATATCTTCTTTACTTATTTCCCCACCTCTCGCCATCATTCCGCCATCAGCCATCATACCACCATCCTCTAAGACAGGCACAGCTAATACCCCCTCAGCTACTAATTCGGAAGCAAGCTCGGCTTGGTCTTCAGTAGAAAGACTATCCCAAGCGTCATCACCTACTAATTCCTCTGCTCTGCGATTGATTGCACGATGACGTAGTTTACGCATCTCACCCCCTTCTGCAAAAACAGGATAAGGTGTTTTACCTTTTGTGTAAAGGGTACCCCACGCTGAATGATAGTTCTCATCCTCAAGGATATCCATTACTCGTGAAGGGTTTTTAGCACGAGCTATTACTTTATCGGCACCTAACATTCTGTCAAGGTACTTACGCTGAAGTTCTTTGTTTTCACGCAGTTGGCTACCAGATTGGATGTCCAAGTCTTCCCAAGCTTTGGCATCCATTTCCATAATTTTATCAGCCACCATTCGGTCGCTCATCTTTTTTACCGCACCGCCTTTTTTAAATTTCTTACGCCCTTTCAGGTAAACACCATCAAGCAGGTCATCACCAGAAAATGATGAATTTGTGGTTACTACGTTTTCGATTGATTCGTTTGGCACGTAGGTATATTTTTCACGTCTCTTTTTCATAATTCGTTTAGTCTTTGAGTTAAGTGTTTGTTTGTATCTTCTGGTCTATATCCGCTCTGTAAAGCCTTGCGGAACATTTCTTTTTTTGCATCTACCCGACCACCATCTTTATACATCTTACGTAAAAAGTCACGCACCATTTGGGCTGCTTTTCCGTATTTCTGCTGTCCATAATCGCCGTGTAAATCAGCGGATTTTTGCAGTTCAATTAGTTTTTTCTTAAAAATATCCCGTATGGCTTCTCTCTCGGATGGGTCATCCTCGATTAATAATTCAGCAGCGGCGATTAACTTTTTTTGGGTTAGCTCTATTTCAGAAGGCTCATCAGATACCATTTGATATACTTGCCCTGACATCTTTTTCCAACGATGTGTTCCGCGACTATCAACAATAATTTCCCACATATTGCCATCATTACCCATCGCCTTGTAACCTCTAGGGTAGACAGTGGCACTTATACTTGGCGAAGGGCGTACGCCTGGGTCGGTGCTTCTTGCTAGTGATTTCATCCTAATTTTTTTACCGATAGCACCTCATATTGGTGCTTATCAATGTCTGACAATGAATTTACAAACAACTTGTTTGTGGTATTCGTTTTCCTTTTTTTGACTACAACAAGGAACTTTCCTACGTCACCGCCTTTTTTATACATAGTAGCGGCTACGGTTTCTAAGTCCTCGTACTCACCGAAATACCCAATCTTACCTGTTGCCTTTAAGTATTTGGTAGCCTCTACTCGCTCATCATAACTCATATCCTTCCAACTTGACTCACCTAAATAGTCTTTGGCCTCTTGATAGTCCTCAAAAAAGCTAGAGCCTTCATAACGCATAAACTCATCTTCCATCTTACCTCCACGATAGTATTTTTTTACATCACGGAAATAGTATACGCTATTTTTAAGTTTTTGGAATTGGTCTTCAAGTAGTTTTGGTCTATCTGTTACAAATGCCATTTTGAGTAGTATGTCGGCACTCCTATAACCTGCTTGTGCAAATTGCTCTACTTGACGCTTGACTCTATTCAGGCTAATTTCAGAGGGCTTTGTGATTTCTACAAATACCTTTTTTATCTCTCCACCCTCATCATATCTGTTGGTATTTATCTCATCGATAATTTTTTCAGCCTCGAATTTACTTACCCATCCATCTGAGTCTGTATCAAAAATATTTCCAACATAATATAGGTCGTCATAGTGCATCAAATCACTAAGCTTCACTGACCTATTTTCAAGTTGTCTAATTGCTGCTTCCTCTCGGTCTGCCTCATACATTCGTTCTACTTTCTCTCTTTGTTCTTCTACATCAACTTCATCCTCATCAACATCGCCTCCGTGTGCAAATTTTAATTGAGGCACTTCAGGGAATTCATTTGTTGTATCATACTTTTCGATATCGTCTGCGGCTTCTTCTGTGTCATTAGCCACATCAATTAAGTAGGAGTGCTTTTTAACCAATTTCTCTGCTCTGTCCTTATTATGTCCACGTTTAACTAATTCGACCATTACCTCTCCACCCTCAGCCATTTTCCAGCCATACTTCTTTTTCAGAAGTGTATTTATCTCATCATTGATAGACTGCATTTTATCTTCCCAATTCTTTTTACCCCCTTTTACTCCCATAGAAATATCAAGCTCCTGCATTTTGAGCTTATCTTTCTCCTCTTGTAGCTTGGTCAATTTATCGGATTCTTCTGAGGTAAGACCGCCATCTGCCATTTTCTTTACCCCCTTACTAGCAGCATACTCATCCCAAGTCATC
>Ga0172367_10005290_pt1 | contig 15665 bp, 19 predicted proteins | sample Lak10m_FD_114542 | JGI IMG/M metagenome (GOLD analysis project Ga0172367, IMG submission 114542) | Freshwater microbial communities from Kabuno Bay, South-Kivu, Congo - kab_022012_10m | ecosystem: Environmental > Aquatic > Freshwater > Lake | place: Democratic Republic of the Congo: South-Kivu... | reverse complement strand
GACCGTTGAAAATAGCCGCGGGGCTCCGATGCGAATGACGCTTCCCCGCATTGGCCCGTCAGGAGAACAGCTTGTTCAGCACAAGCGTTATGCCGGCTACGATCATTGCGCCCGCGATTACGGTAAACCGCATGACCAATTCGCCGTGGGCGATACGGGCAAGTGTCGCGCTCCTGAGCCGGTCCTTTAGATAGAACAGGCCAAGCACGGACCCGAGGATGCCGATCCCGATCAACAGAATTGTCATGTCTAATTCTATTCCATGAAGCGGATAAGAAACTTGAACGCCCATTTAGCCAAACTTTCCGGGCTTGTCAACCGTCATTGCCTCTTTCTCAATATCGTGCTAGCTTACTGCTCGCAAACCGAATGCTCTTGGTAGTTGCCGCACGTATACGCCTGCGTCAGCAAATCAGCCCGCGGGCGGCGCGTACTTTTCATCTCTTTGGAGGAGAATCCACGATGGACAAAAAAACCGAAACACAAACGTCACGCCGCAAATTCCTGACCGGGGCCGCTGCCGCGACGGCGGGTGCCGCCACGCTCGGTTTCCCCATGATCGCGAAGTCGCAGTCGCCTATCGTGCTCAAGATGCAGGGCGCCTGGGGGGCGAAGGACATATTCAACGAAATGGCCGAGGAATACGTCAAGCGCGTCAACGAAATCGCCGGCGGACGCCTGCGCATCGACTACCTGGTAGCCGGCTCGGTGGTGAAACCGTTCGAGGTGATGGACGCGACCTCAAAGGGCGTGATCGACGGCGCGCACTCGGTGCCGGTCTACTGGTACGGCAAGAGCAAAGTGGCTTCGCTGTTCGGCTCCGGCCCGATTACCGGCGCCGACGCCAGTCAGAACATAGCCTGGATCGCGAAGGAGGGGCAGCCCTTCTATGACGAACTGATGGCCAAGCTCGGGCTCAACGTGGTCGGCTTCTTCGCCATGCCGATGCCGACGCAGCCGCTGGGCTGGTTCAAGAAACCGGTCAAGGGCGCCGCGGATCTCAAGGGCTTCAAGTACCGCACCGTGGGGCTGGCGGCCGACCTGATGCAGGAGCTCGGCATGAAGGTGACGCAGCTGCCGGGCGGCGAGATCGTGCCGGCGATGGAGCGCGGCGTCATCGACGCGTTCGAGTTCAACAACCCGACTTCCGACCGTCGCTTCGGCGCCCAGGACGTGGCCAAGAACTACATGATGGGCAGCTATCACCAGGCGATGGAATTCTTCGAAATCGTATTCAACAAGCCGAAGTACCAGTCCCTGCCCAAGGACCTCCAGGCGCTGCTGAAATATGCGGCCGAAGCGGCGTCCACCTCGAACTTCGCCACGGCGATGGACAATTACTCCAGGGATCTGCAGGAGCTGAAGAACAAGGACAAGGTCAACATCATCCGCACGCCACAGAGCATTTTCGACGCGGAGATCAAGGCCTGGGACAAGTTGGTGGCGAAAATGACCGCCGAGGATCCGTTCTTCAAGAAGGTGTGGGAGTCGCAGAAAGCCTGGGGCAAGCGCGTCGGCTACTACCACTTCTTCAACAATGCCGACTACAAGGCAGCGTGGGAGCACGTCCACGGCAAGCTCGGATTCTAGAGTCATAGCGTATTAAGCGGGTCGCAATTTGACCTAACGGAGGCGGCACAGCGATGTGCCGCCTCTTTTACAATGAGCATCCGCCTCTACTGGGGAATTACATGCTTCAATCGTTTCTGCTCGGCATAGACCGTTTCAGCATGGCGGTAGGCCATTCCTTCGCCTGGTGCATCGTCATTCTGACCTTGGGCACTTCGTACGAAGTGTTCGTGCGCTACATCCTCAACGACCCCACCGCATGGGCTTTCGACATGAGCTACATACTCTACGGCGCGCTGTTCCTGATGTCCGGCGCCTACGCGCTATCGCGCAACGCCCATGTGCGCGGCGACGTGCTTTACCGTCTGTGGCCGGTGCGCGTGCAGGGCACGATCGAACTGGTGCTGTATTTCATTTTCTTCTTCCCCGGCGTGACCTCGCTGATCATCGCCGGCTACGGTTATGCGCACGATTCCTTCGGCTACCGCGAGGTGAGCGTGAACAGCCCGGTGGGCGTGCCGATCTGGCAGCTGAAGGGGTTGATACCGCTGGCGGGCATCATACTGTTCATCCAGGGCGTGGCCCAGGTGATACGCTGCGTCCTCGCCATCCGGGACGGCGAGTGGCCGCGTAAGCTGCACGACGTCGAGGAGCTGGAAGAAGTGATCGTGCAGGAACACAGCGCCGGGCACGAAGGGGAAGCGGCATGACCAACCCCGAGATCGCCCTGCTGATGCTGGGCACGTTCATATTCATCATCCTGCTCGGCTTCCCCATCGCGTTCACGCTGATGGCCATGGGCGTGGGTTTCGGCTTTTACGCCTACTACGTCCCCGGGCAGGACTTCTTCGCCAGCCGCGTGTTCTACCTGCTGTCGCAGAACACCTTCAGCATCATGAACAACGACGTGCTCACGGCGGTGCCGCTGTTCCTGTTCATGGGCTATATGATAGAACGCGCCAACATCCTCGACCGCCTGTTCCACAGCCTGCAGGTCGCGTTCAAGAACGTGCCGGCGTCGATGGCGGTGGCGGCGCTCGCGACCTGCGCCATGTTCGCGACCGCGACCGGCATCGTCGGCGCGGTGGTGACCCTGATGGGGCTGCTCGCGTTTCCGGCCATGCTCAAAGCAGGCTACGACCAGAAGCTAGCGGCCGGGGTGATCTGCGCCGGCGGCACGCTGGGCATCCTGATCCCGCCCTCGATCATGCTGATCGTGTACGGCGCGACCTCGGCGGTGTCGGTGGTGAAGCTCTACGCCGCGGCGCTGATCCCGGGGTTCCTGCTGGCCGGACTGTACGTGATCTATGTGATCACGCGCGCGGTGCTGAACCCGAAGCTCGCGCCAAAACTGCCGAAGGAGCAGACCGACATTCCGTTTGGCAAAGTCGTCTACCTGCTGGTGACCGCGTTTTTCCCGCTGGCGATCCTGATCCTGTCGGTGCTCGGCACCATTCTGTTCGGTCTCGCCACCCCGAGCGAAGCCGCGGCCATCGGCGCGCTGGGCGCGATGCTGATCGCCATCGGTTACCGCGCCATGACCTGGCAGCGTCTGAAGGAAGCGGTGTTCCTGACCGCGCGCACCTCGGCCATGGTGTGCTGGCTGTTCGTCGGCTCCTGGACGTTCTCCTCGGTGTTTTCCTACCTGGGCGGCGAAGGGCTGATCAAGGACTTCGTCACCCACATGGAACTCACGCCGACCACGTTCCTGCTGCTTGCCCAGGTGATCATTTTCCTGCTCGGCTGGCCGCTGGAGTGGAGCGAAATCATCATCATTTTCGTGCCGATCTTCCTGCCGCTGCTGGAGCATTACAAAATCGACCCGATGTTCTTCGGCATCCTGGTCGCGCTCAATTTGCAGACTTCCTTCCTCACGCCGCCGATGGCGATGTCGGCCTACTATCTCAAGGGCATCGCGCCGGCGTACGTGCAGCTGTGGACCATATTCAAGGGCTGCTTTCCGTTCCTCGGCATGGTGTTTGTCTCCATGTTCCTGGTGTACGTGTTCCCGCAATTGGTCTACTGGCTGCCGAATCTGATGTACGGCAACTGAGGAAAGCGGATGAACGCGGAAACGTCCATGGATCTGTCGCTGCTCGGCGCGAGCGAGGCTGCAAACGCGCTGGCCGAGGGCCGGTTCAATTCCGAGGAACTGGTGCAGGCCTGCCTGGAGCGCATCAAGATCGACGAGGCGCGCGTGCAGGCCTGGGAGTTTCTCGATGCGGAGCACGCCCTGCGCCAGGCGCGCGCTGCCGACCTGCGCCGGCGCGAAGGCAAACCGCTGGGTCCCTTGCACGGCGTCCCGGTGGGCGTCAAGGACATCATCGACACCCATGACATGCCGACCGCGGACGGGACCGTGCTGCACGCGGCACGCACGCCTTACGGCGATGCAAGCCTGGTCGCGCTGCTGCGGCAGGCGGGCGCGATCATCATGGGCAAGACCGTCACCACCGAGCTTGCCACCTATTCGCCCGGAAAGACCAGGAATCCGCACAACCCGGAACACACTCCCGGCGGCTCTTCCAGCGGCTCGGCCGCCGCGGTGGCAGCGCGCATGGTGCCGCTCGCGATCGGCACCCAGACCAACGGCTCGGTGATCCGCCCGGCGGCCTACTGCGGCGTGGTTGGGTACAAGCCCAGCTTCGGCCTGATTTCGCGGCACGGGGTGCTGAAGCAATCCAGGCCGCTCGACCAGATCGGCGTCATGGCGCGCAGTGTCGAGGACGCGGCGCTGCTCGCCGAGCAACTCATCGGCTTCGACGAAAACGATCCGGATACGCGGGCACTGCCCAAACCCCGGCTGCGCGAAGTTGCCATGCAGGAGCCGCCGCTGCCCCCTACCCTGGCTTTCGTCAAGACGCCGATGTGGAAGCTGGCCGATGCGCAATGCAGGGACGCTTTTGCCGAACTGGTGGCGCACCTGGGTGCGCGCGTCGAGGAGTTCACCCTGCCGGCCGGGTACAAGGATGCATGGAAATGGCACCAGACCATCATGGAAGCGGACTTGGCCAAAAACTTCGAGGCCGAGTACCGTGACGGCCGCGACAAGCTGAGCGCGGCGCTGCGCGGCCAGATCGAGCGCGGGCGCAAGGTGCGCGCGGTGGACTACAACAAGGCGCTGGACCGGGTTCCCGCTTTGAATCGGGGACTGAACGAGTTGTTCGAGCTGCGCTACGAGGCGATCCTGACTCCGGCCACCACCGGCACCGCGCCGAAAGGACTGGAATCGACCGGATCCCCGGCCTTCTGCACGCTGTGGACCTTATGCGGATTGCCGGCGATCACCCTGCCGCTGATGAGCGCGGATGGCCTGCCGCTGGGCGTGCAATTGGTAGGACCCCGCGGGGGCGACGCGCGCCTGCTGCGCGCCGCGCGCTGGCTGATCGCCCAGGTGCAGGCCAGCTGATCACCCTATTGTTCGAACCCACACCCGACCAGGAGCACCTAGCATGCTATCCGATATCATCTTTGGACTGATCGCGATGACGGTGGCCATCGTCTTTTACCTCGTCCCGATCGTCAAGCTATTGCCTTCACTCGGGGCTAGGGCAATCCCTCTCGCCGTGGTGGTGCTGATCGGCGTCGCGATGATGATCGTCGATTTCATCCAGTCTGTCCGTGCAAGCAAGGACGACAGCGACAAGTAAGGGCCGACGAACAGCGCGCGGGGCGAAGACCGCATCCGGGCCCGCGCCCGGCGCGGCGCCTGCGGCTAGACGTAGTACATCACCAGATACACGGCCAGCAGGACGCTGATCCACAACGCCATCGCGCCCGTGGACAGCGTGCGCGCGAGGACACCACCATGCGCGTGCAAGTCCCGCAGCAACCGGGCAAGCGGCGTTCCGGCCCGCAGCACTGCCTCCGCCGCGGCTGCGCGCACGGCGACGATGGCTGCGCCCGCCCAGCCAGTCAGAACCGGCGCGAGCCTGCGATACAACCAGTCGGAGTCCACATTGACCGCGCGCAGCTCCGGCGGGTAGAGACCGGTGCGCATCAGCACCGAGAATGCCAGCGCCGAAAACAGCAGCAGCTGCAGCTGCGTCAGCACATGCGCGGCCGTATAGGGCACGAACGTCACCGCATGCGGCAGCAGCCTGTAAAGAGCATCCGGATACACCCCGATCCCGATGCACAAGGCCGCGGTCAGCCCCATCGCCAACAGCATGTTGCGCGGCGCCTCGGCGCAGCGGATTCCGGAATCGTGGGCGAAGAAGGCAAAGTAGGGAATCTTGATACCGGAATGATGAAACACGCCTGCCGAGGCAAACAGCAGCACCAGCCAGGTGATCGAATACCCTCCGTCCGCCGCCGCGCTCAGGATCAACGCCTTGCTGATGAAGCCGCTGAACAGCGGAAAGGCGGAAATGGACGCCGCGCCGACGATGCAGAATCCCGTGGTCCAGGGCATCGACTTGTACAGGCCGCCGAGCTGTGAGCCGTTGACGGTCCCGGCGCGCAGCAGCACCGCCCCCATCGACATGAACAGCAGCGCCTTGTACAGGATATGGGAGAACGCGTGCGCCACCGTGCCGTTGATCGCGAGTTCAGTGCCTATGCCTACGCCCACCACCATGAAGCCCAGCTGGTTGTTCAGGCTGTATGCAAGCACCCGCCGCAGGTCGTTCTCGATCACGGCATAGAAAATCGGGAAAGCGGTCATGAGCGCACCGACCCAGATCAGCATCTCCGTGCCGGGATAGCCGCGCGCCAGCGCATACACCGCCAGCTTGGTGGTAAATGCCGACAGCCACACGGTGCCCGTCACCGTGGCCTCGGGGTACGCGTCCTGCAGCCAGTTGTGCAGCAGCGGGAAGGCGCACTTGATGCCGAATGCAAGCAGGATCAGCCAGCCGCCGGGCATGGCGAGGCCGAGGAGGTCGAAGCGGATCGAGCCGCTTGCCTCGTAGTGCACCACCGCTCCGGCGAGCAGCAGCATGCCCGAGGCAAGCTGCACCAGCAGGTAACGCATCGCGGCGCGCCGGGCGCGCTCGGTGCGCCGCGCCCAGATGAGCGCGACCGAGGTCACCGCGGTGAGTTCCCAAAAGATGAACAAGGTGATCAAGTCGCCCGCGAACACTGCGCCGAGCGCGCTCCCGGCATAGGCGAGCGCCGCGACCTGCTGCACCGTGTCCTCGTCGTGCAGCGAATAGATGACATTCAGCAGCGCGGCGATGGTGAATATGTAGCCGAAGGCGAGGCTCAGGCGATCCACCCGCATCAGCACCAAGGTCTCGCCGAGAAACCCGGCGCGCGCGTATTCGCCCGGCGGAAGCGCCATGAGCTGGGCGAACGCCAGCGCCGGCAGCAACAGCATCCAGGCGGCGCGCACGCGGCCGCGCAAAAACGGGACGGCAAGCGCCCCGAGGATGAGAATCAGCGCGGCGGGGAACTCAACGCTCATAATAGTCTTCGGGACGTTTGAGCACCCGGCGCAGCGCCTTGGCCGTCAGCACCAGCCCGATGCAGGCGACAAATCCGAAAAAGCCGTAAAAGCCGAACCACTCGGCGAATCCGAATGCCTCGTGCTTTTGGATCAGGGGATCGATGAGCAGCAGCAGCCCGCACACGATCCAGACCGCCCAATAAACCTTGGTGACGTTCTCCTTGCGATCCAGCCAGTAGGCTTTTGTCTCGTTCATGTCGGCTCCGGATTGCTTAGAGTCCCGCCAGCTGCCGCGCCAGGGCGAGCGGTATCTGCGGATAGAAAAACAGCCCGACGGTCAGCGTCGCCGTGACGCAAAGCGCGAGCACCATCGGCAACGGCGCCTCACCGTGATCGCCGCCTTGCGGCGCCCTGAAAAACGCGGCGTATATGATGGGCACGAAATACGCGGCATTGAGCAGGGCGCTCGCGCCGAGCACGGCCATCACCAGGTAGTGTCCGCTTGCGGCCGCGCCCTGGAAAATGAACCACTTGCTCAGAAAGCCGGCCGCCGGAGGCACCCCGATCAGCGACAGCGCGCCCACTGCGAACGCCCCCATGGTCCAGGGCATGCGCCTTCCGATGCCGTCCAACTGGCTCACCTCGGTCTTGTGCGAGGCCGTATAGATCGCGCCGGCCGCGAAGAACAGCGTGATCTTCCCGAACGCATGGGCCACGATGTGCAGCGCCGCCCCGACAACCGACAGCGGCGTCAGCAGCGCGGCGGCAAATATCACGTAGGACAGCTGGCTCACGGTCGAATAGGCGAGCCGGCGCTTGAGATTGTCCGAGCGCAGCGCCACGATGGACGCGGCGATGATGGTGAACCCCGCCACCGTCGGCAGCCAGTCCACGCTCCAGAGCCCCGCGATGCGCTCGACGCCGAACACGTAGACGATCACCTTCACCACCGAGAACACGCCCGCCTTCACCACCGCGACCGCATGCAGCAGCGCCGACACCGGCGTCGGCGCGATCATCGCCGCCGGCAGCCAGCGGTGGAAGGGCATCAGCGCCGCCTTGCCGATGCCGAACATGTACAGCGCCAGCAGCCCGCCGATGGCGGCGTTCGACAGCCCGTGCTGCAGGATGCCACCGCGCGTGAATTCCAGCGTGCCCGCCGCCGCCCAGGTCAGGGCGATCGCGGGCAGCAGGAATACGATCGATGTTCCGAGCAGGACGCCCAGATACAGACGCCCGCCGCGGCGCGCTTCTTCGTCGCCGTGATGCGTCACCAACGGGTAGGTGATCAGCGTCAACCCTTCATAGAAGAGGTACAGCGTCATCAGGTTGGCGCTGAACGCGATGCCTATGGTGCAGGCGAGCGCCAGGGCGAAGCAGACATAAAAGCGCGTCTGCTTCGCCTCGCGATTGGCGCGCATGTAGCCGATGGAGTAAATCGAATTGACCACCCACAGTCCCGACGCCACCAGCGCGAACAACATGCCCAGCGGTTCGATGCGGAAGGCGAGCGCGATCCCCGGCAGCATCTGTACCAGCGACAGCTGCGGCTGCGCCCCGGCCAGCACCGGCCCGAGCAGGGACAACACGCAAAAAAGCAGGCTGCCGGCTGTCACCAGCGTCATGGTCTCGCGCAGATCCGGCCAGCGGTCGCAGGCGGCGATGGCGAGCGCCCCCAGGAGCGGAACGAGCAGCGCGGCAAGCAGCAAGGCTTCGGCGCTCACCGCGCACCGCCCAACAGAACCGCGGCGGCCGCACGCGCGCCCTCCAGGGTATATCCGCTGTCCAGGCCGAAATAGATACAGCCCACGACCATGATCCAGGCCGGAATGAGCATCGCCGCGGGCGCCTCGCTGATCTGTGCGGCAGCGGCCTCGGGCGCGCTGAAATAGGCCGTCTCGACGAAGCGCCAGACGTAGGCCAAGGCAATGAGCGAGCTAACCACGATCAGCGCCGCCAGCCACCAGTAGCCGTGCGCTATCGCCCCCAGGACGAGGTACCACTTGCTGACGAAGCCGGCGGTGCCGGGAATGCCGATCAGGCTCAATCCGCCGAGCACGATGCCGAAGGAAGTGAGCGGCATGGTCCGGGCCAGCCCGGCGACCCGGTCGAGCCTAGTCGAGCCGACCCGCAGCGCAACTCCGCCCAGCAGCAGGAAGATCGCGCCCTTGGTGAGGCCATGATTGAACATGTGCACCACCGCGCCGGTCAGCCCCGCTTCGTTCGCCAGCCCCATGCCGAGGGTGATGTAGCCGATCTGGGCCACGCTCGAATAAGCGAACAGGCGCTTCAGGTCATGCTGGAACACGGCCACCAGCGATGCGCTCACCACCGCCAGCAGCGACAGCGCGGTCAGGACTTCCGCCATCGGCAGCCGCGCGAACGCGAGCTGCACGCCGAACACGAGGAAATAGAAGCGCAGCAGCACATAGACCGACACCTTGGTCGCGCTGGCGGCGAGGAACGCGGTAATCGCGGAGGGCGCATACGCGTAAGCGTTCGGCAGCCAGAAGTGCAGCGGGAACAGCGCCAGCTTCAGCCCCACCCCGGCGGTAATGAAGGCGAGCGCGGCCAGCACCGGGCGGATTTCGTGGACATCGCGCAGTCGCAGCGCGAGGTCGGCGATGTTGAGCGTGCCGGTCATGAGGTACAGCAGGCCGACGCCGATGATGTAGAAGGTGGCGCCGATGGTGCCGAGGACCAGGTACTGGTAAGCCGCGAGCAGCGCGCGGCGGTCGCGCCCGAGCGCAACCAGCACATAGGTCGACAATGAGGAAATCTCCAGGAACACGAACAGATTGAACGCGTCGCCGGTGACGGTGATGCCGAGCAGACCGGCGAGACAGAGCGTAAGCATGGTGAAGAACAGATAGTGCTGGTCGCGCGGCAATTCTGCCGCGACGCTGGCCCGCGCGTACGGCGCGACGATGGACGCAACCAGGCTGACCAGCACGAGCACGAAAGAATTCAGCCCGTCGACCCGGTACTCTATGCCCCAGGGCGGCGGCCAGTTGCCGATGGCATAGGAAATCGGGCCCGCTGCGCGCACCTTGAACGCGAGCGCCAGTGCGATCGCGAGCGCTGCCCAGCTCACCGCGACGGATAGCAGCCAGGCGAAGATGCCGCGCCGCACCAGCACCATCAGCGGCGCCGCCAGCAGCGGCACCACCACCTGCAGCGCGGGAAGATGATCAGTTATCACCGGCCCTCATCCTCGGCTCCATCCTTGTCGAGGATCTCATCCTCCTCGATGCTGCCGTAAGCTTCGCGTATGCGCACCACGATCGCCAGCCCGAGCGCGAGCGTGGCGACGCCGACGACGATGGCGGTCAGGATCAGCACATGCGGCAGGGGATTGGAGTAGGTCTTGAACGCGGCGGCGAGGATAGGCGCGGTGCCGCCGATCAGCTTGCCCGGTGCGATGTAGAGCAGATACACCGAAGTCTGAAAAATGCCCAGGCCGATGAGTTTCTTCACCAGATTGCCGCGGGCGATGACGATGTACAGCCCCGCGACCATGAGGAAGATCGTCACCCAGTAGCTGTAGTGTCCGGCCAGGTTCATACCGCCGCCTCCGTACCCACGCGACAAGGCAAACCCGTTCTCTGTCGGCGTCCCGCGGAAATCGCGGCCGGTCGCATCCCCGCTGCGCGTGGCCCCTGCTCCCTGCTCATTCCGCGTCCCTATCGCGCTGCCGGCCGGCGAACATGTAGAAGATCTTGAGCATCACGCCGGACACGGTGATGGCAACGCCCACCTCGACCCAGAAAATACCGCGCTCCTGGCCATGTACGCTGTCGTGCGCAAGCACGAAATAATCGAGATAGTTCCCGCCCAGCAGGATGCCGAACACGCCCACCCCGCCGTAGATCAGCACGCCCGTGGCAACCATGCTCTCGATGATCCAGTCCGGCGCGAACTTGCGCGCGGCGGGCAGCCCGTAGATGATGGCGTAGAAAATCACCGCCGCGGCCGTGATCACACCGGCCTGGAACCCGCCTCCGGGGCCGAAATCGCCGTGGAACTGCACGTACAGCGCGAACAGCACCACGAACGGGATCAGCAGCTTGCCGAGGATCCGCAGCACCAGGTCGCGCGTCATCGCTTCTGCCCCTCGCCGCGGCGGCGGCGCAGCAAGGCGATCACGCCGGCGCCGGCGGTGAACACCACCGTGGTCTCGCCCAGGGTGTCGTAGCCGCGATAGCTCGCAAGCACCGAGGTGACCACGTTCGGCACACCGGTTTCGCGCAGCGACTCGAGCAGATAACGAGGCACCACATGGGTGTGTATGGCCGCTTGCGGATCCGAGAATGCCGGCAGGCCCAAGGTTCCATAGACCAGGGTCGCGCCGATGACCGCTGCCACGAGGAGCGGCAGCAGGGGCCGCTGCAGCGGCTTCACCTCCTGGCCGCGGGTCAGGTGGAGCGCCGCCAGCAAGAGCACCGTGGACATCCCGGCGCCGACCGAGGCCTCGGTCATGGCCACGTCCACGGCGTCCAGCGCCACCAGCGCCGTGGCCATGAGAAAGCTGTAGATAGAGCCGAACACTACCACCGCAAACAAATTGCGCTGCACCACGATGGCGACGGTCACCACCGCCATCATGGTGAGCAGCGTCATGACGATCAGGGTTTCGATGTGTCCTCTCCGGATGCGAGCAGGGGCGCAAGGCCGCGCGCGAGCGCCGCTTTGACCAGCGCATGCGTGGCGGTCGGGTTGGCGAAGAGCAGCAGCAGCCCGATCATGAGCAGCTTCACCGTGACCAGGCTCAGGCCGGCCTGCAAGCCCATGCCGAGCAGCATCAGCCCCGCGCCCACGGTGTCGGTGATGCTCGCCGCATGCACCCGCGTATAGAAATCGGGCATGCGCACCAGGCCGAAGGCGCCGATTACGCAGAAAACACCCCCTGCGACAATACACATCCAGCTCAGGATATCCAGCGCCAGGTTCACGTGTGCCGCTCCGCGCCTTCGCCCGGTTCGCCCAGATCGCCATAGCGGAAAAACTTCAGCACCGCGATCATGCCGAGGAGATTGAGCAGTCCATAGACCAGCGCCAGATCGAGGAACTCCGGCCGTCCGCCCAGGAACCCGAGCAGCGCCAGCATCAGCATCGCCAAAGTGCCCACGGTGTTCGCTGCCTGCAGCCGGTCGAATACCGTCGGCCCGAGCATGGCGCGCACCAGCGCGAGTGCGAGCGCAACGAGCAGCGCCGCGGCGCCGGCGGCGAACATCAGCGGTAACCCTCGACGCGCGTCACGCGCCGGTCCATGTCGCTGTCGATCACGCCTGCGCCCGAGCCCCGCGTCAGTCCATGCACCAGGAACTCGTCCTGGGTAGCCTCGACCGTGATCGTCCCCGGCGTAAGCGTGATCGAGTTGGCGTGCGCGGCCAGTCCGACCTGCGACTTCTGCGACGGTTTGAAGCGCACCAGCACCGGGCTGATTGGCAGGCGGGGATCGAGGATGATTTTGGATACGTCCCAGGCCGACTTGGCGATTTCCTTCAGCAGCCAGGGCCAGTACAAGACAGCGGCGGCGATCATCTGGATCGGGTGGCCTTCGCGATCGATGATTTTCATACGCCGCGCGAGCAAGACCACGGCGAGCGCCGACCCGGCGCCAGCGGTGAGCAAAAACGGCTCGAAATAGCCCGACAGCAGAATCCAAAACGCGTAGAGAACAATGCCGAGGCTGGTCAATTGCAACATCCGATCACTCCCCATTGACCGAAAATGCGGCACTCGCGTTATTGTCCCGCCGAGTTTTTGCCGCCATCGAATTGTACAGGGCCTTGCCCGCGCAAACAATGCAATTGGCCGCTATCACCGTGTGGCGTGCGCAGAAAAGCCGCTGCGTCATCTGCCAAAGCGGAACAGGACGTAGGCGTTCAGCATGTAGACCAACAGCAGCAGAACGCTGATCCATCCCACGGTCCGGAATAGCCGACCCGGAGGCCGATACAGCAAACCGACGATCACGGCGCCGGTCATCGCCAGGGCCGACATAACGGAAATGGCGTGCGTTGCGGACACATGGGACAGCAGCGGGCCTCGCCAGTAGAACAGGTCGTCTACGGCCAGGATCAACAGGTTGAACAGGTTACTTCCCAGGAGGTTCCCGATCGCCATGTCCAGGGCGCCCAGGCGCAGCGCCGAGAGCGTGACCGCCAGCTCCGGGAGCGAGGTGGCGGCGGCGATGAACAATGCGCCGACAAAGGACGTATTCCAGCCGTAGAGTCCGGCGATGTCCTCGCCGACGAAGGGCAGCCACGCGCCGCTGCCGACGACCACCAGGGCCGCCAGGGAAAAGCGCACGATCGCCTGCCTGAGGCTGAGGTGGGGATAGCGCTCGGCGGCCACTTCGACATACGCTGCCATCTGCTTTTTCTCATAGCTGAAGACGACGCGCATGGAAATAAGATAAAGCAGCAGAATCACCGGGGAGTAGATGCCGACATGTCCCAGGGAAAGTCCGTCCACCCGTTGCGCAAGCAGCAGGCTGAAGCCGACGAAGCCGAGCAGGAGGACGCCGAAGCCGGCGGAAAGAATGTGCCCCTGTCTGGCCCTCGTATAGATCGATTCCCCGCGGTGAACCAGGTCCAGAACAACGAGATACGTCAGGTTGAGCACGCAGGCGCCCAGAATATTGCCTACAGCGATGTTGGGCGCGTCGGCCGCAGCGACCGCGCTCACCCCCGTGGCGAGCTCCGGCAGCGAAGTGACCGACGCCAGCAGCACGATGCCGATCCAGGTTCCGCCCAGCCCGGTTTTCTCCGCGATGACATCGCCATAGAGCGAAAGTCGCCAGCCGGCCAGCGTGATCAGGAGCGCGCAGGCGCCGAATTCAAGCCAAACGAGAAATGCCTGCGACATGTTCTTGCCATAGCACGGCGTAGCGTGAGCTCAGGACGGTGGATTGTAGCATCGCGTCGCCGACACGCCCCCCCCGACGCCGCGACGACGCAGCGGGACCCATCGTCCGGCACAGGCAAGCTGGAATTCGCGCTGTGGAATTATGTTGGAACCATCGTGTCAACTACCTGTCCTCTTGATTGAAGGAAGTGAACAAGGACGCGAGAGTAGTAGTGCGACCGATGGGATGGAATGGAAACGAATACCCGCGCCGCTGCGAGTATGGACAAACGACAACAGGCCCTGGCGCGGCATGCGCGGCCTGGCAACGCTATTCTGGACAAACGACTTTTTCGTGGTGGAGAGCGGAAGATGGCTGTTGCCGAGGCTGCCCGGACACGCCTAGGGGTTTGCCGGACTTGTGTGCTACAGCCCCCTGAAATGAAAAGCACCGAAGTACGGAGTGACGTGGAGGAGCGACGATGGGAATCGAAAGTCATAGGAGCCCGCAGGTTCGGATATACGCCGATGCCAAGCCTTACTTGAAAGAAATCATCATGGGCGTGCACTGGGATCCGCCGCAGGAGGCGGTGTCCGCCGACGCCGCGAACCTGGATGCGCTGTGTGTGCTGCTCGATGCGCGGCGCGGCGTGCTGGAGATCGTTCATCCCGGGCACACGCGTAACGCCAATGGCAGCGTGATCCATACCGGCGACGAGCGCACGGGGGCGAGCGACTGGGATGACGAAAGGATTTTCGTTTTCCTGGAGGCGCTTGCGCCAGCGGTTTCCACGATCGCGTTTGCCGTGGTCAGCGCCACGGGCCAGGCTTTCAGCGCGATCCAGGGCGCGTCTTGTCATATAAGCGACCATATCACCGAAGTTGAATGGATCCGGCTCGATCTCACCACGCTGGGGCGGCGCACAGCGCATTGCCTTGCCACCCTGCACCGTGCCCCGAAGGGCTGGCAATTATCTTCAGACGCGAAAACCGTGCGCGACAGGTGTCTCTCGGAGCCTGAGTTGCTGTCGCTTGCTGCAAGCGTCAGAGGCCGCGAGTGACGGGGTCCGAAGTTCGCCAACCGGAGCGCGCGTCCCGGATCCGATGCTCGGGCCTGTTGACATTCAACACCTGAGCGCGACGCTGAAAGAGAAACGGGGCGGGAAGGTGCCTAGCACCTCCCGCCCCGCCCGCCCCTCCTCCCGTGGAACTCCCCTAGGATCAGAAGCGCCTGAGATTTTTCACTGCGCTCTTCGGCGCAGTTGATCAGGCTTTCAGCGCGGCCAGCACCTCGTCCAGCATTTTCTTCGCGTCGCCGAAGAGCATGCGGTTGTTGTCCTTGTAGAACAGCGGATTGTCGACGCCCGCGTAGCCCGAGGCCATGCTGCGCTTCATCACGACCGAGGTCTTGGCCTTCCACACTTCGAGCACCGGCATGCCGGCGATCGGGCTGGCCGGGTCGTCCTGCGCGGCCGGGTTGACGATGTCGTTGGCGCCGATGATCATGGCGACGTCGGTATTGGGGAAGTCCTCGTTCAGTTCGTCCATCTCGAACACGATGTCGTAGGGCACTTTCGCCTCGGCCAGGAGCACGTTCATGTGGCCGGGCATGCGGCCCGCGACCGGGTGGATGCCGAAGCGCACATTCACGCCTTTCGCGCGCAGCAGCTTGGTGATCTCGAACACCGTGTGCTGCGCCTGCGCCACCGCCATGCCGTAGCCCGGCACGATGATCACGTTCTTGGCCTCGCGCAGCAGCTCGGCCGTCTCCGCGGCAAGGATCGGATTGACCTCGCCCGCCGGTTGCGCGCCCTCGCCCTTGGCCGCGGGGGTGCCGCCCCCGGTGCCGAAGCCG